>Ga0172380_10003229_pt1 | contig 22936 bp, 50 predicted proteins | sample Leawe162metaG_FD_119747 | JGI IMG/M metagenome (GOLD analysis project Ga0172380, IMG submission 119747) | Leachate microbial communities from a municipal landfill in Southern Ontario, Canada - Leachate well 162 metaG | ecosystem: Engineered > Solid waste > Landfill > Unclassified | place...
AAGAGCAGATCCGCAATCTCGAAACCAAAAAGGCCACCGAGGTCAGCAATCTGTCGGCCCTCGAAAAGGGTCTTGAGGCAATGCCCAGCCCGGAACCGCATCAGGACACTACCGATATCGACAGGCTCATTGCCGATGCCGACAAGAGCATCGCTGCCTACGAAGCCTGGCAGGCCAATCAGAAGCTGGTGAAGGAACACCAGGATCTGAAAGACAAGCGTCAGAAGGCCGACGACAGCATCAAGACCATGAGGGAAGAGCGTGAAAAACTTCTGGCTTCAGCAGAGATGCCCATCCCCGACGTCAGCATTGTCGGAACCGATGTCTTCGTAGCCGGAAAACCCGTGGACCAGCTTTCAACCTCAGAGCAGTACGTCTTCGGCACCAAGCTGGCCGTTGCCAACAGCGCCAATGAAAGTGAGGACAGGATAAAAACCCTGTTCATCAGGCACGGCGAAGCGCTGGATGACCCCACCTTCAAGACGATATCGGATATCGCCACGGAGGCCGGATACTCGTTGATCATCGAAACAGCCCGTGAAGGGCACAGCGACGAAGCCATCATGATCGAAAGCGGGTTGCTCAAGGATGCCGATCGTCAGGCCGCGCCCGAGGGAGCTCGAAAGGCCAAGGGAAAGAAGAAGGCCGCTGGATTCACTGCTGCCGTAAAGTAATCTCAAGTCAATGGACGGCGCCGGCTTCGGTCGGCGCCTTTTCTTTTGGAGGAACTATGTCTGAAGACATCAAAGACCGCCTTGAGTATCTGCGCAGCCAGATCAAAGCCGAGTGCATCAGTTACGAAGAGATCTCCGAGCTGCAGTCACTGGCAGAACACATCGACCCGGATGACGTTGAGCTTGCTCAGTGGGCGGGTATCCCAGAGTTCGAGGAAGAGGTTTTGACGCTTACTGATGTCGTGACAGGCATTAACAACGGCCTGCGGGGGAAAAGCGGCGAACAACTGGCCGACATATGGAACGCCATGTACCCTGAAGACAAGATCGTCTACAACGATTCCATCGCCAGAGTCCCTGTAGGGATCATCCGTTCTTTCTGGAGGAGGGAGTGCGATGCCCAAAATACTGACTGACAAAGAGTTGGGTGATATAATCTGGAAAGCCACTCATGATCCGGAACTGATTCAATGCCAAGACTCCTATATCCATTTCCTTGAAGACCTGGGGGACCTGATCTGCACTCACTTTGGAGGAAGACGAGAAGGCATAGGGGTCGAGATAAAAAGTGACCGGTTTATCATTAGCTTTCTTGTCAATGAATGCGTTCCCTTTGATGGAGGCGTCTTCAAAGACTACGATACCGACGTCACCTGGAAGGACGGAATAGAAACATGTCGATAATCATCGAAGCATCGGGAAACGATCAGTCTCTTTTCGCTCGAGTCGATATCAGCCCTGCTCGAGCCAGGCAGTTGCTGACGGCAATCGCAATGTTCCCCGAGATGATAACCCCGCTCGGCCCTCCATCGAAGATGAGCTGGTATGAAAGCAGTCCGGATTTCTACGAAGACGAAGAATGCCAGGAGTTGGTTCGTACGGAAGGCGGCATGCTGCACATAGACAGCACCTCAGTCTTCTGGACGGCTTACGTCAAGCACTCCGAAGACACACGTCTTGTTACGAGATGCGTCGATACGGAGACCCTCTCAACCATTGCTGATGAGGTTTCAGCGGTATGAACTCTCTCGACAGAAGTCGAATTGTTCACCATGCCAGAGATCTTGTTCAGCTCTGGAATGAGCAGGAGAAAATGGCCTGCGGAGATCCGTGGAAGCACCGGGAAGCCCGACAAGCCTATTATGACGCTCTGAATTCAATGAAGCACTGCAACCTCATCGAAGGCTTCAGCCTTGATAGCGTCACCTTCCCCGGAAACGTTCTTCACCGGTTTCAGAACGGGAAATGGGAAGTAGTGAACCAGACAAAAGAACATGGAGGTTGAGAAATAGAATGAGCAAGACCTACACCGTCGTCAGCATAGGCGTGGATAGAAAATCCTATGTTGACCACATCAGGGCCATGACACCCGCGCATGCCGCTTACTTGACAGAGAAAATCTATCACCATTCGGTTGACGTCCTGGCTGTGTTCGTGGGGAATCAGCGGGATGAGTTCAACCAGATGATATTCAATGACATCGCGGTTCAGCGCATGAAACTGCTTGATGCCGAGCTCGCCGCCGAGAACGCGGAAGCCTTCGCCGGCTTTACATCCTTTGTCTGGCCGCAGAACCAGAACTGCGTTGGTTGCAGCCATTCCTACTGGCGCCACGGAGAAAACCACTGCCAGGACTCCTGCTGTGAAATCGGCATTACAGACCCCGACAACTGCGAAGAACCGGTCCGATGCCCGGTGGATGAATGAAAGGCTGTTCCGGTTTGAGGAAGCAATCGCAAAAATACCAAAGGAAAGGATATGGCATGCCAGTTCCGAATGATGACACCGAGCAACTGATTGCACCCTTCGACATCAAACAGTTGCAGGATACCATCAGAAAGCGCATTGATCTTCTCCACCAGTGCATCCTCTATTCAATGGACCACAACCTGCTCTGTGACGAAGAACGGTTCCGGAGATCTGAGCTGATGAATGTGATGGCTACAATCGCATCCCAGCAGATAGAAGAAAACAATATCAGCAGCATCTATCGCCCCAAGACTCGAGGCGAGTTGCGCGACAAGCTGCAGGCCGGCGTCCCATGTGAAGTCGCAGCTTACGTTGCCAGTATGACCGACATCATGCTCAGAGGCTGGCTTCGGTTCGACGCCTTCACGGTTTGCCAGTCGCCCAACGATGGATGGGCAATCTTCATGCCCGACAAAGTGCAGCCCCAGGAAAGCAGCACTACACCGCCCCGAGAAAGAATCGCTGGCCTGGTGGAGGGAGTCAGGCAAACGATACTCAACATCCCTGCAGACTGGAGCGATGAAGACATCCTGTCCTTTGCCATCCACTACATGACCAGCAACAGGCAAGCCATAGAGGAAGAAATGGAGAGGCGTCTTGAGCTTTCCATCGAGAATGAAGGGGTTTATCCATAACCCCAGAAAGGTAAAAATGAAAGCACCAGTGCGATATGTGTCCGTGGATCTGGGCTACGGCCCTTTAGAAGTCTGGACACGCGCAAAAGTGATCGCCAGCGAAATGGTCGGCAGTCTGTTCAATAACGAACAAAGAGAGGACTTGCTGGTCGAGATTCCCGGAGGCGAACGGGTATGGGTCAGCAACTGGAAAGAAGACTGATTCATCAAAGGAAGTGACAACACATGAGCGACATACTGAGCTCAATAGGAAGAGCTTTCAACGGCATCATACCCAACACCGGCAATCAGTTTCTCGACGGCATGCTGATCACCGGGTTGCTGAGCATCCTCACGTTGATGCTGAGAAGCATTCCGAGAAAGATCGGCGCACTGATCATCCGGTACTTCTCCACTGAAATGATGCTGACATCAGCCCAGATCAGCTTTCATGACTTCATGAAATGGCTTGATAAAAATGGGCATTCAACCAAGATCAGGCGCATCCAGATCCGCAACGGACGCTGGGGCCATGACGACAAAGCAACCAAGGGAGTCGGCAACGGCCAACATGTCATCTGGCATCCGTTGAGAGGCAGCATCTTCAAAAGAAGGCCGTTTGTTCTCAATCTCGAGAAGATCGACCAGTCGTTTACCGATGTAGAGAAGGAACGCCTCACCATCCGTGTCCTGGGCCGCTCCCATGCCCCTCTCGACAATCTTCTCGAAGACTGTAAAAAAGCGGCCATCACCTATGAAGGAACGTGCATAAGGAAGTACGGCGAATACTGGATGGATCTCGGCAATGTTCCCAACAGGTCGATGGACTCGATAGTGCTGCCGGAGTCCAAGAAGCAGTTGCTGCTCGACCGCATCAACAAGTTTCTGTCGTCTGAGCAGTGGTGCATACAACACGGTATCCCCTGGCACCTCGGCATTATGCTGTACGGCCCTCCGGGGACCGGAAAATCCTCTCTTGTCAGGGCCATTGCCGACTATCTCGGTCGCAACATCAATATCCTTCCTGCACATCGGTTGTACTGGGTCGATACAGCTTTGGCTACAGCCGAAGCCAAGTGCATAGTTGCCATTGAAGACATCGACACTTCCTGGACTGTGCAGGCCCGGGAAGAACTGCTGAAGCAGTTGAGGGAAGCCGACAAAGCAGCTCACAGCAAAGAAGGCGCTCCAAACACAGTAGGTCCAGCAGGCGCTTCGGATAGCCCCGGCAAGGTACTGATGCCCGGTGGGTTTAACTATGTCGACCGGTCATCTGACTTAATCGAAGACCTGCAGTCGTCATCCGGACTCTCGGTTGTCCTCAATGTCCTCGATGGTCTGGAAGCCACTCATGGCAGAGTGATCATCATGACAGCAAACTCCATCGACAGCATCGACCCCGCTCTTATGCGGCCAGGCCGCATTGACCTCTGCCTCGAGATAGGCAACCTTGATGACGAATGCTTCCGCGGCATGCTGCACAGGTTCTTCCCCGGTAAAGCCTTTCCTTCCGATGACTACCATGTCGAAGCGAATCTGATGCCGGCCAAGGTCCAGGAAGAAGTAGTCAGAGGCATGACCTTTGATGAGATCCTTGAAAAGCATCGGGCCTGACTGTCTGAAAGGGGTAGGCACAACGAATGATCACCAAGGCAGCAATCAGAAGAGGAGACGAGGTCATCACCGGGCGCCGCCACTGTGATTGCATCAAGGCAGCTATGGCCCAAGGATGGAAGCCTCCAGTGACTCAGAAGGAACAAGGCTTCGTAGATGACACCGGCAGGTACTACAATCGAAAGCAAGCCAAAATAGAGGCCTTCAGGTGTGGGCAAATAAGTAAGGCTTACTTCGAGAGTCAGAGGACACTGCTCTCAGAGGAACTTTGGTAAGACGACACGAATCAGATCGTAGTCGCAATGAAAATGGAGGAAGGCAGAAGTGAGCTACAATGCATGGGGAGGCACCCCCGGTCGTCTCCAGGAAGCTTTGGTCCATGACTGGGCACATCAGATCAAGGAAAAAGCGAAGGCGTCCAGACTACGGTTCGAGGGAACGGAACTGTATTCATACGACATGCTCATTGCTGACATCGTCTACATCGACGACACGCCGATCTACTTGATCAATGCGGGAACGCACTCCCCCATTACCTCAGCACACATTCGAATAGCACTACATGCGACGCCATTGCTGGCTGAGAAGGTTTACTTCCCTGTGGAGAAGATGAGTCTTGAGGAGTGAAGGCCGCGTGGTCTGCCTCGGCGACGAGATTGGGATCCCTCCCCCCAAGCCAGTAGAACCGTCCGAGGAGAGGATGCCGTAATAGCCGGCAATGCCATCATCAGGCACTTGATCAACAGGGCGATGGACTGCGCCAGTAAACACCTTCGGGCCAGGAGTGACTGGACGAAGGAAAGCTGGATCCGTAACGCCAACGACAAACTGGCCCAGGCAGAGCGTATAAAGGCTCTCACCCTTGCCACGGAAGACATCCCGATCCTCGAGAACCTGATCCCGGAAGTGAATGATATCGACCGGGAAAGCTTGAAAAAGGCAAGGATTGAAAGCAAGAGAAGAGCCGAGGAAGAAGCCAAGCGGCAGGCCAAGCTCATGGAAGACATCAAAGCCGACCGGGAGGCATTCATATCGGGAGATCCGAGAATAGACAGAGTCGCGGGTCCGATCCTTCTGAGACCGGTGATGCTGGAAGACCGGACGGACGCAGACAACCCCAAGGACCATATGCTGGTCCAGACTTCCTGGGGAGTCACGGTGCCATACGACCACGCCAGAAGAGCCTGGCGTATCTTGAGGGCTATCGACAGGCGAAAAAAGATCAGGTCTCCCGAAATCAAAGTCGGGCACTACTCGGTCAACGAGATCAACTCTGACGGCGTGATCATAGGTTGCCATCACATAGACTGGCCGGAGATCGATCGGTTTGCCAAACAGGAAGGTTGGGCATGAGAGAACACGAGCCAACTGACATCGGAACGCTCCACAAGTTCATAGAACGTATGATGGAAAAAACCAAAATACGCGAAGTACAAAACCGGCTTGATGAAATCAGTTTCTACGATGGATACGCTGAGCCTGGGTACGAAGACCCGGCATCAGGCATCATAGCCACCGGTGACTGGAACTCGATTACCATCAGCCCTGAGAAGGAAGACCATACGCTGTGCAACTTGGGCAAAATGCTTGAATACCGCTTCGGAGTAAACCTGGAATGGAGTGACGAGTGGTATGCATGCGATGAATGCGGCAAGCTTGTTCGCACTTCTCCAGACAGCTATGGATGGACTGGGTCCTACTGGATTCAGGACGGATCCCTTACTTGTCATCAGTGCGTCAAATCCGATGAAAGCATTATCCGTGAATACCTGGAGAGCTTTGAAGGCAAAGTCCGTCAAGCCATGACCATTGACATCAACCCAGAGGATTACGGATACATCAAACTCAACAGCGAAGCCTATGAACACGGGCTTTATGGTGGCCAGAATGACGATCCCGCTGCCATCGCAAAGGTCTTGAAAGAGAAGGGAGCAACTCGTATCCTGTTCAAGATCGACAGCGTAGGGCAATTTGACTTGGACTTCAGTGTGTACATCCATGAAAGCAAGTATGACTCATGGCTCCGGGACCCCGTTGGTAAGGGAGTAGACCCGGCAGTTGTGATGCAAGCTGCGCTTGCAGGAGCAAGGTGATGCCAGGCTACCGATTGATCGTAATAAGGAAAGGGAGAAATCTCGAGATGGGCCAGGAGTCCATGTGGACACAAGAGGGCGCCCTGGATAGAGCCAAGACACTTATCCGCAGCGGTAAAATCGACCCTCAGAGGGAAACTGTCTTCTGGATCAAAGCTTTCTCCGTGGGGAACGGTCCAGTCGAGATCGAGCTGGGCGAATTTACACACGAAGACCTTGGCATCGTAAAGCGAAGGGTTGGCCGACCTTCTAACGGAGAGGAAGGAACAAACGTTGACTGAAATTGAAGAGCTGGTGGAGCAGGCCAGGGAGGAAATACCATCGCTTCACATCAAAGATGACCATGAGATTCTTCTGTTTGCCCTCAAGTATCTCGTAGCCAACGCTGACGAAGCCGAAGAGTTCCTGGCAGAAGAAGACGAGTAACCCTTAACAAACCCGAAAGGAGAACTGGAGAAATAATGTCAGTCAAGATAGTTGAACTCCACATCGAAAACTTCAAGAAGGTCGCCTTGGTGAAGATGGATATCAACCAGAACGGCCTTACGATCATCGGAGGCGGCAACCGGCAGGGCAAGACTACAATTCTGGACGCTATCTGCTTCGCCCTTGGCAGCAACCGCATGAAACCATCCTCTCCCAAGCGAGACGGAGCAGAAACCGACCCTTACATCAGGATCCTACTTTCCAATGACCTGGAGGTCATCAGGAAGGGCAAAAACTCCGACCTGACAGTAAGAGACCCAAGAGGGATGAAGGCCGGCCAGGAGCTCCTGAGTGCCTTCATCGACGAGCTGGCATTGATCCCCAGGAAGTTCATGCAGATGAACAACCCGGACAAAGCCAGGACGTTGCTGAAGGTCATCGGAGTTCAGGACCGGATCGACGAGCTCGACGGCATGGAGAAATATCGCATGACCGAGCGAGCCTCTGCCGCCAACAGGGAAAAGGATGTCCTCGCCAGGGTCAAAGCAGCCCCGTTCTTTCCCGATGCACCCGGTGAACCGGTATCCATCAGTGATCTGCTTGTCAAGATGGAGGAAGGCAACAAACACAACGCCAGAATAGCCGAGTCGGAACGCGCAAAGCAGCGTGTCGAGGAGGATCATCGTTCTCTCAGCGTCAGAATTGACAACCTCAAGGAGCAGCGCGAAAAGCTGTACGCCGATATTGCCGCTATAGAGGCCGATATTTCCGAGAAGCAAGACGCTTTGCACGACATGTCCGATGAAATCAACATCCTCGCCAAGGACTTGTCCGGCAAGCAGAAATTCGACACCTCTCTCCTGTACAATGAGATACATGCCGCCCAGGAGACCAACAAGATGGTGGAGGCCAATGTCAGGCATCAGGAGCTGGTAGACCTTCATGCCGAGGCCACGGGAGAGCGCCAGGCCGCGGAGCTGCAGATCGAGAACCTCAGGACCATGAAGACCGCCCTGCTGGAGTCTTCCGCCATGCCTCTTCCCGAGCTCAAGGTCGTTGACGGCGAGCTGCTGTACAACGGAAAAGCTTGGGACTGCATGAGTGGCGTCGAGCAGATCAGCACGGCCGCTGCCATCGTGAAGGAACTCCGGCCGGAGTGCGGGTTCATCCTGCTCGATGAGCTGGAGCGCTACGACCTGCAGGAGCTCGCCAAGTTCGCAGCCTGGGCCGAAGAGCAGAAGCTGCAGATCATCGCCACCCGGGTAAGTACCGGAGACGAGTGCAGCATCATCATCGAGGAAGGTGCAGTAAAGGAAGCCTCCGAATGATGGGTGACGAGATCGAAGTCATCTACCTGGAGCGATGTGGGGACTGCCTGCTGTATAAGTACATACCGGGTCGTCCCCATCATCCAGGTGTGGCCAGATGCTTGAAAGAAAACCGAGACATAGGCCGGGAGAAGAATCCGGAGATACCGGATTGGTGTACTGTTCCGTTTTCTAAGAGCGAGTGATAGAAAGCAAGCGGCTGCAGGGCCGGGGCCTTTGCTCCGGCCTTTCTTTTCGCTGAAAGGAATGACATGCCCAGAAAGAAAGAACCCGTAGAGGTAAAACCTGTTTCGAACGAAGACATCCTGGCAGCAGTGAAGAGCGCCAAGGTTTCGATCCTGCGGGGAATGCACTCCGGGGACAAGGTGGCCGGCATTCTGTTGGCCTTGGTTGATGAGATCAACAGGCAGTGCGACATTGCAGAGCTGCTGGAAACTCAGGCTTGGCTGGATGCCGAAGCCTACGCCCTGAGGATCAACAGGATCAAGAACGGGGAAGGCAATGATTGAGGTACAAAAACCAGTCCCATGCGTTGTGATTCACGCCCCCGAGTGGTTCAAGGATCCCGGGTTCCTCAAAATGCTCAACTACAACGGGGAAGAGCCCAATAAGCACGGAAGTCGCCGAGCGGCCACTTGGCATGTTGCCGGCACTCCGACGGATGTAGACAGCGACGTCTTCATGACCTGGGAGGGTGAAGAAGGCAGCGAACAAGACTTCCTCTCGGAAGAGATATGGAATGAGATAACTGCCGCCGTTCGCTCCTCATTACCCAGCTACACCACCTTCTGCGTGGTGTGGATCAAGAATCTTTAGGTAAAAGCCATGAAATGGAGGTTATTATGAATCTGCACGAAGCACAAAACCTTGTGCCAGGAACGGTTGTTACTCCTATTCTCAAGGTACCTGCGGGAGGCGAATGTCCGGAAGACATGACTGGCTCCAGGGACGTTCCGGCAGGAGAAAGGCTGCAATTCGTAGCTTTGATACCCAAGCCGAAGATAATGCAGAAATTGTCCAACAAAGACAGTTTTGAAGTTGTTCTTTACTGCCGATCCCTGGACAAGGATTGGGAAGGCTTAAAGGTTTGGGTCGATGTATCCAATGCAAAAGTAGTGAACGACGAGAAAGCTACATCGAAGTTCCTACCGATACTGCAGTATATAGCTAGCAAAAAAGGCCAAGAGATAGAAATATCGTTCATTAAAGAAGCTTACAGGCTCACTGATGTAGATATCTCATCTCTTCTCAGATACGCCAACATGGACATCCGGACCCTGTGTTACGCGAGACAAGAGAAATGCCTGATGGATACCGGCGCCCTTAAAAAGTGGCTTAAAAGTCAGCAATAACGCAAAGAAGGAAAAGAAAGAGAGGCTATGTTGAAACCTGAAATCGGATCACTCAAGCTCAAGAAGCTTGTCGCCAGCCCGGACTTCACTCAAGCAGAAAAGCTGGCCGAGCTGGAGCGCCGAGAATCCGTAAGGATCCCTGAAGACCATGCCACGGAATCCGGCATAGCAAAAGCCATCGCTGAGGTCAACCGTGGATCTTGAAAGAACTCCCGAACGGGAAAAGCTTGTTGATCTCATCAACGGCTTGCTCAACAATGCGTTTGGTGTTGATGTAGACACTTTCAACCTGCTGTACGATCACATTGCGAGCATTGACCTCGATCTTTCAAGTCACTTGCTGTCCGTCGTGGTTGGTACTGACAGAGCGCACCTCGAAAACCCGATCTGTCTCGAGGAGCCCGAGGAACCCGCTCCGGATCCTCTCTATGTTCTTCCTCCTGTTCCGTCAATGCCCAATCGTCCCATAGTTGAAGAGTTCCTCCAGACGCTGCAGGAAATGTTCTACTATGACGAGGCATACCCGGGGCGAGTCAATCCCGACAAGGACGTCGATGCCGGAGACTGTGTCGACCTCTGCTCTGACTGGCTGAACAGAATGGGGCTTGCTCCCATAGAGAAGTAACTTCTGCTGAAGCATGGGCCCCGGTTAATCCCGGGGCCTTTTTCTTTAGGAGGCCTATGTACGTAATGATCACTTCGCGCTGCAACATGAGCTGCGAGCACTGCTGCAGCAATTGCACCGCGGAAGGCCAGGACATGTCTTACGAAACCTGGGTGAAGGCCTTGGCGTTCGTTCTCGATTGGGGCGGGGAGGCTATCTCCTTGGGCGGAGGAGAGCCTACATTGCATCCGCTGTTCTGGCAGATTCTTGGGGAATCGATTGCCAACATAGACTACGTCTGGCTGGCCACCAATGGCAGCATAACGAACACCGCTTTGGCGCTGGCAAAGATGGCCCAGAAAGGAGTAATAGGCTGTGATCTGAGCCAGGACAGCTACCACGACCCTATCGACCCCAAAGTGCTGAAAGCGTTCACAAGGGAAACAAAGTCTTCAGGCATCGATACTTTCTACGTACCCACTCCTGCAGATGACCAAAGGGCGATACGCAACGTTGAGGGCAGGGAGATGTGTGCTGGCCGGTGCGACTGGGGAGTAATCGACTGCGTGTGTGAAGACATGATCATCATGCCTGACGGAACCATCAAAGCCTGTGGCTGCGACGACGCACCTACCTTCGGAACTGTGTTCGAACCGAGAATACCCGATGAATGGTGCTTCGGGCAGTGCTGTCATTGCGAAGACAACGAAGAATACACACTCTCAATCAAGGAGGAAGTATGCGCGTAGAATTCAAGGCTGCCCACGACAACGTAACATTTCACGGCAGGAATGGAACCGGAAAGTGCAGAGGGGTAAATCTTTGGCTCAATGAATACACTGACCGGGAGCCCGATGCCGCAACTATCACCATTCAGCCGGTGACATCGAAGGGCAACGGGGCCAACTGCTCCATAGACATCCCGCTGGGGGACGCCGACGAGGTCATACGGGCCATGCACAAAGTAATCGGCCCCAATCCTTTGATGGTTCAAATGTGCCAGGCGCTGGGCCACGCACTGCAGCGGTTGAACGCCATCCCGCACCGGTATGCAGATACCAACTTCAAGCTTATCGAGAAAGCTCTTCTTGACGCAGTGATCGAGATGGGGCCTGACGAAGACACTCCGTCCCACATCGCAGCCCAAGCCCAGGATATCAAGGAAAATGCAGAGAACCCCCATGAAAGAACCTAACTTCGTAGGGCCCTGCTTCCTCATGACCTTCGGACTCATCACTCTTGTCTATTCGGCGATGATGTGTTTTGAGATCAACCCGCTTGGCATCCCGATCTATCCGGGTTTGGTTGCCATAGCGGGTGTCATAATCCTCTTGGGAGGTGACTCATGGCTGCTCAAAGAGAAACGCAGAAGGTGGTTCAGGTAGGCAGCCACTTTCTGAGTCCGGAAGAACGGAGTGTTCTGCAGGCCATTCGTTCCCGGGGCGGGTGCGTGGTCGTACTGAGCCCTGAAGAAATCGTGGGTCAATCATCCAAAGCGCTTGAAAGAGCCATGGTCCATGAAGCCATGCAGCGCATAGAAAACAGCAACGGAGGGCTTTAATGAACCGATGGATCATAGCTATCTGCCCCATGTGCGGTCGGGTCGTCGACGTTACGAAGCTAATGTTATGGTCTGCCTTGGAATGCGACTTCATGAGGGTCAAACTTGTCCAGTGGGTAAGCGAGGGCCTGACAATAGAGATCCGTAATGAAGGCCATTTCCCGGTGTCACTCAATCCCTGCGACTGTGTCAGGGATTTCCAGGCTGAACAAAGGGACGCATCCATCATGTCTCTCTTGGATGAGGCTGGAGTGATGAACACAGACCTTCTCGACGACACGGTACATGACGTTGCCAGCCACATGGCTTCCAATGTCAACAACAGCAGCTCCAGCAGCCAGGTACGCTTCATAACACAGCAGACCGGAGACTCCGGAACAATTGATATCGTGAAGGCCGTACTGGGGCATCTGGGCAAAGAACAAGTAGTGAAGGTGGAATGATGAGCCTCCAAGAGCTATGGATGCGCCTCGGGGTGACTCTTTCGCTCACTGACGAAGAAGTAGAGCAGTTGAGGAATGATCCTTCAGAGCAAGAAACGCAGAAGCTCATCCTTAACTGCCTATCCCAAGGGCGAGCCAAGGTACACGGGAATGCATACCGCCCGGGCATAGAAGAGCACACTTGGACACATGATGAAGGCCTGCCAGGGTTTGAGTGCGACTTGTTTTCCAACGACACTCTGATGCTGATACCAGACCTTGGTTGCAACCAGAAAGGAAGCCCCAAATGCCCCAGATTCCAGCAATAGGGTTGGTAGTAGTAAAAGGCGGAGTAGCCGAACTTTTTTCGCCCAGCCACGTCGACCTCAGGCTCGTTGATATCGACGACATCAAGGCCGGAGACGAAAAGGTAACTCTTCCCATGTGGATCGGTTTCGAGAAACTAGTCTCCGACGCCGATATCCAAGAATACGTCACCTTCGACCTCGAGCCGTGGCAGGATCATCCTGACTTTCCTGCTTCGGATTGGCAGCAGGAAGTCGCGGCTGGCAATACTCAGCGCGGCTATGCCGAGTGGGTCAAAGCTCAAATAGAGGACCAAGCCTCAGGAAAAGGTGAATGATGCCTGTTGAATTCGCAACCCTTACAGTGGCCGAGCGGGGCTGGATGGACGCCATCATCAGAAGAGCAAGGCTTGAGCTACGTGATATTGATCCGCTCGAACTCGAGATGGATCTGTCAGCCGTTCATGCAACTGTTCCTTTGGATCTCGAGCGGCTGAAGAACTTCCCGTCTTTTGATTTCGCCCATGACATCTACGGCATCAGGAACTGCCTCGACCGCGGTACCGGCAAACTCGAAAGGCGATTCTCTCCTCGATGCACAAGGAGGGACCATGCCTGACAGCTTCTTCACTCCAGAGGAAAGGGCAGCTCTTGACTCCATCAGGAACAAGGGAGCTGCCGTTGCCGTCTTTCTCTCCAACGAACTCGAGGGGGCAGATCCCGGGGACTGCGAAGATGTAATGCGTACCAGAGCCTGGGACTTCATTGAGGAGAATAAAGATCCTGACTACAAACCTGAAGACGACGAAGGGGGTGACTCATGAAGCCCGAAGACCTTGTCTTGTTTATGGCTAAAGCCTGCAACTACGCCCAGGAGCACATAGACGATCCTCAGGCTTGGTCAACAGAAGAGATCGACCGGGAGGACAAGCTGCAGTGCGTAAGTTACCAGATGGCATGCTTCCTCGCGCAGAACACTGTTTACGGCGAAGAAGGCGTTGAGTGGGAAGTGGTGATTGACGAACTGGTCGCTCATCCCATGAAAACAGAGGAGCAGTGGGTCGAGATCCTTAACGCCGTAGCTGAAAAGCTGGGCGGCTGGCTTCCGATCGAGAAAGGACCGAAATGAGCAAAGTCACTCACTACAAGGTGTGGTTGCACATCGAAGGACTAGACAAAAATGGCGACTGCATCGAAGGAGACGATTTCCATGAGCCCCGGGAAGTGGCGCGTACTCGTACACGCGAAAAAGCGGAAGTGATAGTCGATGCTATCCTGACGGTGGCGGGGAAATGAACCGCTTCCAGGACGCCATCGACATCTCCGCAGGGGCATGCAACCCCATAGCCGTCGCCGACGTAATTCACAAACACCTGCTCGATATGATGCCTGGCGGTATGACGGCAATGCGCCAGGACCCGGCCATTCGGCTGATGGTTTATCAGTTGGCGTTCCTCTGTGGTGTTGATGGAAGCTTCAACGATTTTCCCGACGCACTGAAAGCTTGCGAAAGCAAAGCCAAGGAAATGGAGGATCATGCACACCCCGTGGGGCCCATCGCAGCAGCAGGAGACTAAGGCTCCTGGGATCATCAGTGTTTCCACTGCCGGCCATGGCGGTTACCGGCTGTCTGCGGAGCGGATGCTGGAGATCGAACGCAGGTTTCCAACATTCACTCCATTCGCTGGGGCATGCTGGCTCGAAGAAGACTGTGACTGGGCTTTCGCCACGGTAACATGGCCTGAGCTTTGGGAAGCAAAGCAGGTCTACTACGCCGTTGAGTCGATACTGAAGTCATACGATGGCAAGCACGCCAACGAACTCCGTAAGAGCTGTCCGGTGGCCATGAAGATCCATCAAAGGTACTCTGAAGGAGACCAATGAAACATCATGTCATAGGGATCGAGTCATCTCCAGTGGAGCTGGTGAGTAGCCGTGAGTTGACCGCCTACAAGATCGCCGTTACGCATGGCGGAGGCATGGGGGGTGCCTACCGGGAGTATTACGCCAAGAGCATTCATAAGGATGGCAGGGCGTGGGGCAATGAACCCATGTTCTACTTGGTTACCCTCTCCCCGCCCAAGTCCACAACGATGAAGATAAACCCTCGGTGGATAGTTTTCATTGAAAAGGTAAAACTAATCGTTGTGGTAACCGAGAGGAAGACAAGCTACGGCCAGAGCATAGGCGACCAGATAGGAGTAAACGAGCATTACTACAAGATAGGATTCAACGACACCTACTCCATCAAAACCAGCAACAACTTCTCCTTTGCTCCTGTCTTCCGGACCCATGACGGTATCGAATACCAGGTTGGAGACCAAATATGAAAACACCAGTATGCCCTGGTTGCGGCTCTACGAAGCTGTTCTTTGATGCAACTGCCGTATGGGATCCGGTTACACAGCAAAAGGAGATGGTGACCTCATACGACAGCTTCAAATGCGAAGAATGCGGAGCCTCCGGCAATTCCCCGGACTGGAAGAATCCAATGAAAGCCGTGCTCACCATCACGGTGGAGTACGATGTCAGCGAAGCCAAGGACCTTCCGGATCCACGACAGAAGATTGAAGACCTGCTTATTGCAGCCGCTGAGCATCTTTATGACGTAGGTCTTCTTTCCGGGGAAACTGAGCTTTCAGTCGAGGAGTGGAACTCAGACGTCACAGTGACGTCATGAAGGAGAAGAAATGATAAACCACAACTTCTTGCAGATGAGCATTGACCGGAACAACATCGTCAAAGATGCAGCGGAAATCGGTCTCGACTTGACGATGAACCACGCTTTCTTCATCGGAGCCAACGACCTTTTTGAGACAGCCGAATCTTTCTGGCCCGGGATGGCAGAAGACTTTTTTGGCGGCGATATAAAATTCTCTTTCGGCGACAACAGCAGAACGCTGGTCACCGCCGAAAGGATGGCGGATGAAATCGAGCGCTGCCTCGGTGACGAAGAACAATGGACCGAGGAAGCTGACGCCTGGATCGAGGAGGTGCGCTCTCTGGGCTGCTGCCTTTACATAGATCTCGAGAGCTGAAAGGAACGTATGAAAATCTTCACCGGCACCGTGTCCCACAAGCATGGGACGGATACCTACATATCAGCCACAGAGCAAGGCGTAAATGCCAAGATCTACGATTACGTGGTCAGAGAATGGGATGATGCTTTTCCAGGCGTTCCCATTCCCGAGAATCCGGACTTAGCCATTAGCTACTACTTCAACAACTGTCAAGAGGCAGGAGTAGAAGACAACTCGGACGACATCGGGCCCACGGACATCAAGGCCAAGCTGCACTGTATCGTCATCGACGATCCTGATGCAGGCAACGGTCCTGATGACGGATACCGGGTGTTCCTGGGCCAGACACGGGAAGAAGCTCTCGATAAAGCCTTTGAATACATGGCCGAGAACATCGATGAAGATCTGGGCCACGGAGACATCGGCGCCATGTCGCCAGAGAAGAAGCTTCGAATCTTGAAGCACGTCTACGGCAGTCCCTTCGACGGCGAAGTGGAGGTGTAGCGTGACAAAATACCTTGCCGATGCCAAGAAGATCGAGATCCGCCCTCTCGAGGTTGTAAGGGAGACCGAGCTGTCCGTTTGGGTAGTCAACTTCAGATTGAATATGAACCCCTTTAGGATGGCCAAACGTAGCTACCAATACAACCAGGCTATCTGCGACGATCAAAAGACTGCTGCCCAGTTCATAGTAAAGCAGGTCGAAAGGGAGATCGAGCGGGTGAACGCCAGGATGGCCAGGGCCCAGGCTCTGCTGGAAGATTCCAACTGAAGAACGGGGCCTGTATGGCCCCTTTCTCATATCATTGCAACGGAGGAACAATGTTTCAGGCGTCGATTTTGAAGGGTCTACTGGCCCCTGTAGCCGGGATCGGGGCTGAGCGACTTCACAGATACTCGAGCTATCCAGGGCGGAAGAATGCCTTGCGTATCTCAAGACAGGGGTTCATGCTTCAGAATCCCAGGGTGTGGCTCAATGTATCACCAAGCCCTTTGCCAAACGACACCCCAGTCGAAGAAGTGTATGTCGATGCAGGGGCCATGAAAACTGCATTGGCAACTGTTCGCAACGATTCATACGTCAGTATCGAATACAACAAAATCAACGATAAGCATGCCTATTTGTTGATCCTAATCAACGCTGTCAGGACGCAGACAAGCAAGCATATCAGATGCTGCGACAAACCTGACATTCATGATCTCATCATTGAAGACATGTACACAACGACGTCCGAAAGCATCCTTGGGTTTTTCAACAGGATGAAGCCCTTTCTGGCCACAGATCCATACAGAACGAATCTTGGAGGCATCAACTTCCACAAATCGACGGCAGAGATCAGTCCTGTTGCCAACCTTGGAGGCATCAGAGCTGTAGCAACTGACGGTTACTGCCTGGCTCTTGAAGACTATCCGGAGATAGCCGGATTTTTCGATCACGAAGCACTGCAGGACTTCACTGTCACTTCCCCACCGTGGAAGCTGATGTCGTTTCTGAAGCGTTACTCAGGGCCGCTTGCTTTGGTTTCCAAAGCTTTCTGCAGAAACCCAGAGGACGGCACTATCAGCGCACAGTACATGATGATCCAGTCGGGCTCATGGAAAATAGCTCTTCCGTTCATCACCGATGCTCCATACCCTTCTATCTACCAGCTTTTCAATGAATATGAAGGGACGTCTATCTCTCTCAAAAAGGATGTAGTGAGCGTCTTTTCCAGCACTTCCAAGTCAGTAGCCATCGAAGCATCAGACGGAACTTTGTCTATGATAACCCATAAAAGCAAGTTCCCTGAAGCAGAAAAAACAATCACTGCAGTCACTTTGTCCGCTGCTTACCCCAAGGACCAAGCCTTCAAGGTGGGCTTCGAAACAAAACTGCTCGAGAAAGTGTTCAATTATCTCGAGGTACCGGTCATCACTCTTCAGGCGAACAAAGAGCATCTGCGTCAGCATATCGTATGCGTACCCAAGCGAGTATGCTTGGTGATGCCTATTCGAGTGGATGTGTTTCCGTAGTTCTGTCACAGAGATAGGGGGCCTACCCAGGCCCCTTTCTCGTATTAAACAGGGAGAAAAGCGGTGGATGCAATCATCATCGACGAACACCCCGGTTTCAATCCCAAGTACGTCGCGTACGCAAAAGCTCACGGCAGAACGCCGGAAGAAATGATGAAGCACGACGCAGAAGCTTATCCAGGCGGATGCATGACCGGGTTCATTCTCTGGATGTCGGAAATGAAGAAGGAGTTCTGGAAGGCAAGCCCCCAGAGTTTTTGTGTTGACCAACACGGTATCTGGGACGATAAAGCATGGCATGAATTCATTCTTGAAACGGCCAATAAGATGGCAGAAGCGGAGAAAGCATGAAACTACTCACGAAAGAGATCCTCGACGCCTTCGTTGAGCAAGGTGACACATCCGAGAAGAAGCCCGAGGACGTAAAGGTCATCGCCAAGTTCTTCTGCCCCTGGGGCTCTGCCACTTGGTATGCATGTGAGTTCACACCTGTTTCTGGAAACTTCAACGGCTTCGTATCGCTATTCGGCGATAACAACGATGAAGCAGGCCCCTTCAATATAGATGAGCTGCAGTCCATCGAAGGCCCAATGGGGCTGAAAATCGAAAGAGATCGCAGCTTCCCGATCGGGGAGTACACCCTGAAGCAGATCATGGATGGAGAACGGCCATGAAGCTCGCAGACGTGAAGGCTGAATTCTCGAACCTATACCGTGATTCGATCCTCGAGGGGCCATCAGTAGAGAGGGAGGCCAGAAAAACCTTCCTTGCCGCCATTCTTTCCATTCACTACTCCACCTACTTCAAGAAGCTGAAGGAGGGATTCCGAAGTTTCCTCGAAGCCCTTCCCGAGGAGTACGACGATCTCCACACCAAAAACCTCATCGAAGACGCCAGGGCGCTACTGGATGAGGCCGAGGAGGTGACGGGGATATGAAACCAGAAAAGACACACTTGGCGTTGCTGGCACTCGGCTTCACCGAAGACGAGATAGCGGCAATGGATGCCTTGACCGATGCGGCAAACAAGTTGCTCTCCCTCCCCAAACTACATCCCATGGAGCGAGAGGAAACATGTCACGACATGCATAAACTCCAACTGAGAGTACTGGCCAGGCCCGGGCTCAGAGCCTTCGGTTGGCCCGAAACGGACGACCAGGAGGTGGAGGGGATATGAACAAAGAAGACATAGCGGCTATCGTGAACGACGTCGGCCAGAGTGACCCCAGGATAGTCACTTTTTCGACTGATACCATTTTTGATGGTACTCAAAGCATAGAGTGCCCTGTGTGTCATGAATGCTACGTCCACATCTACGCAGATCCACAGAAGTTGAACGGTAACGATGGATACACAGCCTCTCCTATGGTACGTGGGGATGTCTTGGCAATCCCTATGTGGTGCGAACAAGGCCACACGTTCATTCTATGCCTTGGATCCCACAAAGGCGAAGTACACATGTGGTGTATCAAGGGTCCGGATTGGGTAGGTACACCCCCGGGGGTTGACGAAGGCGAGGGTATATGAGTGAGCCAGCAATGGGAGCGTACGTTCAGTTCTGCGGCCACGACGGAATGTTCGTAGCGGATATCTGGGCGATAGGCGAGGTGAATGTAGTGCATGCCGGAGAGCCGGTGAGCCCTGGCAATCTCATCAGGCCTGCCACGGGGGCCACTCATCTTCTTGTCGACTTCCCCAAGGCTGGATTTTGGAAACCCAAGCTGGGAGTCTTCGTGGTCCCCAAAGAACAAGTGCGAGAGCTGAAAGGAGAAAAGGCTTGAGCGAAAAAGAGCAATGGAGCACCGAGTTTCCCACGGAGCCAGGCCACTACTTGTTCTATGGGTTCCGGTATGGGCGGGTAAGCTGCGGCTACAAGTGCAAGCCGGAACTGATGTTCATGACGGTCTGGAATATTTCGGGTGGCCTAATGTACGTCGCGGACGGACAGTCCATTGAGAAATACGAAGTCGAGGACGCCCACTTCCTCAAGGCCATGCTTCCAGAACTACCTGAGATAGAGGGGGTAGAAAAGACATGAGGGACTGGACTGGAACCTGCCAGCGGTGCGGCAAGGAAGGCCGATCTTACATAATGTCCATGTTCAACGAAGATCTGATCTGTATGGACTGCAAGAAGAAGGAGACGAAACAGCCTGGCTACGAAGAAGCAAGGCGTGCCGAGCACGAAGCGGTTAAGAGTGGGAACTACAACTTCAAGGGGATAGATTTTGGATGAGCGAGGTTTATACTTCCACGCCGAATGCCGTGGCTGCGTTTCCTTCGGAACGGAGTGCGAAGAAAGCTGCGAATACTCTGAATCTCCCAACCAATGCCCATTCTTTAAGTCCATCGAAGAAGACGAACAGCCTGGTATACCATCCCAGGCTGACGACCCTTACCAAGTCGTCCAGATGAATCCCAACAAGTTTGTAGTCACCAGGCAGTGCTACTGGCCTGATGGGGGAAACATTGTTGAGATCGCTCAGGGCGGAAGAGATTACTGCAATCCTAATGCCTTGGTGGCAAGATATCCCGGCGAGTTCGGTGAATTCACAAGTCTTGTGGAAGCAGTGGAAACAGCGATCTCCATTGCCGAAACATGGAAATGGGATACCTCGGATCCTATTCTCATCGCCCTGGGCTGCACAGGTGGTATGACCATCCCTTTCGAAAGCCGGCCGGCCGATGAAGAAGTTTATGCCGATCTCAGGGAGAAAGCCAAAAAGTTCGACGAAGGCCGACCTTGCTGTCCGGTCTGCGGAGATCTCCTTGAAGAAGAAACCTTCTCCCATGCGTTTTCTGATGGTGAACGGTTCTGCAGCGAAACATGCGCTGGCAAAGACTATCACAATATCGTCGGCGACTCGGAAGAAGACGAAGAAGACAGCGATCCTGAAGAAGACGAAGAAAACAGTGACGACTGACACTTGGCCCCCGGGCAATGTCTCCGAAGGACGCCTTCCTCTAACGGAGACATCCGGGGGTTCCCCCGCAACGAAAGAGTAGAAATGTACGGACTGTTCTTTGATACTGAAACATCTGGTCTTCCGGAATGGAAGATACCATCCGATGATCCCATCCAGCCCCACATTGTACAAATCGGAGCAGAGCTTGTCGACCTGGACAGCCAGGATGTACTCGATGCCGTCAATGTCGTAATCAAGCCTGACGGCTGGACTATCTCTGAGGAAATGACGGCAATCCACGGCATCTCCCATGAATACGCCTTGCAGCACGGCATTCCGGAGAAAGAGGCTGTAAGCTCCCTCCTGGGCCTCAGAAAACAGGCAGGACTGCGTGTCGCCCACAACAGGACCTTCGATGACCGGATTGTCCGTATCGCCCTGAAACGCTTCTTTGACCCCTTGGCGCCTGAAACCGATATGCTCAAGCCGTCCGACCTCTGGAAGGAAGGGGATGGATTCTGCACGTGCTATGGCAGTAGGAAAGCCGTAAACATTGGCAAGCTGCCGACGCTCGAGGAAGCCTACCTCGCCCTCACCGGGGAAGTACTGGAAGGTGCCCACAACGCCGTCAACGATGTACGGGCATGCCGGGTCATCTACTTCGCCCTGAAGAAACTGGGGTATGTGTCGTGAAGCTCAACACCGTCAACGTGATTGAGTACGAAGGACATACCATTCAACAGGTAGTCGCATTCCATAACAACCCGGAAGGCAAGGAGGAAGCCCGAAAACTCTTTGCCATGATACTCCGTGAACACGGAGCCAAAGGCATCGAGATCGATATAGCCTTGGAAGACAACAACTGGGACAGCGGAGACGGCTACCAGGTCTTTCTGACTCATTCCACGTAAGGAGAAGCATGAACGCCGCCGACCTGTTCTGCGGCGCCGGTGGGACAAGTACCGGGATGGTGAAGGCCGCGATAAAACGTGGCCTTCCCCTTGACCTGGTGGCAATCAACCACTGGCCTACCGCGGTGAAGACGCATGCCCGGAATCACCCTTGGGCTACCCATGTCTGTGCCGACCTTGCCAGCACCGGCGCCGACCCCAACAAACTGGTTCCGGGGGGCAAGCTGGACATTCTGGTGGCCTCTCCGGAATGCACTCATTTCAGCACAGCAAGGGGGGCCAAGCCCTGCAACGATCAAAGCAGGGCCAGCGCATGGCATGTGCTTCATTGGTGCGAAAGGCTCAATGTATCCGAAGTCCTGGTGGAAAACGTCAAAGAGTTCCAACACTGGGGACCGCTGAATGCTGAAGGCAGGCCGGACAAAACCAAAAAGGGTGCTACCTTCATGGCATGGATTGCTGCCCTCGAGAGCATGGGATACACCGTGGAGTGGAAGATCATCAATGCTGCCGACTTCGGATCGGCCACGTCCCGCCGCCGGCTGTTCGTAAGAGCCAGCAAGATCGGGAAAATCTCATGGCCTGTCCCCACGCATGACCCTTCAGGGCAAGACGGGTTGGAGCAATGGAAGTCAGCTCGATCGATTATCGATTGGGATCTGAAGGGGAAAAGCATCTTCAACAGGAAAATTCCCTTGAAACCCAAGACGCTGGATCGCATTGAGACCGGGTTGAGGAAGTTCGGAGGCGAAGCGTTCATCGCATGCCTTCGTGGTACGGCAGACGATCAGGCAGGAGGCTGGGCAGCGTCGCTGGATGACCCGTTGAAGACGATCAGTGCCGGCGGTATCCATGCAGCTCTGTGCCAGCCATTCCTTGTGCAGTACCAGGGCGGGTCCGATCAGAAGGCCATGCGAGTGCATCCGGTGGACGAGCCGCTGCGTACGCAGGGCTGTGAGAACCGGTTCGGGCTGTGCCAGCCATTTGTGCTGAACGTCGCGCACGAAGGAGGAGACCGGGTGAGTAGCTGCGATGTTCCTCTCGGGACTATACCGGCTGGACATCGTGGAGAATTTGCTCTGTGTGAACCATTCGTCATAGGCCAGCAGTCCGGGGCTGTTCCGCGATCAGTGGACAATCCTCTCCCTACGGTGTCAACGGCGGGTGCTATAGCCCTCTGTCAGCCTTTCCTGACCAAGTACTACGGAAAGTCCGGGGAAGGTTCCTACTCTGTCACACAGCCCTTGGATACCATTACTGCCAGAGACCGGTTTGCTCTTGTTCAGCCCATGGGAGTAGACATCCTTTTCAGGATGCTGCAGCCTCATGAGCTTGCCGCCGCCATG
>Ga0172380_10003230_pt1 | contig 22909 bp, 36 predicted proteins | sample Leawe162metaG_FD_119747 | JGI IMG/M metagenome (GOLD analysis project Ga0172380, IMG submission 119747) | Leachate microbial communities from a municipal landfill in Southern Ontario, Canada - Leachate well 162 metaG | ecosystem: Engineered > Solid waste > Landfill > Unclassified | place...
ATTTTGAGAGTAGTTGTCTTGCCTGCCCCGTTTGGGCCGATAAAGCCGACCAGCTCCCCTTCATCAATCACGAATGAGACATCTTTAACAGCAACTTTTTCTTCACTTATAGGCGAGAAGAGATCTTTGAGGGAGCCTGATAAACCTGTCCGCTTCTTTTGGACGGAATACACTTTGCGTAGATTATTGGAAAGGATGGTGTGATTCATAGGTTTTAGTATACATCAGGGTCCGACCCGGTCTCACTACGTTCGACTAAACAGCCCGCTTGAGGCGGGCTTTACTTAGCGGGTCGGACCCTAGGGGGAACTACCAGATGATTTTGCGGAGGGGCTTGGCAGCCTTGAAGTTGACGACGTGATGACTCTTTACAGTCACACGTTTGTCCGACTTACCAAAGGGAACGACATCTTTGGGACCAACTTTGCCGATAGAAAGCGTACCGACACCTGAAAGTACTACCTTGTCGCCTTTTTTGAGAGTTTTGACGAGTTCAGCGAGAAATGTATCAATTGCATCTTTTGCTGTCTTTTTGGTCATATGGGCAGATTTAGCAATAATATCGTAGTAATCAGATTTTTTCATGGTTCCTCCGTATTTAATTAATAACGGGCGGATAATAATCCACCCCTACAAACATGTTTATTTCGCGACCTGTTGGGCGCGGGTCTCGCGGATAACTGTGACCGTCACTGTACCTGGGTAGGTAAGCTTGGCTTTGATTTCGTCGCGAATGTCAGATGCAACGCGCACCGCTTCATCATCGGTAGCTTTACCTGGGTCTACCATGACGCGGACTTCGCGGCCAGCGGAGATCGCATAGGCTTCGGTAACACCTGGCTTGCTCATGGCAATTTCTTCGATGGCCTTGAGACGCTTGACATATTCAGCGACGTTTTCGTAGCGAGCACCTGGGCGTGATCCTGAGATTGCATCTGAAATATAAACCAAGATAGACTCTTTGCTAGTAAACTCGACATCTTCGTGATGCTGAGCCACACAGTCAATAACTGCTTGGGGCATGTTGTATTTTTTGAGCAAGTCGACACCAAGGTCAACATGACTACCTTCGACATCGGTAATGATCTTGCCGATATCATGGAACAGACAACCAAGACGAACAATGTCGACGTTGGCGTGAGTTTCGGCTGCCAAGTTCATACCGATACGAGTTTCTTCGAGGGTGTGAGCCAACATGTTTTGGCCATAACTAGAGCGGAACTTGAATCTACCAAGGGCGGCAATCAAGTCAGTTGGGAGGTTGTAAGCACCTACCATGTGACAAAGTTTTTTACCTTCTTCGAACATGATTTTTTCGATATCATGGCGAGCTTTTTGGACATATTCTTCGATGCGGGTGGGCTGGATACGACCGTCTTTAATAAGGCGTTCGAGGGCTACGCGAGCCACCTCGCGCCGTACTCCGTCGTAACAAGATAGGCGAACTTCTCCGGGTGTTTCGTCCATATCTATATCGACACCAGTGACTTTTTCAAAGGTCCGGATGTTGCGACCCTCTTTACCAATGATGCGACCTTTGACGTCATCATCGGCAATTTTGACAGTAGAGATAGTAAACTCGGCGACGTATTCGGTTGCACCATGATACATGGCGTCGATAAGCATGCCCTGAGCCTTTTCTTCGACTGTTTCTTTGATTTCATCTTCGGCTACGCGGATACGTTCAGCGACATCACGAGCCAGCTTTTTGTCGACGGCTTCTAGGAGAATGTCCTTGGCTTTCTCTTTGGTGAGACCGCCAATTTTTTCGAGTTTTTCTACCTGTTTGACGCGGAGCTCTTGAATTTCGGCTTTGGTGGTTTCGATCTCGGTCAGCTTGGCGCTGATTTGACCAGCTTGCTTACTCAAGTCCCCTTCTTTGGCAGCGATGGCATCTTCGGCACGCTTGAGTTTGTCTTCTTGGGAACGGAGAGTACTTTGAAGAGCTTGGATTTCGGCTTTGGCAGTTTCGCGGATTTTGTCGGCTTGCTCTCTGGCAAAGGCCAAGACTTCTTTGGCGGTGCTTTCGGCTTGCTTTAAAACTTCGGAGTTTTCGGTAGACTTTTGAACTTCTTTTGTGGCCTGAACTTTTTTGGTCACAGCGGGCGAAACATGTTTCGCCCCTACGGGAGCAGATTTTTTTGCTCTGTTAAATGTAGCGAGTAATGATTTTAGTAATATAGACATATTGCTCCTAAAAAACGGTTATACCTACTCAAGAAAAACACACACCAAAAAACTAAAAGGGTTTATTGAACTCTTTTTGCGGAAAACATTGAATAAAATTTGATCATGTTTGTTTTTGGTAATATCTTGCTTAAATAGTGAGATTCATTCTACTCTGATTCCCAACTTTTGACAACATCCTTGATCTTGTCCCAGGCGTATCCCTGCCGACCTAAATAGGCGTATATTTTTTGTTTTTCGGCTGCTTCTAGGGTATGTTGGCTTTTAAGCTTTTTCTCTAGTAGTCGTCTAATTGACTCGGATTCGTCGTTAACATCACCGATAGCTAAGGCAATATCTTTTTCACCCACACCTTTAGATTTAAGCTCCTGAGTGAGCATGCGAAGCGAACGTGGACGATGAGCATTGCGAGAGGCTATAAACCAGCGGGCAAAGGCGAGGTCGTCCAAGTAACCCTTGGAAGTTAATCTATCTATGAGAAGCTGTTGCTTGGTTGGATCTGTAACTTCGTATTTTTTGAGTCTATCATGGACTTCTTTGATAGTATGCGGACGGAATGAGAGGAAGTTGAGGATTTTGGCATAAACATAGTCATTTTGATCAGTGTCTTGAAGTTGATCTATCTTTTCCTGCGAAAGTTCTAACCCCTTCTTTAAATTGTTTTTGGCTACTTCATCAATGGAAAGCGCGAAAGCAAACGTATCGTCCAGGTAAAGATTGACCCTATTTGGGTTTTTCTTGCCCTGGACGAGACGAGTTATTGTAGCCATTACTTTTCTGAGATAATCTCAGCTTTTTCCTCGGCTTTTTCTACGGCTTTGATTTTGTCCCAGATTTCTTTTTCAATTTTTTTCATGAGCTCTGGCTTTTCTTCTAGGAGTGCTTTGGTGGCCTCTCTACCTTGGGCCAGCATTTCGCCGTTGTACTTGAAGAAAGATCCAGACTTTTCGATGATCTCCTTTTCTACGGCGACATCGAGAACTCCGCCGGAGCGAGAGATACCGTTTGCCGTCATATCAAACTCGGCCACCTTGAATGGTGGAGAGACCTTGTTTTTGACGATCTTGGCACGGTGATGAGAACCGACGATGACATCGCCTTCGGTGATGTTGCCAACTTTGCGCATGTCGATGCGGACGGAGGAATAGAACTTGAGTGCCTGACCGCCTGTTGTCGTCTCTGGATTGCCAAACATTACGCCGATCTTCATGCGGAGCTGATTGGTAAAGATCATCACGGTATTGCTCTTGCTGATGGCTCCTGTGAGCTTGCGGAGGGCTTGAGACATGAGGCGAGCCTGCATACCCATGACAGCATCGCCCATATCACCTTCGATCTCGGCTTTTGGCACGAGGGCGGCGACTGAGTCGACAACGATCACGTCGACGGCACCGGAACGGATAAGAGTCTCGGCAATTTCTAGAGCCTGCTCACCAGTGTCTGGCTGGGAGATGAGGAGCTCGTCGAGATTGACTCCGACGGCTTTGGCCCGGGCTGGGTCTAACGCGTGCTCGGCATCGATGAAGGCGGCAGTGCCACCTCGCTTTTGAGCCTCGGCGATGACGTGGAGACAGACAGTGGTCTTACCGGAAGCTTCTGGGCCGTAGATCTCGGTGATGCGACCACAAGGGAAGCCACCGATACCGAGAGCGAGGTCGAGAGCCATGGCTGAGGTTGGAATAGATGCGATGTCCATGTGATGAGAAGTTCCGAGCTTCATAATGCTGCCCGTACCAAACTGCTTGTCGATCTGCTCCATAGCCACTTTAATTGCCTGAAGTTTCTCGGACTTTAAATCTGATTTTGCGCCAACTGTTTTGTCTGCTTTGTCGTTTGCTTTTGCCATAGATTCCTTTCTTAATTTTTTTATATATTTTGACTAATTAAACTTAGTATATCCTACTATCGGCCGAACTTGCATAATTGTTATATTTTGTTATACTCTCCTTATCACCATGACTGGACTAGCCTAAGGTTTAGACCGACCGCGAATGCCAGTCTTTTGATATTTAAAGAAAATATTTTCCCTGCTTCCAATTTATCCCAAACACTACCCGAATGTCAACTATCACTTTCTCGTTGGTTAAAAAAACTACTTAACTAATTCTCTACTTGCCTGAGATCCATATAACATTACCTTTCTCATATAATTCCTATACGCATCGTCACTCTCTATGGTTGGATCTGCAAGTTCTTTGATCAATTCTTCACGTAGCTTACCCCTTGTTTGCTCGGCAAAAGTCTTTGCCCTAGTCCATTCAGCTAAAGAATCACTCGTGACAAATTTGACACTCAAATCTGATTGATTAAACATCCACTGCCTAGCTAGTGCCTTGGAATATCTATCCTCAGCTGCAGTGATCATTACACTATTTGCATGGCCTACGTTTTCATTGATAAGGGAGCTCGTGATATCAGTACTACCAGTTTCAACACCTACTAACCGAGTAGACTCCCAGACATTTGGCCAGCTTACAAGTCTACTATTCCCCAGAAAAAGCTTAGTCTCATCATCCTTATTATAGGAAACTATTGGGATTATTAGAGTTTCGACCTTTTCTGTAATTTGATTGTAAGTGTGGACTACGTAGCATCGCTGAGCAGACTTAAACTCTGATAACTTTTTTCCAGTCCGATTCTCTAGCCTATTTCTCGCATGATCATGCATATCACCAAATGTGTCTGGCTTTTCGTTTGGATTCGCAGCCGTCATAACCTGAAGATTATCATTATCATCAATTATGATATATCCACCATCGTAGGCAAATGGGAGATTGTCGTGATATTGTTCGGGCAAACTGACCGGAAGTGACCGCTCTCTTGCATAATTCACATCTCTGCAAAATGCATCTGTGTAGAAATTATTATCATAAGTTTTGACCTTTCCTTCTACCTTATATCTATCTACCTTATATCTATCTACCCAATATTGAATAGAATCTATACCAGTTGGTTCGTAAGTATACTGATCTAACTGAACAATTCGGATTTTACCTAAAATATCTTCTGGGACTCCAGTTACTTTTGAACGCCATCCCACATATTCATGAAATTTTTTTTGAGCATCAGACATATTGCTTTTTTCACTCATGAAATTATTGTAACCCATGGTGTTACTACTGGTGAACTATGATTGCAACTTAAAATCTGACTTTGTTTCATTAATCTCACCTTTGGGGACTGTCCTTTCGCCTGCCGGCGAGCCCTTCTCGGCTTGCAGCCGGGAATTCCTTTTAAGGACAGTCCCCTAATTGCAGGAACAATAATTCCAATAAGGTCTGACCTGGTCAGATTAATCACAACTTTGAGGACTCTCCTCCCACCTTCGGTGTCCCAACTTGGCCGATGGCCACGTTTCCTGTTGAGGAAGAGTCCTCTAATCGCAGTCAACCATAGATAAGAAAAAATTTAACGCTTTGGAGATTGCTTGGCGCGACGGGCCTTGCCACCAGTGCCGACCATGCGGCGCTGACGAGTGCGAGCGTCACGAGTCAAGAGACCTGCAGTTTTGAGGGTAGCACGGTAGGCATCGCGGTCTAGGAGAGCTAATGCACGGGCGATACCGTGGACAACAGCGTCAATCTGACCCATTTTACCTGATCCAGCCACTACGACGGAAGCGGACATTTTTTTCAGAGTTTCAGTGATGATAAATGGCTTACGGTAAGCAGCCTTGGCTGTTTCGCCAGGGAAATACTGCTCTGCTGGTTTACCATTGATACTAAGTTGGACACCGTCCATACCTGGAACGCTCGCAGTATTGTAGATACGAACGCGAGCGTTGGCAGTCTTGCGACGACCTACAGCGTATGTATAGTTGGCTTTTTTAGTGACAGTCTTCCCGACTTTTTTGATTGTTTCGGCCATAATTATTCCTCTTTTTTAAATTGAGCAGAGTGTGGATGCACATCTGATTTATATACTTTTAGACGTGACATGCGAGGGTCTTGAAGCTTGTTTTTGGCGAGCATTCCGTTTACGGCATGTTCGATGACTTTGCGTGGGTCTCTGTCCATAAGTCGACCGGCGGATTCTTGGCGGAAACCACCTGGGTGACCGGAGTGACGAGAATATTGCTTGTCGAGAAGTTTGTTGCCGGTAAGTTTGATGTCTTTGGCATTGATCACAACTACGAAATCTCCCATATCCATGTGAGGAGTGTAGTCAACTTTACCTTTACCAGATAGGAGTCCGGCAATTTTAGTAGATAGACGACCTAGAGTTTGATCTTTGCAATCTAGCAAGTGCCAAACGCGTTTAATATCGGCAGTCTTAACCATGGAAGTTTGTTTTTTCATTTGTCACCTCTCTTGCCAGTGCGCTTTACTAATTTGGGAGCGGCTTTTGTGGCTTTGACTACTTCAGGAACTACGGCGGCTACTTTAGCTGTTTTTTTGGTGGCTTTTTCGGTCGCAACGACTGAGAGATCTTTTGCCCCTACAGGAGCAATTGATTTTTTGGTGAGAGCCAACCTGACTAAAGGAGCGTTGTCACCGCGGCGATTGCCAATGAGAGTCAATTTGGTGTAACCACCTTTGACGTCTTTGTAGAGAGGAGCAATCACGCTGAAAAGCTTTTTAACTAAATCGTTTTCTTGAATATAAGCCTGGACCATACGACGATTTTGAACAGAGTCGACTTTGGCACGAGTGATCATTTTCTCGAAAATGGGAGTTACAGCTTTAGCTTTGATTTTGGTTGTAACAATAGCCTCGTGCTGGATAAGAGCATAGACCAAGTTCTTCATCAGAGCTAAGCGAGCTTCTGAATCACGATTTAATTTATAACCACTAATGTGCTTTTTCATAAAATTTACTTAGTGCGAGTAAGTCCCTTTGCAGCTAATGCTTCGTCGATAAGGCCGAGAGACTTGCCGCCGAGGTTTTTGACAGTTTTTAGATCTTTGTCTGTCGCCATGGCTAGTTCAGAAGCGGTTTTGTAGCCGGCAGCTTTTAGAGCGTTTGCAACTCTAGTGGGGAGACCGAGATCGTCAGTCATGACACTGGAGGCTGAAGCGGAGATTACACTTGCGTCATCATCTAAAACTGGATTAACAATTTGACTAAATGATGCTACGAGAATGCGAGCGGCTTCGGTGAGGACAGCAGAAGGAAGTTGTGAGCCATCGGTGTGGATTTCCATGACTACTTTATCAAAATCAGTGCGGCGTCCGACACGAGTTGACTCTACTTTGTAGGAAACGCGCTCGACAGGTGAGTAAATAGCATCGATGGACATAGTGCCGATGGCGAGAGATGGTCTTTCGTCAGCGGGAGAGTAGCCATAACCGGTGCCAATAGTGAGCTCGAGATCCAACTTGGCATCTTTACCAAGATTGGCAATGATGGTATCGCCACTAACAATCTTGACTGTCGCTGGAGCGACGATGTCTTTGGCGGTGACGGTCTTGACACCTTTTACACTTAATTTAGCTATTACTGGTTCGTCGCCTTCGTAGGCAACTTTGACTGATTTAAGGTTCAAGATAAGATCGATCATATCTTCGCTGAGACCAGCGAGAGTCGAGAACTTGTGGTTAACACCTGCAACTTTAACACTTTCAATAGCAGCACCGCGGAAACTGGAAAGGAGGACGCGACGGAGAGCATTGCCGATAGTGTGGCCAAAGCCTGTGGTGAGAGGTTCAATGGCAAAAATACCAAAATTGTCCTTCTCTTCGATTGTTTTGACTGTAAAATTCATTGTTTGCATAGGGCCCCCTTTGATATATATAGCTTATTAACGGGAATAAAATTCCACAATTAATTGTTCGTTAATAGCCTCTGTGATGTCGCTTCTTGCAGGTAAGCGAGTAACCTTGCCCATACTGGCTTTTTTATCAAACCAAGTTGGCGCCAATTTTTCTTTGTCGTCGAGTAAAGCTTTAATATACGGGATTTTAGTGGCAGTGTCAGTTAGTCCGATAACGTCGCCGACTTTGACTTTGTAGGAAGGGATATTGAGTTTTTTACCATTGATGGTCACGTTACCGTGAGATACGAGCTGACGACCAGCTGCTCTAGTAGGCACAAATCCAAGACGATAAATACAGTTGTCTAGACGTCGCTCTAGGAGTGAAAGCATAACTTCACCGGTAGCTAGAGGATTTCTGGCGGCTTCTGTATAGTATTTTTTAAATTGGCGTTCAAGAATACCATAAGTAATCTTGGCTTTTTGTTTTTCGGCTAGTTGGACACCGTAGTCAGAGACTTTGCGGTTACCACCTTTGCGACCATGGGCACCAGGAGGCGTGCCAATGCGACGTTCGAGGGATTTAGGATTACTTTTAAGTCCTAGATCAACTCCGAGTCTACGAGCTTTTTTATTTTTTGGACCAGTATATCTTGCCATATTTGTTTAGATTGTAGGTCGTAGATCAGAGATCGTAGACCGGGATAATAAATAATGATTAGCCGTGACGTGGCTTTTTGGCACGGGTGCCATTGTGGGGGATAGGAGTAACGTCTTGCATTTCGGTGACTTTAATACCAATGGTGCGGAGTACACGAAGGGCGGCATCGCGACCTGGGCCTGGACCCTTGATGTAAACAGCAGCTTGGCGTAGTCCCATACCTTTGGCAGCGTCAACAGCAGCGGTAATGGCTTGGGTTGCAGCAAAAGGAGTGCTCTTGCGTGAACCTTTAAAGCCAACCTTGCCAGTTGAGCTCCAACCAATAACGTTACCAGAAGTATCGGTGACAGTAACAACAGTATTATTGAAAGTAGCAAGAATATAGATGCGACCTTCCACGATGTTTTTAGAGTTTTTAGTGATAGCCATATTATTTAGCTCCTCCGGTCTTTGCTGCATCTTCTTTCTTCATGGCACCGATGGTCTTGCGTTTACCGCGTAAGGTACGAGCATTGGTACGAGTACGCTGTCCACGAGTAGGTAGTCCTGCAGAGTGACGAGCACCACGATAAGCGCCAATACGTTTTAAGCGCTGCACATTTTCGCGGATTTCTTTGCGGAGATCACCTTCTACTTTGAATTCTTCGATGATTTTTTGGAGTTTGGCAACGTCGGCGGCGGTGAGTTCTTTAGCACGAAGGTTGAGGTCAATTTTGGCGCGCTCGAGAATGATTTTTGAGATTTTTGGACCAATACCATAGACGTACGTTAGAGCTACTTCAATACGTTTGTTTTCTGGTAGATCAATTCCAACTAGACGTAGCATAAATTATCCTTGACGTTGTTTGTGGCGAGGATTCTCGCACACGATAAATAAGACGCGTTTTCTGCGAACATACTTGCACTTTAAACAGCGTTTTCTTAAAGATGCTTGTACTTTCATATTTTTGGTTGACCTTCCCTGACTCGATAGGTGATACGACCCTTGGTGGTGTCGTAAGGTGTCATTTCGAGTTTGACTTTGTCGCCTGGCATAATACTAATTCTGAACATGCGCATCTTACCAGACAAGTGCGCAAGTATTTCGGGTCCGCCCTCTTCGAGCGTCACCCTAAACATGGTATTTGGCAAAGCTTGAGTCACGGTACCGATCTTTTCTGTGACGTCAGCTTTACTCATATTTGATTTTGTTATTGTACCAGATTAACCGATCTGAAACAATGAGGGTACAGTCAAAATAGAACAACCGTCTTCAGTGACGAGGACGGTCTCTTCGTGTACGGCTGAAAGTGTACCATCTTTGACAGATATTGTCCAGCCATCTTCCTCGAGAACGAGTGAGGGTTTGCCCTGTACGTAAATAATTTCGATAGCTAACGTCTGACCGAGCTTAATAGTAGGAGTTTTCTCTCTAGGCCCAACTACTACGTTGGAAATCATAGGATCTTCGTGTAACTCCTTGCCGACACCGTGTCCGGTAAGCTCGCGGGTAGCGCGGTAACCGTACTTTTTGAGGGTAGATTCCATGGCTTCTGAGATGTCGCCGATGCGACCCCCAGGTTTGACTGCATTTATAGCATTTTGGAGACCTTCGAGCCCAGCCTTTAGAAAACGATCCTTTTCGGCAGTAGAGGTTCCTACTACTTTGGAAAAAGCTGCATCAGTATGATAACCATGATAATAAACGCCCACGTCGACAGTGACTAGATCTCCGTCGTCAAAAGGTATTTCAGAAGTGGGGATACCATGAACGATGCCATCATTAATATTGATGCAGGTAGCCCAGCGGTATCCTGGAACTTTGGTAAAAGAGAGCTCTCCCCCTTCGGCTTTGATGAGCTCGCGGGCCTTGAACTCGACTTGTTTAGGGGTAACCCCTACTTGGGTGAAATCGTAAAGCGCAGCGCGTACCCTGCCGAGCATGGCGCCACCGATTTGCATGGCTTCGATTTGGTTCATGTTATTTGCTGGCCTGAGCAAGGATATCGGCAAAAACTTTTTCGACTTCTTGCTCGCCGTTGATTTGTACTAGGACCCCACGAGATTTGTAGTATTCAAGGACACTGGACTCTTCGGCTTTGTAGCGTTTGAGACGTTCGCGAATCAAGTCTTCGGAGTCGTGAAGAGATCCGTCATTCAATCTCCTGCCACGCTTGAGGAGTCTAGAGATACTGACTTCTTCTGAAACATTTAAATAGATAACGAGATCGACTTTTTTGCCGTGTTTGTCTAGCTTGTCTTCGAGAAATTCGGCCTGTGTCATATTGCGAGGGAAGCCATCGATGACCCAACCATTTTGCATATCGGTATCCTTGAGCCTAGCTTTCCAGAGAACAAACATCTCAGAATCACCTACGTAATGACCACTTTTGAGGGTTTCGCGACAGATATCCCCCATCAAGCCCTTGTCTATATCAGCCATTCTACGAACCAAGTCCCCAGATATCTGAAGAGGTACGCCCAAGTTTTCAGCCAACATTTTGGCTTGAGTGGATTTTCCGGCGCCTTCGGGAGCATAGAAAATGATATTTTTGGACATAAACAAAACTCCTAAATATAAGGATAACTAAGTTATTATAGCGCACTGGGGGAGAATGGAAAGATAGGGGCCTACGAGGACAGACCTTGAAGGTTTCCGAATTAGCGGATGAAGGAATCGTAGGAGCGGGCGACCTGGTAGGACTGGGTCTTGCGGTAGGTTTCGAGGACGACCGAGACGACGATGAGGATAGAAGTACCGCCGACAGTGAGCGTAGTAATACCGGTCATACCAGAGACAATACTCGGCAAAATGGCGATGACACCAAGGAACAGAGCACCGGCTAAAGTGGTACGTTTGACGATATAACTCATGTATTTGGAGGTTTCTTTGCCGGGACGGATACCTGGAACGTATCCCCCATTTTGTTTGAGCTGGTCGGCGATCTTGTCGGTATCAAAAACTACTGCCGTGTAGAAATAGGTAAAACTGACGACCATGGCAAAATAGAAAACGTTGTAAGCGATCGAGGTGGGCGTAAACCAAGCAGCAAAACTAGTAGCAGCCATGGCTATAGTCTGGTTACTAACACCTTTGAGAACGTTAGCTAGCATTGAAGGAGCTAGGACCAAGGCGATGGCGAAAATGATTGGGATGACACCAGCATTGTTGAGTTTGATTGGGAGATAAGTAGAACCACCCCCGACATCTTTTCCGCCGCGGATACGACGAGAATAGGAAACAGGGATTTGGCGTTTGGCTTCGTCGATGGCGACAATAGAATAAACCACGAAAAGTCCGAGTAAAACGTAGGCGATAAGACTAGCGGGGTTAATGGTCGAGGCGATGGCGCTCGTATGAAGGAAAGTAACTGGAAGTCTACCCACGATACCGGCAAAAATGAGAAGAGAGATACCATTACCGAGACCATATTCGGTCAAATTTTCTCCGAGCCACATGAGAAACATACTACCGGCAGCCATAGTGGCTAGAAGCGTAATAATTGATAGCGGGCTAGTGGCTGTAACTAGCTGACTATTTTTAAGGAGCATAAACATGGCAGCACTTTGCATAATGGCGAGAGGAACAGCAAGCATGCGAGTGTATTGATTGATGATGTTTTGTCCAGTCTCTCCCTCTTTTTGCATTTCTTCGAGCTTGGGATTAATCATAGTCATGAGCTGCATAATAATGGAGGCATTAATGTATGGATTTAGTCCTAGAGCAAGTATAGAAAAATTAGCTAAGGTGCCGCCGGAAAAAACATCTAAAAGAGATAAGAGCTGATTGGAAGCAAAAACATTTTTAATGGCTTCGAGATTAACACCTGGCACTGGAATATGGGTAACAAAACGAAATATAGCAAGAATAACTAGGGTTATAATAAGGCGACGGCGAAGTTCAATGTTGGTTTTTAGGGTTTCCCAAAAATCATTAAGCCTGAACACTATATTCCCCCTTGGCATCGAGTATAGCTTTTTGTGCAGAAAGCGTGGCGGGAACCATGACATTCAATTTTTTCTTCAGTTCACCGGTACCAACTATTTTGACGTTAGAAATAGTAGCTTGATTTTTGGAAATAATTTTTAAGGCAATGAGAGACTCCATAGAGACTATGGCGCCGTTTTCAAAAACGTTGAGAGTGGAGAGATTGATCAAAGCTTTTTTACCAAAAGAGTTGAAGCGAGATTTGCCGCGCATAAAAGGAAGACGCTTGAACCATACCCAACTGGATCCAGTAAAGGACATGCGGACGCCATTGCGGGCCTTCTGACCTTTTTGACCACGACTACTAGTGTGACCACCTTTGCCGGAACCATATCCGTGACCAAGACGTTTGTTTTTAGTAGCAGTTAATTTGGGTAGTTCGTTGAGTTTCATAATGTTTTATTTAGCGAATAATAGGGTCAGCTTTTTTAGTAGAGTTGGTTTGACCAAGGGCGCTTTTGACAGCCACGGTCTTTTTCATAATTTTGAGAGCTTCAAAAGTAGCTGTAACATTGCTCATCTTGTTGTTGGTGCCCAAAATCTTGGAAACTACATCCTTGATGCCAGCAAGTTCGAGAACTGCGCGGACTGAACCACCGGCGATAACACCGGTACCGGCAGGAGCTGGTTTGAGGATGAGCTTGGCTGCGCCGTATTTGACCATGAGTTCGTGAGGGATAGTACGATTGTCGACAAGGGGGACATTGATGATAGTTTTTTTGCCGCGTCTAACGCCCTTTTTGATGGCATTCATGACATCTTTGGCTTTGCCAAGGGCAACGCCGACGCGACCCTTGCGATCACCCACTACGACGAGCGCAGTGAAACTCATGTTGTTGCCACCTTTGGTCTTTTTGGTTACACGAGAAATACGAATGACTTTTTCGTCAAATTCCTGGGGAGCACGAGGAGCTCTGTCTTTGCCACGTTCTGGTTGTTTGTACATATTTTAAAACTCCATTCCTACAGCGCGAGCTGCTTCGGCTACTGCTTTGACACGGCCGTGGAACATATATGATCCACGATCAAAGACAATTTTAGTAATTTTTTTGGCCATAGCTAATTTGGCAATTTCGGTGCCAACAGCGGCTGCTTTTTCGGTTTTGGTGATACCTTTTTTAGATTCGAGGGTTTTAGTGCTGACTGCGACAATGGTCTTGCCGGTCACATCATCGATGATCTGAGCCCAAAGGTGCATGTTGGAGCGATAGATACTGAGACGTGGGCGACCAGAAGTTTTGATGCTGGCGCGGACACGAGTGGCACGATTTTGTTTTTTGTTTTTTAATTTCATATATTTTTAGGCTGAAGCGGCTTTAGCGGCCTTGCCTGCTTTCCTACGCACAACTTCTCCGGCGTAGCGGATACCTTTGCCTTTGTAAGGCTCTGGTTTTCTGTATGAACGAATGACAGCGGCGGCTTGGCCGACGGATTGGATGTCGTGACCGGAAACGATGATGACGGTGGTTCCTTCGACTTTGATCTCGATACCGGCTGGAGGCACAAATTCGATTTCGTGCGAATAACCAAGAGAAAGGATGAGCTTGGTACCCTGCATGCGGGCGCGATACCCAGTACCGACTAACTCAAGATTCTTGGTAAAACCGGCTGATACACCTTTGACGTTGTTGGCGATTAGGGCACGAGTGAGACCATGAAGGGCTCGAACTGGCTTGTCTTCACTGGTGCGCGAGATCACTAGTTGGTCGCCAGTTAGCTCAGCTTTGATTTTAGGTCGCATTTCGTAAGAAAGTTCGCCTTTGACACCTTTGACGGTGACAACATTGCCAACAATTGTGATTGTGACATTTGAAGGGATAGTGATGGGGAGTCTACCTATTTTTGACATATGTGTTTTACCAAAGTTCTGCGAGAACTTCTCCTCCAATTTTGCCTATCTTGGCATTTCTATCAGACATAATACCCTTGGAAGTGCTAAGGATAGCAATGCCTAGGCCGGATAAAACAGGTTTGAAGCTGTCGACCTGGCGATAAATACGGACACCTGGCTTACTGATGCGCTTGATAGAAGAAATAGCGGCTGAGTCGGCTTTGTAAGTGAGGGTGAGAATAAGCTTTTTGTCAGTAACTTTTTCACCTTCGACTTTGAGGTCAGAGATGTATTTTTCATCGAGCATAACTTGTGCCACAGCTGCTACTACCTTGGTGTAAGGCATAGAGACAGTTTTTTTGTGCATGGCATACGCATTTTTAATGCGAGTTATCATGTCTGAGACGTGGTCATTTATCATAATAGTTTTGTCCTTACCAACTGGCTTTGGTAACTCCTGGTAAATTGCCCTTTTGGGCCTCTTCGCGGAAGCAAAGACGACACATGCCAAAGTGGCGCATATAGGCTTTAGGGCGACCACAAAGCTTGCAGCGATTGTGTGCTCTAGTCGTAAATTTTGGTTTAAGTAGGCTCTTGCGAACCAATGCTAGTCTTGCCATATGTTATTTGTCGGCCTTTTCAAAGGGCATACCGAGTATTTTGAGGAGCGCGAAAGCGTGCTCATTGGTTTTTGCAGTAGTAACAATCACGATTTCGAGGCCGTGAATTTTTTCTGTCTTGGCGTAATCAATCTCAGGAAAAATAATTTGTTCCGAGAGACCAAGTGTGTAGTTGCCATGACCATCAAAAGAAGTGCTTTTGACTCCGCGGAAGTCTTTAACTTGCGGAAGGACTATTCTACACAATTTATCGAGGAAATCAAACATTTTGACTCCGCGAAGGGTAACAGAGACGCCAACTGGGTCTCCAGCGCGAATCTTGAATCCAGCGATGGACTGTTTGGCACCGGCTACTTTAGGAGCGAGACCGGTAAGTGCCGTAAGTTCCATTTTGGCAGTCTCAACATCTTTGGTGGAGGTGTCAGACTTTGGGATACCAACGTTCAAGATGATTTTGGATAGACGAGGAGACGAAAGCTTATTGGTGAGACCCAATTCTTTCATGAGTTTGACACTATAATCTGTCTCAAAACGTGTTTTTAGATTTGCGTCGGTCATACTGTTTTCCTCTGGGCAAAGCGAACTTGCTTGCCATCTTGTACATGACTAATTTTACCAGTTGAAAGTGGTCTCTCTTTAGAGACAATGCCACCTTCTTGGTTTTGAGTTGGCTTGACGTGTTTTTTGTAGAGGTTGGTGCCTTTAACGATGACAGTGTCTGATTTTGGTAGAACCTTCATGATTTCGCCGGTTTTACCCTTATCTTTGCCACTGGTTACGAGAACCACGTCGCCTTTTTTAAATTTTTTCATTTTATAGTACCTCCTGTGCGAGTGAAGCTATTTTGGCGTAGCCTCTATCTTTGACTTCGCGAGCGATTGGACCAAAAACGCGAGATCCAACTGGATCACCTGTTTTTGGATCGATGATGACAGCGGCATTGTCGTCAAAGCGGACATAGGTACCATCAGCACGACGAGTTTCTTTGCGAGTGCGGACGATGACAGCTTTGACTAGCTGGGAGTCTTTGACGTAGCCATTGGGGTCAGCTTGGTCGACGGCGCCGGTGACCATGTCACCGATATAACCAAAGCGGCGGAAAGAGCCACCGTGGACATGAATAACTTTGATGTGTTTGGCACCTGAGTTATCGGCAACTGAGAGGACTGAGCGTAGTTGTATCATATGTTTATTTTTTAATTACCCCAGTAATGGTAAAACGTTTGCGAGCTGATAAAGGACGAGTCTCTTGGATTTCGACAGTGTCACCTTCTTTGGCTTTGATGTCATTTTGAACAAGATATTTTTTGCTGCGTCTAACCAGCTTACTATAAAGTGGGTGTTTCCAAGATGTTTCAACCATGACGACAGCGCTTTGCTCCATCTTGGCGGAGATGACGGTGGCGATTAGTTTTTTCACTTGGTCTCCTTTAATTCGGCTTTAATAGTTTTAAGTTTAGCGATAGCAGTCCGGGTGACGGCACCTTCTCGCATATTTTTTAGTTCGTTTTTCATTTTTAACATCATAGTTTTGCCATAGTCAGCAACTAGTTCTAGGATTTTAGCATCAATTGCGGCAATTCCGCCCTTTCTGAGCTCTTGATAGTCATTTTTGCGTAATTTCATATTATGGCACCTCTCACAACGAAACGAGTAAGTACGGGCAACTTGGAAGCGGCCTTGCGAAAGGCTTCGCGGGCAGTGGCTTCGTCGGTTGAGCCTAGCTCGAAGACGATAGTGCCACGTTTGACGACGGCAGTATATTTGTCGATGTCACCTTTACCGGAACCCATTTTGGCACCGGCGGTTTTGTGAGTTAGTGGCTTGTGGGGGAAGATGCGGAGCCACAATTTACCACCACGTTTAGTGTGGTGAGTGATAGTGCGACGAGCTGCTTCGATTTCGGCAGAGGTAATCCAGGCACTCTCGGTCACTTTAAGACCAAAATCGCCAAAAGCAACTGAGGAACAACGAGTGGCAATGCCGCCCATCTTGCCTCTAAATTCTTTTCGGTGTTTAGATTTTTTTGGTTGCATCATATAGTTTTAGAGGGTAGCCTCTCCTTTGTAAATCCAGACTTTGATTCCGACATACCCAGAACGAGTAAGGGCGGGAACTTTGGCGTAATCGATATCGGAGCGTAGGGTTTGAGTAGGGATTGTACCCATGGGGTATTTTTCGCTGCGGCCAATCTCAGCTCCACCAACACGGCCGGAAACTTGGATTTTGACACCTTTGGCTCCAGCTGACATGACGCGCTCTTGGGCTTGGGAGATAGCGCGACGATGTGGATAGCGTTTGATGAGTTGTTCGGCAATGCGCTCGCCAACGAGTTTGGCGGAGAGATCTGGGTTTTTAACTTCTTTGACTTCGAGCTGGAATTTGAGTGAGCTCGTAGCACCGATAGTTTTGAGATAAGTTTCGAGTTCTTTTTTGAGAATTTCGAGACTAGAACCACCGCGACCAATAATAACGCCAGGGCGCCCTGCATTGATAATGACTTTGATGATGTTGATAGAACGCTCAATCTCGACTGAAACGATGCCAGCAAGGGCCAAACGTTTGAAGATGAATTGCTTGATTTTGATATCAGCAAGGACGAGAGATTGATAATCCTTTTTGGCAGCAAACCAGGTACTGCTTGCCTTGTAAAGAACACCAAGTCTAAAGCTGATGGGGTTAACTTTTTGGCCCATTGTTAACCTCCTTTAGCTCAACACGAATATGACTAGTACGTTTCATGATGGAATGAGCCATTCCACGAGAAACTGCTTGGAATCTTTTGTAGGTTGGACCTTCCATGACATCGATGGTTTTGAAGGCAAGTTTGTCGACTGAGAGACCAGTTTGATCTTTTGCGTTACTAACGGCTTGCTTGATAGCTTTGTACATAGGTTCCGCGGCTGCTTTGCTTGTAAATTTGAGGTGCAACAGAGCCTGCTCTGGTGAGAGCGCGCGAACTGCGTCAGCCACAAGACGAAGCTTGCGTGGACTGGTGCGGATGTATCTTTGTATTGTTTTCATATTTTATGTCTTGGTCAGTGTGCGTTTAACGATCTTGCCGTGACCACGGAATGTACGGGTAGGAGAAAATTCGCCTAGTTTGTGACCGACCATACCCTCGGAAACAAAAACTTCTTTGTGGATGCGACCATTGTGGACGAGGAAGGTAATACCGACAAATTCTGGGGGAATAGAACAATCGCGAGCCCAGGTTTTGATAGGCTGCTTAGTTCCAGTGACTCCAGCTTTCATGACTTTCGCCAAGAGCTTTGCATCGATGTAGGGACCTTTTGCGGCACTGCGGCTCATTTATTTTACTCTCCTATCTTTAATAATGTATTTGTTCGAGTTCTTGCGTTTGTTGCGCGTCTTGTATCCAAGCGCTGGCTTGCCCCAAGGAGTTTTTGGTCCTGGCATACCAATACCGGATCTGCCTTCTCCACCACCGTGTGGGTGTGAACCTGGATGTTGAGCAATACCACGAACAGATGGGCGGATACCCATATGTCTTTTTCTACCGGCTTTACCGATTTTTTCGTTCTTGTGTTCCAGATTTGAGACCTGGCCGATTGTAGCAAAACATTCGCCTTTAATCAATCTAACTTCTCCAGATGGGAGCTTGACGGTAACAAACTCGCCTTCTTTGGACTGAATCATGGCATAAGTACCAGCTGACCGGACGATTTGACCGCCGCGACCACTTTTGATTTCGAGATTGTGAATAGGTGTGCCGATAGGAATTTTTTTCATAGGTAAGCAGTTGCCGACTTTTGGCTCGGCATCAGGTCCAGAAACAATAAGAGTATCTACGGTCAAGGTATCTGGGGCTAAGATGTAGCGCTTTTCACCATCGCGATAGTAAAGAAGAGCGATGTTGGCAGTGCGATTTGGATCGTATTCGATCGAGGCCACACGAGCTTCTACACCAGGTTTGTTGCGTTTGTAGTCTATAAGACGGATGCGCTGCTTCTCGCCGCCACCTTGGTGTCTCGTGGTCACGTGACCATGAGCATTACGACCAGCGTGCTGTTTTTTGGGGATAGTTAAGGATTTTTCTGGTTTTGTAGCAGTAAGTCCGCGGTCAAAACTGACTTGGTGACGAACGCCGGCTGAGGTTGGACGTTTGGCTTTTAGCATATTATTTCTCTTCCTTAAGATCAAATAAGTCGATAGTCTGACCCTTTACGAGTCGTAACGTAGCGTATTTGGTTTTACTAGGGTTGCCAGTCAAGCGTTTGGAGCCAGTTGATTTGGCTGGGACATGTCGTCTCAAGATATTGATACTCGTGACTTTGACTTTAAAAGCAGCTTCAATTTCGGTTTTAACTTGGGGTTTGGTGGCACCAAGGGCAACCTGGAAAGTATAGAGCCCCTTTGAGGCGGCCATCATGGATTTTTCGGTGATAACTGGTTTAATAATATTTATCATATAGTTTTTTCACCTTTAGCAGTCATAACTCTAGCGGTAATGCTAGCGAGAGCTTTTTTGGTAATGATCAAGTGAGTAGAGGAGATAAGGTCAAAAGCGTTAACGAGACTAGCGCGTTTCATGGTCACACCCTGAAGGTTGCTGATAGAGAGATAAAGTGAAGAAGCCTTCCCATCGGTAACAATAAGAACAGAGTTTTTTGGGTGTGTAGCAACAGTGGCAAGAAGCTTGACTGCACCTGAAGTTTTGCCGGTAAAGTCTTTAATGCCTGAAAGACCAGAGACTAAACTGCCGGAGAGTTTGGATTGCATAGCAGCGGCGAGGGCGCGACGACGCATGTTTTTGGGAAGAATCATGTTTTCGGGACGCACGCCGTTTGGACCGTGGGCGATACCACCACCAACAAAAATTGGAGCGTACTTGGCGCCGTGACGAGCATTACCAGTACCTTTTTGACGATAAATCTTGCGAGTTGAACCGGTAACTTCACCACGAGTTAGGACTTTGTGGGTTTTTTGGTGAGAGTTGGAGGTGTAGACGCGGACAGCTTGAGACAAGATAGCTGTATTGGCTTTGCCAAAGACATCATCTTTGATGTCCCAGGCTTTTAATTCTTTTCCGCTTATATCAAAAACTTTGATGTTCATATTATTCCTTCACCTCTTCAACTGTTTCAACGATGGGCTCCACAGGCGAGTCATGACTCGCCCCTACAAGAACAGGTAGACCTCCCGTAATGTAGGATAAAATCCCTAGATCTTTTTGATCAGTGACGGTAAGACGCACGAGAGAGTGGCGACTACCTGGCACTGGACCAGTTACCCAAATGGTATTGTCGGCTTCGTTGAATAAGACAATGGTAGATTTTTTGACGGTGACAGTATCAGAACCCATGCGACCTGGCATCTTTTTGCCTTTGTGGACACGACCTGGAGTAGTACCCTGACCAATGGAACCTGGTGCACGTGCACGATCGGATTGTCCGTGAGTCTTGGGGCCACCGGCAAAGTTCCAGCGTTTCATAACACCGGCAAAACCTTTACCTTTGGAAGTACCCTGGATATCACAAATAGAGCCAACTGTGACAACATCTTTGGGGCTGATGACAGTGCCCTTTTCCATGCCTTCTTCAAAGGTCATTTCGCGATTTTTAGAGACAGTGCGTTTGGTATGCTTTTTGGGAGCACCAAAACCTACTTGAATAGCAGCATAACCATCTTTTTCGACAGATTTGAGTTGTGAGATGGTCATGGGGTGAAGAGCAATTTTGGTGACTCCACGACGAGTCTCGCCAATATAAGCTTCTCCCATCTCGATTTTTTTGCCGTATATTACTTTGGTCATAAAATCCTTACATCTTTACTTCAATACCAACGCCCGCGGGTAGTTCTAAGTGCATGAGAGCATCAATAGTCTTGCCAGTTGGACTTTCAATATCAATTAAGCGTTTGTGGGTCAAAATTTGAAAATGCTCACGAGCATTTTTGTCAGCATGGGGAGAAGTGAGTACTACCATTAGTTTGCGACGAGTAGGTAGTGGTACTGGGCCGATGATACTGGCACCTGTGGCGATAGCAGTGTCGACTATCTTTTGAGCAGCCTCGTCAATGACGCGGTGATCAAATGATTTGAGTTTGACTCTGATTCTATTTGCTGCCATATATATTTTCCTAATTAACTATTAGATAAGGAGTCTTACTGTGGTAAGACTCCTTATCTTGCTCTATGAGGGTAACTCATGAGCGGCTATTATATCATCTTTTTATTTCTTTACGTCAGCCAATATCTTGGTGATGACGCCAGCACCGACGGTCTTGCCACCTTCGCGGATAGCGAAGTTCAAGCCTTCTTCCATGGCGACTGGAACAATGAGACTAACGGTCATCTTGGCGTTGTCACCAGGCATAACCATCTCGACTCCTTCTGGGAGCTTGATGTCGCCGGTTACGTCAGTTGTACGTAGGTAGAACTGAGGTTTGTAGCCTGAGAAGAATGGAGTGTGACGTCCACCTTCTTCTTTGGTGAGAACGTAGACTTCGGCTTCGAACTCGGTGTGAGGTTTGATACTGCCTGGTTTGGCAATAACTTGGCCACGTTCGACATCGTCTTTTTCTACACCGCGGAGCAGGACACCGACGTTATCGCCAGCTTGACCCTGTTCGAGTTGTTTGCGGAACATTTCGACACCGGTAATGACAGTTTTCTTGTCTTTACCCATACCGACGATTTCCATTTCTTCGCCGACTTTGCAGATACCGCGATCAATCTTGCCGGTAGCGACAGTGCCGCGACCCTTGATTGAGAAGACATCTTCAACTGGCATAAGGAATGGCTTGTCGAGAGGGCGTTCTGGGGTTGGGATGTATTCGTCGACTTTGTCCATGAGCTCTTGGATCTTAGCTTCCCAGGCTGGGTCACCTTCCAATGCTTTGAGAGCTGAAATGCGAACGATGGGGATTTCGTCTCCTGGGTAGTGGTACTTGGTGAGAAGATCGCGAATTTCCATCTCGACTAGGTCAAGAAGTTCAGCGTCGTCAACCATGTCACATTTGTTCAAGGCGACAACTAGTTTAGGAACGTTGACTTGGTGAGCTAGGAGAATGTGTTCGCGAGTCTGAGGCATAGGACCATCAGTCGCAGCCACGACCAAGATAGCGCCATCCATTTGAGCGGCACCAGTGATCATGTTTTTGATGTAGTCAGCATGACCTGGAGCATCGATGTGAGCGTAGTGGCGTTTTTCGGTCTCGTATTCCTGGTGAGAAAGATTGATGGTAACACCACGCTGTCTTTCTTCTGGAGCAGAGTCGATATCGGCGTATGATTTGGCAGTAGCTAGACCCTTTTTAGCGAGCATACTGGTGATAGCGGCAGTGAGGGTGGTTTTGCCGTGATCAACGTGGCCAATAGTTCCAATGTTGATATGTGGTTTAGTGCGAACGTATTTAGCGGCGTCTGCCATATGTGTGCTCCTTACTTGTTTTCTTTATTAATAATTTTTTCAGCAATATTACTCGGGACGGGATCGTAATGGCTCATTTCCATGTACGAATTGGCTCGACCCTGGGTCATGCTCCTCAGTATTGTAACATAGCGAGACAGCTCAGACAAGGGAACAATGGCGTTGATGACACGGACGTTACCACGTTGGCTGGTGCCAAGAACTTGACCACGTTTACTCGAGATATCGCCGATCACATCACCCATAAATTCTTCTGGGGTAGTGATCTCGAGTTTCATGATTGGCTCGAGAATGATTGGAGCCGCATTTCTTACGGCTGATTGGATAGCCATCGACCCTGCGATCTTGAAAGCAATTTCTGAAGAGTCGACATCGTGGAAACTACCATCGTAGAGCGTGACTTCGATATCGACGAGGTTGAAGCCGGCAATAATACCGTTTTCAAGAGCCTCGCGGACACCTTTTTCAACAGGCGCGATGAATTCTTTAGGAATGACACCACCGACGATAGCATTGACGAATTTGACACCTTCACCACGAGCGAGAGGTTTGATACGG
>Ga0172380_10003231_pt1 | contig 22909 bp, 19 predicted proteins | sample Leawe162metaG_FD_119747 | JGI IMG/M metagenome (GOLD analysis project Ga0172380, IMG submission 119747) | Leachate microbial communities from a municipal landfill in Southern Ontario, Canada - Leachate well 162 metaG | ecosystem: Engineered > Solid waste > Landfill > Unclassified | place...
ATGCAATATCCTTGTGCTGTAGTTAAGCGGTTTTGTTCCGGGATATTGCAGTCATTGTACAGTGCTTGTGCACATAAATAAAGTCGAAATTACAATGAGTTGAGTTTTCCTACAGGCTCAACGCCACGGATAACCTGACCGCGCCGGGGGCTTGCAGTAAGCGGATTCCGGTGACATAGCGGATTCCGGTGACATAATACTTAATCCCTGTCAACTAGATGGGGTCGAAGGGGACGGAGGTAGTCTATTAGCTTAATCTTCCCCTGCCATGTCTGGAAAAGTCAGACTGTGCCTCGCGTTCTCTGTCACCTGAGCCGACACTGATTTTGTAGTTCAGGCATCGCGGGATTGCAAGAAAAACCATAACGAGAATGCCTCGAAGAGGCGAGTGGAAGAGCCAAACCAGAAACCCGGCGAGACGATAATCCTATAGTTTCAGGACCAACCGCAACCCATCATCAACCTGGTCCATAATTGCATTTGGAAGGGTGTGAACCTTTTCGGTTAAGAATGATTTGTCTATGGTGATTATCTGAGAGACATTGATCACGCTTTCTCGCGGTAGTTGCGAGTTTTTGGCTGTGAGCAGGATATTTCCCGGCGCGGCTGCTAAACGGAGATTTGAGGTGATTGCCACGGCAATCAGGGTGTTGATTTTGCTTTTGTTGAATTCGTTTGCTTGGACAATGAGTATCGGCCTTTTATAACCGGGGGTTGAGCCAACCGGGTCAGGAAGCGAAGCCCACCAGATTTCCCCCCGATTTACTACCATTCTTCTTTATCTATCGAGCTGAATTGCATTGCTGCAAGAGCGTCATCCAGTTGCGCAGGCTCGGATGAATACACTGCATCGAGTTGTCTGGTGATCTGGCCGGAAGGATGCTGTTCAAGATATTGGGCAACGGCTTCGGAAAAGAGCTGGCTTCGGGAAAAACCGTGGCTTTTGGCGAACTGATCCGCGGCACGAAATAATTTGTCCGGTATGGAGATTGCTGTTTTCATGTCTCAAGTATAACCATAGTCATACCGTGCGTCAAATTGTATTTTTTACGAGAAAGTCGACACTAAGCCGAGACGGCGTAAACCGCACCGTGTCCAGCATAAGCGCATATTTCGCCAGCTTTTCACCCCCATATTCTGCCTCCTCAACCAGAAACCTTTGCCCACCTCGCTGAACCCACCGCAGTAATGTATCTCTAAAAAGAAGATAAATATGTCTTGTTTTGTAACGATAAAAAATATGAGGGGAAGGATTCAGGCCAGGCCGCGCTGGTAGTTGAAGGGGGTGGTCTCCGGCAGGGGCTGATCGGCAGCAAGGGCGGCCAGCACCTGCTTGCCCTTGGCGGACATACCCCCGCACTGGCTCAGGTCAACGATGATTCGGGAGCAGCCCATGGTCTTGAGGGCTGCGAGATGGCCCAACAGGGAGAAATCCTGCTCCGCCAGAACCTCGGTGAGGTCGTGGTGCTGGAAAACGCGGTAGCCCTCGCCCCCCTCCGCCCGCAGCACCGAGCCGGGTCGCACCCCACGGACAGGGATGCGGGAAAGCATCACCACCAGCGGGCTGTAGACGGTGATCGCCAGGGGGGGAAGATGATCACCCCGGCGGAAGAGTTCCTGCAGATTTTTGCGGTCGTCTTCCAGATCAACGGTGAGTTCGGCCAGACCCAGCTCCTGCCAGGCAAGGGCTGCCTGGCTGTTCAGGGTGTAGCAGCGGAAGCCGCCCAGCAGGCTCACCTCGGACAACCCGGCAAACAGGGGGAGATGCCCGAGATTATTGATCCGGAACCGGCGAAAGCCCTGTGCTGCCAGCATCCCCACCGCCCTGCGGTATTCGTCCCACTCCGGGCCGAAGAGCATGGGCGGGATTTCCCAGATGACCCTCCCCTGCCAGTCACCACGCCGATGATCCACCTTTTTTAGGCCCGCCAGGGTCTCCGGGGTCAACATCAGCTCAAGCTCGGCAACCCCTGGTTCATCGAGGATACGGAAATCTTGTTGGGATTCCCTCCCCCGCACTGTCAGAGCCTGGGCAGGGACGGCCTGGGGAACAGTAGCGGACAGCAGACCGGCCAGGGCTTGCTGCCGGGACTGGGCCAGTCTCTCCTTTTGGGCCGGGCTCTTTTCCGGTACAACCACCTGATCGAGCGTGGCGCGACAACCCTCCGGGCTCATGGTAAAAGCAGCCTTGCCGCCCACCTTGAAGACCGTGTCCCCCACCTGGAAAAAGCCGCCCTTGTCGGGGATCCGCACCCGGACAAAATCCCCGGCCTTGACGACTTTCAGTTTTTTCTGTTCGACCCAGAGCTCCCGCACCGTAAAGCCGGTGCCGGCCTGATCGTTTTGGGGCTGGACGCGGATCCGGTCGCCCACATGCAGCCGGTCACCGGTCGTAAAGCCCAACATGCCGCCGCGCAGCGAGGTCACCTGGCCGAGATGCTTACCGAGAGTCCCCTGCGTGGCGGAATCCGCAATCGCCGAAGGAACGGAGCCGGAAAGAAACCCCTTGGTTGCCTTGCGGCCAAAGGAGAGGGCCAGCTGCTCCTCGGCCTCCTGCATCGCCTGCTTGCGCCCGCTTTCCGAGGCGTCCAGCACCAGCCGGTAGGCCGCCACCACCCGGGCCACATACTCGGCGCTCTTCATCCGCCCCTCGATCTTGAGGCTGATGACCCCGGCCTTGAGCAGTTGGGGCAGCAGGGACAGGGCGGAAAAATCGCTGGTGGAAAAATGGTAGCCGGGCTGCTCCCGGTTGAGATAGCGGCGGCGGCAGGGCTGGGCGCAGCGGCCCCGGTTGCCGCTCATGCCGCTGACGGCGGAGGAAAACAGGCACTGGCCGGAAACGGAAAAGCACAGTGCCCCGTGGACAAAATGCTCCAGCTCGATGGTGCTCTGCTGCCGGATGGCCCCGATCTCGGCAAGAGAAAGCTCCCGGGCCAGCACCGCCCTGGTGAAGCCCATCCGCTCCAGCATCAGTACGCCGGCCGCGTTATGCACGGCCAGCTGGGTTGAGGCGTGCAGGGGCAGCTGGGGGAAATGGTTTCTGGCCAGCCGCCAGACCCCGAGATCCTGGATGATGAGGCCGTCGATCCCGATCCCGGCCAGGTCGGCCAAGATCCCCACCAGCTGGGGCAGTTCCTTTTCCTTGATCAGAGTATTGAGGGCGATGTAGAGGGACCGGTGCTGGTGGTGGGCATGGGCGGCCATCTTCTCCACCTCGGGCATCGTAAAATTCTTGGCCTTGGCCCGGGCGGAAAAATCCTTGAGGCCGCAGTACACGGCATCGGCCCCGTTCTCCAGGGCGGCAAAAAACGACTCCAGGCTCCCCACCGGGGCCAGGAGTTCGGTTTTTCTGTTTGTTTTCTGGTGCGTCATCTTGTTTGTCCATTACTAAAGGCGCAACCGCGCACCCTGCCGTCTTTTTCGCCGGGGGCCAGACTACCACGCCCGCCAAAGCAGGAGCAATGGAAATCGGTGACCGCCCGATGCGGCCACCCGACATCCCCCGCCCTGCAACCGATGTCGCCAGATATGGCCCCATGTCCTCTAGGAAAACCGGAGGATTGTGCATAGGATACAGGCAACGGAAAAGGAATCCCCAGGGACCACCCCTGGAAAACAAAAAACAACCTTAGGAGGAATTACGATGAAAAAGACCATGATTGCCCTTGCCATGGTGTGCGCGGCCGGCCTGACCGTGACCATGACCGACCTGCATGCGGCAGGCACCCCGGCCGCCGGAAAGACCACGGCCCCGGCCCAGGATCTGGTGATCAAGGGCAAGAAACCCGCCCTGTTCAGCCATGCCAAGCATACCGCCCTTGGCCTCGACTGCACCACCTGCCACCATGACGCCAAGCATCAGCCCCTGAACGAGGCGGCCATTGGCGGCGTGAAGAACACGGAGAGCTTGCAGTGCGCAACCTGCCACAACGCGAAGTTTGCCAATGCCAAACTCCAGAAGCCCATGGACGTGTTCCATGCCCGGTGCAAGACCTGCCACACCGCCGGAGTGAACGGCAAGAAGGGCCCCACCGCCTGCACCGCCTGTCATAAGGGGGCGGCTGCGCCGGAGCAAAAGGCAGCGCCGGCACCCGCTGCCGCTCCTGACCAGGCTGTTACCACTGCCCCGGCCACCGCACCTGCTCCCGCTGCCGCTCCGGCGCCGGCCAAGAAGAAGGGCAAGGCCGTGGAAGGCTGTTAACAACAGATCAACCGGCCAGCCTGCCCCGTTGCCGCAGAAACTCCAGCAGCAGTTGTTCCAAGCCATACTGCTGCTGGAGCAGGCGGCCGGCCGCTTGCTCCAGGCCCTGCATCCGGACCATCCCCGCGCCATCCCTGATCTGCCGGCAGTTGTAGTTGAGGCAGAACATGGGCTTGAACCGGAGCAGGCACCCCCTCTCCCCCAAAAAACAGCACTCCTCGTCCTCCCGCAGAATGGCAACGGGCACTCCGGCCATGAGGTTCAGGAGCAACTGGACCGCGTCATTCTCCCCGGCCATGAAGCTGCTGCAGCATCCGCCCCCAGCCTTGACACTACAAGCGGTGCAGAGGGCGCCCAATTCCAGGGAGGCCATGGTCCGGGCCAATTCCTTTTCAAGAACCTCCGCCTGGGCCAGCATCCGGGAAAACGCACCATTTGCCGCCAGTTCCGGCCCAAGTTCGGCATGGAGCCTCTGGGCCACAGTGAGCCGGGCGTGGATGTTGCCGCCGTAAAAATCCTGCATGGTACAAAGAGGCTGCGACTCCATGGTGGCCTCCGCCAATGACCCAGACCATGCAGTCACGCTTTTTCTGGTTTTTTCAGAACAGGTGTGGTTAGCTGGGGCAACAAAACATGATCCTCTCAACCAGACAAGCCCCCATATGACCGCCTCCCGCAAAACTTCCTTGCTCTGCCCCAACTGCCGCCGCCTCATCAGCCGGGACGAGCCCCGCTGCCCCTATTGCGGCCTCGGGTCTCCGGGATCCTGGTGGAAAAACAACGGCATGCTCCGCCTGTTCCACGACCAGGATTCCTTTCTCACCGGGTTGAGCAGCCTCAACATCGCCCTGTTCGTGCTCTCGCTGATTTTGAATCCGCGCGGCATGTCCCTGGGCATGAGCCCCTTCGGCTTTCTCTCCCCGGACAACCGGAGTCTCCTGCTGCTGGGCGCGACCGGCGCCATGCCCATCGAGGCGCTGCACCGCTGGTGGTCGCTAGTTTCCGCCAGCTATCTGCACGGCAGCCTGCTCCATCTCGTCTTCAACCTCATCGCCCTGCGGCAGATCGGCCCCCTGGTCATCCAGGAATACGGTCTGCCCCGGATGTTTTCCATCTATACCCTGGGCGGCATCGGCGGGTTTCTGCTCTCGTATCTGGCCGGGGTTCCCCTTACCATCGGCGCCTCGGCCGCGGTCTGCGCCCTGATCGGGGCGGCGCTCTATTACGGGAAAAGCCGGGGCGGCAGTTATGGCCAACAGGTGTACCAGCAGATCGGCGGCTGGGCCATAAGCATCTTCATCTTTGGCTTGCTGGTGCCGGGGATCAACAACTGGGCCCATGGCGGCGGCATGGCAACGGGTATTCTCTGCGGGCTGCTTCTGGGCTACCAGGAAAACCGCCGCGAAATGCTCAGCCACCGGCTGCTTGGCGCATTCTGCGCACTGGGAACAATCCTGATCCTGCTCTGGGGTGTGGCCACCTCGGTCATCTACCGCTTTTTCTGAACCCGCCGGAAAATGGCAAGCGCCTATTTTCTGCGCTGACGCACCTTGGCAAGACATTGGGGGCAGATGCCGTGGGAGAATTTGGCATCCGTCCGCTGGGAGATGTACGACTCGATCTCCTTCCAGGATTCCTGGGCCGAAGAATCAGCACCCGTGGTTCTGATCTTCTTGCATTCCATGCAGATGGGCACCAGCCCCTGGATGGTCTGCTGGATCTCGCTGATCATCCTGGCGTGGAGCGCGATGCCGAGATACACGAAGACCGCGCCGAAAAGAAAGATGATACTGACCCAGAATATGCCGAAACTCGCCTTGCCCAAAAGCACGCTCATGGCGACCACGACATAGCCGGCCAGAAAGAAGAACATCAAGAGCCGGTTTATCTTGAGAGACCGCAGCACATAGCCCTGACTGCGCTCGGCGATGAGCGGGATGGCCTTGAACAGACCCCGCAGATGGACGATGCTGACCCCGATGATCGCGGCGCCGCAGGCGATAAAGAATACCGCGATGCGGGTATGCCAGTCCAGGGCCTGCCAATCCATGCTCTTCCTCCGAATACCGTTCCGACTCCCCCACGATCCGCACCCATTGTGCTCCTGTTCCAAGGCCGGACCAACGCGAACCACGATACAATCATTTTTTCCCGTTTCCATCAACAGGTTATTTCGAGCCCCCCGAAAGCATGCCTGGAGAATGGGGAAATAAAAAAAGGCAGGTTCCCCTGCCTTTTTGAAGATATTCCGCAACGCACCCTGCGCACGCTCAACCGCTTTTTCCAAACGCACCGGAAAAGCTCACGATTTCCGTACCGCGCCCTTATTCGGGGTACAGCTCCGGGTACAATCGCTTGCAGCAGTCCGGACAGATCGAATGGCTGAACTCCGCATCGGAGTGTTGCTGGATATAGGCCTCGATCTGCTGCCAGTATCCCGTATCGTCCCGGATCTTTTTACAGGAGGAGCAGATCGGGATAAACCCGCTCAACAACTTCACTTTTGCCAAGGCCTCCTGCAGCTCGACAATGACCTTCGCCTTTTCATTTTCGATCCTCTTGCGCTCAATGGCGTAGCGGATGGAGCGGATAAGCATCTCCCCGTTGACCTGCCCCTTGACGAGATAATCCTGGGCTCCGGCGTTCACCGCCTCAAGACCGACCTCGTGATCCGCCAGACCGGTGAGCACCACAACGGGACAGTCCCGCGCCGCCGCGACCAGCTTCTTGACGGTGGCCAGCCCCTGGCTGTCCGGCAGGCCGAGGTCGGAGATGATGATGTCGAACCCGCCTTCCGCGACCAACCCGAGGCCGTCTTCCAGCCGGGGGACATGCTGGATGACGGCGTTGCCGGCCGCGCCATTCCTGCCGGCCGCCGGCTCCAGCAGCATCTCCTGGATGAGAAATGCATCGGCCTGGTCGTCTTCGATGAGGAGAACCCTGATTCCCATGGTGGCACCTTTTTTCCCTGCGTTGATATCGTTATCGCCCAAATGCGACGGCCTCAATCTGCCCGCGCACCCGGCCTATTTCCCTTTCGGCGGCATTTTGACGATGGTGAACCAGAACTCCTCGATCATGGATACTACCCTGGCAAAGGCCTCGAAGCTGATCGGCTTGGTAATGTAGCAGTTGGCCCCCAGATCATAGCAGCGGGCAATGTCGGCCTCCGCCTCCGAGGTGGTGAGCACGACCACGGGAATGGAACGGAGGGCAGGGTCGCTCTTGATTTCCTGGAGTGTTTCCTGGCCGTTTTTTCTCGGCATGTTGAGATCAAGCAGGACGATATCCGGCCGCACCGCCTCGGTGTAAGGCGCTTCCTTCCTTAGAAATTTCAAGGCCTTTTCGCCGTCATCCACCACATGGAGCGTGACCAGCATCTTGGCGGCCCGCAGCCCTTCCCTGGTCAATTCCACGTCGCCGGAATCGTCTTCCACCAGCAGGATATCTACTCTACATGGATTTGAGTCGGTCATGGTTACCCCCTTTTCCGTCAAGTTTTCCGTTGTCCGTCTTCCTGCCCCGGCGCGCGCGGCACGGTGAAGAAAAAGGTCGAGCCCTGGCCCGCGGCCGATTCAAGCCAGATCCTTCCGCCGTGCCGCTCGACGATCTTCTTGCACAACGCCAGGCCAATGCCGGTGCCCGAGTATTCCTCACGGGTGTGCAACCGCTGAAAAAGCTGAAAAACCCGCTCGAAATGCCTCGGCTCTATGCCGATCCCGGAATCCCGCACCGAAAAAAGCCACTCGCCGTCCAGCTCTGCAACCGCCACGCCGATCTCCGGGGGTTGCCCGGCAGCGCGGTACTTGATGGCGTTGCCGATAAGGTTCTGAAAGACCTGCCCAAGCTGCACCGCATCCGCCATGACCGTCGGCAATTCTCCCACGCTGAGCCGGGCGGAGCTCTCCTTGAGGGCAAGCTCCAGATCCTGCTGCACCCGCGCCAGAAGCGCGTTGCAATCAACCGGAGCGAACTCCTTCCCCTGGGTGGTCACCCGGGAAAAAGCGAGCAGGTCGTTGATCAGAACCTGCATCCGCCGCGCGCCATCGACGATGTAGCCGATGTAGATGTCGGCCTTTTCGTCCAGCTTGCCTTGGTATTTCCGGGCCAGCAGCTCGGTGAAACTGCCGATCTTGCGCAGCGGCTCCTGCAGGTCGTGGGAGGCCACATAGGCGAAATGCTCAAGCTCCTTGTTGCTCCGTTTCAAGGAATCGGCATATTGCTTCAGCGATTCCTGGGCCTGCCGCAGTTCGGTGATGTCGCGGAAGATGACGTAGAGGTATTGGTGCTCGCCAAGGGTCATGGCCTGCGCCGACACCGCTACGTTTCTGATCTCGCCGGACTTGGTCCGGTGCATGGTTTCAAAATCATCGCGTCCGAGCCGTTTGACTGCCTCGATATGCACCTGGACCTCCCCGGACTGCTCCCGAACCTCGTAATCCGCCACCGTAAGCCCGGCGAACTCTTCCCTGGTATAGCCCAACTGCCGGTGGGCAACTTCGTTGAATTCAACGGCCTTACCCGTTTCCACGTCGAAAAGCAGGATACCGTCCGGCGATTCGTTGAAGATGGTGCGATACCGTTGCTCCGATTCCAAAAGCAGGGTCTCGATCCGCTTGCGCTTGGCCATCTCCCAGGCGCTGCGGATATAGAGGATGAGCTGCCGGATATCGGCATCCTCGTACGGTTCTTCCTTATTGCCGACCCCGAGAACCGCGACAATCTTCTCTCCATCGAAGATGGGAACGCTCAGATGCCGCAACAGCGGGAAATGGCCTTTGGGCAACCCCTTCTTCTCCGCCAGGCTCGGGTAATCGTTATGCACCACCGGCCGGCGCTGCCGCACACAATCTGCCCAGACTCCGGCCTCCTCCAGGGGATAATGCGGGGTCTTCGTCGCGGTGCAGAACCCCATGACCGCCTCGGACCACAGAAAGAGCCCCAGGGTTTGCTGATCCTCATTAAAAAAATGGAGATAGCCGACCTTGCTGCGAGCGAGCCGCACCGCCTCTTCCAGGGCATAACGGATCAGTTCCTCCTCGGTGGCGAACTCCCTCTGGCTGAGGGCGAGAAGAACCGCCAGCCGCTCTTCATTCAATCTCAGCTCCACATTGGCGTGCGACAGTTCGCCGGTCCGTTCCTCCACCCGCTGCTCCAGCTCGAGGTTCAGACGGCGGAGCGAATCGTTGCTCTCCTGAAGACGCTGCGCCATGGCGTCAAAGCCCCGGGAGAGGACGCCCAGTTCGTCCTTGGCCGCACTGCCGATGCGGCAGCTGAGATCACCACCGCTGATCCTGGCGAAGGACTCGTTCAGAATCCCCACCGGCACCGTAAAGGCGCGGATGATCAGAAAGGAGATGGCCAGGATGAGAATGGCGATCCCTCCGACCACCAGGATGCTTGACAGATAGATCTGCCTGGAAAGGGCGAGGGCCCGGGCGTAATTCCGTTCATGGAGAGTAACCGCCACCGGGCTGACCACCGCCAGTTCCTGGAGGAGCCGGGCCGTAATCCGCTGATGAAAATTTTTCCCCTGCGCGGTTTGCCGCACCCCTTGGCCCTGGGTGGGATGCGGTCCGTACTGGGCAAAGAGGAAGCCCAGGTTCCGGGATGTCCGCCGGAGCCGCTCCACCAGTTCTTGTTCCTCGGCCGTGTCATAGAGCGCTCCATCATCCTCCAGCTGACAGACCAGGAATTCGTGTTTCTCCACCCACTGCACATGGGAGCGTTCTTCAAAATAGGCATGATGCTCATAGGTCAGGATGGCCAGGTCGCCCAGGGTCTCGCCGATCTCATCGGCGACGATGGCCTTGTGGTTGGCGCGCTCCACCTGGCTGGTCGCGAAAAGAAAGGTTGCGGCCAGAACCAGCAGCAGGACCACCGGAATAATGCCGATCAGAAGGAGTTTGGTCCGAATCTTCACTCCGGCCTCTCAATGCTTGAGGATTGAAACCGCATCCGGCTTGATGGCGCGCAGATATTCCGGGAAGACCATATCCAGGTAATTGGGCATGGTTGCGGGCGCGGATGAGCCACCCCGTTCCATCTGCCAGCGATACTGATCCTCCAGATGGACAAAGAGGGGATTGGTCAATGTCACCTCCATGGTGGACCGGGACCAAACCTCTTCCATTTCCCGGGCCGGCAAGCCGGACCCCCTGGCCACCAGCCCCTTGGCCGCCGCAGGTTCGCTCTTCGCGTAGTGCTCGGCCCTGACCAGTGCCTGCAAAACCCTCGGGGCCGCCTGGAGGTTGAGCGGGGTATCGAGCCGGGTGGTGAGGATGCCATGGATGGTATTGAGCCCGGGCTCGGCAAAAACCACCCCCTTGTCGCCAAGGGTTCTGGCTGCGTCATTGACCATTTTATCGGTCATGGAAAACCCGTCGATCTCACCGGTGGCCAGGGCGCTCTGGAGTTTGTCCGAATCCATGAACACCTGCTCAACCTCGTTTTGTTCCAGCCCATGCCGCATCATGAACAGGTCGAGGAAGAGGTGGCCGATAATCCCCTTTTTAACGCCGATCCGCTTGCCCCTGATATCCTGGGGCTTGGCAATGCCATGGTCCCGGCGGGCGATGATCCTCGCGGAATCATCGTCGGACAATACCGTGGCCAGGATGGCGAAGGGGGTGTTTTTGGGCTCGGCCAGGACAATGGGCGGCGCCCCGCTCACGGCAAAATTGCACTCGCCCTTGAGCATGCCGTCAAAGGCCTGTTTGCCGTCGTCGAGATCCTTCAGGGTAACGGCAAGGCCCTCCTCGGCAAAATATCCCTGCTCCAAGGCAATCCGGGGGAGGATGTCAGTGACGCTGCCATGGCAGATGGTGACGGCGACGGGCGCAACCTGCTCCCCAGGGGAAACGGACTCCTCTTTCTGCTTGCAGCCGGGCGCCAGGAGCAGCAGCACGAGGCTTGCGGCGACAAACCAACGGCAAGCCGCACCTGAAACACGCATACCGGAATGGCAGTCCATGGCAAGCCTCCTATTTTCCAAGCCTGACACCATCCGGCCGCACGGCCCGCAATGGTTCGGAGTCAATCCGTTTGAGAAAATTGGGAGCCGGACCTCCTTGACCATCCCCACCCTGTTGCATCGTCCAACGGGCCGTATCCTCCAAACCCATCAGCATGGCATGCTCCAGGGTCAATTGATACCGGTAAGACTCAAGCAATTCCTTGACCTCCGCAGGGGTTCCCTTCTGGGCGGACAGGGCAAGGGCCAGCGTTTCCGCGGGCCTTTGCCTGATAAATTCCTCGGCCTGGTCCACGGCCCGGAGAAATCGCACCGCCACCCCGGGCCGTTTTTCGAGCAGGCCGGTGGTGGTCAGGAGCATGACATAGTTTCGATACAGGCCTCGGGACTCCATGAGGACCGCTTTGTCCTGCAAGGCTTGCTGGGCCTGGGCAATGACATTGTGGGTCATGGAGATGGCATCGATCCGACCGGAGGTGAGCGCAGACAACAGCCCGTCGGCTTTCATGAAGACAATGGCAACATCCCCGGATGCCAGTCCATGTTTTTCAAGAAACAAGTCCAAAAAATAATGGGCATTGGTTCCCTTGACCGTCCCGATCCGCTTGCCGCGCAAATCCATCGGCGCACCGACGCCCCGGTCCGCCCGGCCCAGAATGCGCACCATGTTGTCCGTGCTTTGCAGGGAGCCGAGGATGCGCAGATCATCCCTCTGCCCTGCATATTCGACCACCGGCGGCTCGCCGGCCGTGGCAAAGTCGCATTCGCCCTTGAGCATTGCCTCCAGTGAATCACGGCCCAAGATGAACTCCCGGACCGAAACCGAAAGCCCCTGTCCGGAAAAAAAACCCTGCTTTTCGGCCACCATCAGGGGCAGTTGCAGGTTCGTCCCCCGGCAGAGCGCCACCGTGGCCACTGTGGGCGCTTCCTGCCGCTTGCAGCCGCCAAGCAACAGAACGGAAAGCGCCGCCAGCAGAAAAACGAGCCGCTGCCTGCCGCCCTGCCCACCTGCAATGGCCGGTTTTTCCATTTTTTCCCCGCGAGAATCAGGCATGCGCGTCCTCCATGGCGTGTGCCGCCCGCGCAGACCACCTGTCTGCGCGGCAACGGCGTGTTCAAGGAAAGGCATACTGATATGCTCAGGAAAATAACCGGCAAAGTCAACGGAAAACTCTTGCCGCGACAAGATGACTTACAGCTGCAGATCAACAATAACGGGGAGGTGATCGCTGGCGACCTTTGAGACCCGCATCCGGCAGCGCCTGCCGCCCAGCACGGTGACCGGGCCCCGGCAAAACACCTTGCCCAGGCCGGTGGAGGGGGAAAAGGAAGGATAGGTCAGAATGGCGTTCTGGTAGCCGGCCCCATGGTTGGTTGCGCAGACAAAGCCCAGCGCCTCGGTGAACATCGGCGCGAGCCGCGTCCACCAATCATTGAAATCCCCGGCCACCAGACAGGGAGCATCCGCGCCGATACCGGTGAACTCCGGGGCTCGTACCAGCCGCCCAACCTGCTGGGGCCGCTCCTTGAAGGAAAGCCCCAGGTGCAGATTGAACACCGGCAATAGCGGGGTGGATGCCCCGTGGGGCAGTTCCAGCTCGGTGAACAGACACCCCCTGGCCTTGCGGCCATCGAGGGTCAGATCGATATTGCGTTCCCGGGCGATGGGATAGCGGCTCAGGGTGGCGTTGCCGTACATCCCCTTGCGCAGCTGGACATTGAGCCCCACGGCGTAGTAGGGATAATTGCAACTCTCGGCCAGCTCCCGGGCCAGATTCAATTCCCGCGAACGGGGCGCCCCCACATCCACCTCTTGCAGCAGAGCGATATCGGCATCGTAATGGTCCAGAATCTTGACGATGCGCTCCGGACGAAACCGCCGGTCAACGCCGATGGCCCGGTGAATATTATAGGAAAGAATCCGCAAATCCATGGTCAGTGCTCCAGAAAACGGTATGGCCGCGCGGGGTGAAGAGATCGGGGCCGATTCCCGTGGTTGTTGAAAACCGGAATTTTCGGGATCAGTGTACCACAGGCCGGGAAAAATCCCACCTTCTCTCATGTCCGGAGGGAAAAACAGATTGACAGGAACAGGCGGGCTGTGCCAGTATGATTGCACAGCTCAACGCTGTCTTGGAAAAAGGCAAACCCGGAGTAATCCGGGGACGCAAAGCCAACGGGTCCGCCAGCGCGGATGGCCGGGTTGCCGATAGGGAAAATGGATTGTTCACACCCATCTCCGGCAACAGAGATGGGTTTTTTTATGCCCAACAAAAACATCCAGGTTTGGGGGGGGGGACCGTTAACCCTGGGTGGCTTCGCTCTGTTGCGGGCGGATCACCCTACCGCCACGCGCGCACTGCCCATACACCGTACCCTGATTCTCTGCCTTGCTACAAAGCGCGTGACACCCCCTGGGAGAGGGCCCGGCTGCTGCCGGGTCCTCTCCGCTTTTCCTCAGTATCCACTCCGCAGCCGCCCCCGCAGCCTATCGATAAGCCCTAAATCCGGCAGAAATGCCCTCTCCGGCGGAATCGGCAGATCCAACCGATGGCTTTCGGCAAAGGGGGTGGACGCCAGTTTCAGGTTATAGGCCTGCACCAGCAACGATTCAAGGTTCACCGCATCCTCCACATTGTAGGCAAGCAGGGTTTCCAGCACCCTGGCCTCCTTGGTCCGGCAATACTCCCGCCAGAGCAGCACGGCGAAGTAGCCGTCCACCCCGGCCAGGGCGCCGCGATCAAGGCCCAGCTGCTTCTCGCACCCCTTGAGGCCGCCGACAAAGCCGAGCCCCTGCAACAGGGGGCGCAGATCGATGTGGGACTGGGTGAGCTTAAACCCGAAATGGCGCTCGAGCATGGGGATGTCAAAGGCCTTGCCGTTGTAAGTGACCAGCAATTGGTATCGCTGGATATCCTCACCAAAATCGGCGAGATTCTCCCCCTGCACATAGGTGAAGACCTCTTTGCCATCGTAGAGGCTGACGGTGGTGATGCAGTGGTCCGTGAAACTCAACCCCGTGGTCTCGATGTCGAGATAGGCCACCGAATCGCGGTAATGCGGAAAGATCCGCCACCGCTGGGCCGCGGGCAGCTGCCGGAGAAAATCAAGGGGCGCCTGCTGCGCGGCCTGGGCACGGCTCCGCGCCAGGTGGTCCTGGATGAGCCTCACCTTTTGGCCGGAGAGAAATTCCGGATACGGCTCGACAAAATCATCCCAGGTGGTGACCCCGGCCTGCCAGAGCCGCCGTTCCGTGGTCTCGCCGATCCCGGGGATATGCACAAAGGTATTGAACAGCATCGGCCGGCCTCTCCCATGCGGCACGCCGGACCACGGGGCAAAAAAACTTGCCTGGCCCGGAAATCGCCGATAGACTTTGGTTATATGTGATTATTCACGCGCCCGTTTCCCGGGAAAACCGGAGACAAGCGAACGGAGCAAGACTCCGACCCGGAAGGCACAACCGCCGACCCACACCACAGGGAGCTCCCCATGGAAAGCTGGCTGATCCCCGCCTCTGCCGCCCTGGTCATATATGGTCTCTGGGGATTTTTTCCCAAGCTGGCCGTAACCTACATCAATCCGGCCAGCGCCCTGATCTACGAGATAGCGGGCGCCATGCTGGTCGGGTTGGTCAGCCTCTTCTGGGTGGGATTCCAGCCGGAAACCCACCCCAAGGGCATCCTCTTTGCCGTGCTCACCGGGATAGCGGGGATGCTCGGCACCCTGTTCTTTTTTGCCGCTGCCAGCCGGGGCAAGATCTCTGTGGTGGTGAGCATGACCGCCCTGTACCCGCTGATCACCATCATGCTTGCCGCGATCTTCCTGCGCGAACCCATCACCGCCAAACAGATCATGGGCATGCTCTGCGCCGTGGCCGCCATTGTGCTGCTCACCTGGTGATTCCGGGATGTTTGCCGGATCGGCCGGGGGTAACTCTCGCTCCGGCGCAGTGAACGTCTCATGCCTGCGATGCCTGGGGCACGCGACGGATTATTCCGCCTCCCACACCACCACCCGGTTGCGCCCCTGTTTTTTGGCCCGGTACAACGCCTGATCGGCCCGGCTGATCAAGCGCTCCTTGTCCGTGCCATGATCGGGATACACGGCAAGCCCCAGGGAGAGAGTGACCCGCACCGGCCCGCTTTCGTTGTGGAGCACCATCTTTTCGATCTCCTGCCGGATGCGCTCGGCCATCTGAAGCCCACCCTGCTCGCCGGAGCCTTCTAAAACGAGGACGAACTCCTCGCCGCCGTAGCGGGCCGCCAGATCCACCCCGCGCGCCGCTTTGCGCAGGATCCCGGCCACCTCCTTGAGAACCTTGTCGCCAAAGGGATGGCCATGGCTGTCGTTGATCTTCTTGAAATGGTCGATATCGCAGAGCAGCAGGCTCAAGGCCCCTGTCCGCCGCTCCTCCCGGAGCAGCATCACGTCGAAGCCGCGCTGAAAGGTGCGATGATTGATGAGGCCGGTGAGCCCGTCAATGGTGGCCAGCCGGTTGATCTCCTCATGGGCCTGGCCCAAATCGACCTTGACCGCCACCTGGGCGGCAATGAGTTCCAGAATCTCCTGCCGGGGTTTGGTGAAGACCTCCGCCGTTTTCACCGCCACGGTGAGCGCGCCGGTGGCCTCCCCCTTTACTTTTTGCAGGGGCAGGACCAGCAGGGAATTGTAACCGGAGAGCAGATGGTCGTGGCCGAACACCTGGGTCGGCCCGTGGCACTGGCCCTTGGCCGGCAGGGGCCGGTTGATCTTGAGCACCTGGCCCACCAACCCCTCTTCCCTGGAAAATTCACGGCCCATGAGTTGCTCTCCCCCTTCCCCCTCGGCCAGGGCCACGCAATGCCCGTTGCCCTTGACCAGGCTGATGGAGATAAAATCAGCGCCCACCAGGGTCCGCACCGCCTTGATGGTGGCGGACAAAACCTGCTCCAGCCCCAAGGCCCCGTTCAGCTCCCGCATGGCGAGACAAACCCGCTGGATGGCGCTGCGCTCGTGGGCCATGGCCTGAAACTGCCTGGACGTGACCACGTCCAGGGCGAGCTTCCGGGCCGCCAGGGTCATGGTCGTTTTTTCCCCGTCTGTCCAAGGCTGTTGGCCGGGACGATCCACACACAGCACCGGGGCGATCTTCTTGTCGTCAAACCCGAGCCACTCCTCGGCGTCATCGGGAAGACGGACCGCGAGAATCCCCCCCACCTCGATCTGCTTCGGATAATAGGGCACTCCCAGGGAAGGGGTGGCCGGGGCCAGACTCACCAACTCCTCCGCCCCCATCAGCGCCCCGGTGATACCGGCCCCGACCGTAAACGGCCCGGGGGCTATATCTTTCCGGGTGGTGGCGATGCTGCGCAGCCGGTATTCCAGACCCTCCGGGTCCGGCCACAACAGGGCCACCGTTGACAGGTCCAGGGTCCGGCGGATGAGTTCGAGCTGCAGGTCAAAGGAAGCGGTGATGGTCTCCACCGCGGGCTGGCTGCCTGCCTCCGGGTCTTCAATGAGGTCGTGATCCGGCAAGACACTGAGAAGGTCCGGCGTCTCGGCAAACAGGCCGAGATCCCGGGCATATTGGCGGCTGGCCGTGTCCCTTTTCGCCCGGATCAGGGCCTTTCGCATCCGCTGCCGGTAGGCCTTGCTGCTCATGAACATACTGAGCCCGACCCCGGCGGCGCCATAGGCCGCCAGATTCCCCGCCAGCCCGGCCGGTTCCTGGAACCCAAAGCCCCACAGCCCGACCTCCATGCCGATCACCGCCAGAAAAGGGACAAGCAGTCCCTGCATGGGAAAACTGATGACCAGCCAGCCGATGAGCCCGACCGGAAACAGGATCAGCTGGGAGGCAACCTGCCCGAAATAGCGAAAAAATGCCCAGACAGTAACGACCCAGAGCAGAGGCCCGGGAGTGCCGAAAAAAGAAACATCCGGCGGAGAATCCCCTCCTCCCTGCCACATCTCCAGCACCCCAAGGATCACGACCACCCCGGCAATGGTCAGGGCCGCGACGGCAAAGTCACCGCCCGGCTCATACAACCCCGCGGCCACGGCCAGACCTCCTGTCAACCCGACCGCGAAACCAGCCCGCCGGAACATACCGCCGGCGCTCCGGTTCACTTGTCGTCGATCTCTTGCCATATACCCCCCCGGGTTTTTCAGCCGCGAATCCCGGATCGTCTCGGTCCGTGGGATTTGCCGACTCTTCTGAGAAATTGCTTGATCGCCTGAAAGTAGAGCTTGCCGGTCCGCTCCAGAATATTGTTGTGATCCGCGCCGGGGATCATCTGAAACTCCTTGCTCCGCGCCCCGCAGGCACTCTGCAACCCTTCGGCCAGGGTGATGGGAATGATCCGGTCATGCTGGGCATGGAGAATATAGGTGGGCTTTTGCACCTGGGCGATCTTTTCCAGATTGCCGAAGCCGTCCGCCTCGTCGATGCCCAGCGCCTCGACATCCAGGCCGATGGTCCGCAAAAGCGGCAGGGTCTGGGCAATGCCGCTCTCGACAATGAGGCCGGCAACCGATTCTTCCGAGGCAGCCAGCTCGATGGCCGATACGCTGCCCAGCGACCGGCCCATCACCACCAGATGGCCGGTGCGGTCCTGACCGGCCAGCCAATCCCGAACCCAGGCCAAGATGCGGTGCGCGTCCCGGAGCATGGTGCCGACCGTGGGGGTGCCGGTGCTTTTTCCGTAGCCGCGATAGTCAACGGCCAGAAAGTTGAAGCCCTGCTCGTTGTAACGGGGCCCGACATCGTCATAATCCCCGACCACCTCGCCATTGCCGTGGAAAAAAAGAATATTGACCGCCGCAGGGTCTCCGGTCAGAAAAAATCTCCCCCCCAGCACCACCCCCGGCTCCACCTCTATCCCGTGGTCCTGGGCGCCCGCGGGCGGGGGCGTCGTGTCGTGTCGTGGATAAAAAAGCGCGGCCACAACCTCGGGGTGGTCAAGTTTCTCGTATGTGCGTGCCTGCTCCATGTGCTCCCCTTTAACCTGCATCCTGAACCGTTCCCTGCCCCGCGCAAACACGGAGCGAAAACGTCATGCAACTATACCCATTCAGAATGGTAATATCTACCCAATTTTCTTCGCTTTTTCTTTGCACAGTTTCGGGGTTTCAGGTATGACTGTCCTGAAGGCGCGAAAAGTGTGTTCGTTTGCCCAAAAATTACCCCAACCTCCTGTTTGCAACCGGCCTATGCATCTTGATTTTCCGCAACTCAATTTCCTGCTGATGTACTTCATCTATGGCCTGGCCTTCTTCAGCATGGGATTGGCCATGGCCCTTGAAGTCAGCCGCTCGCCCGATGTCGCCGAAGCCACGCTCCTCAAGCCCCTTGCCGTGTTCGGCTTTCTCAACGCCATTAGCCAATGGCTGGAGATCGTCATTCTGCCGGCCGTCTGGCAGGAAATTGCCATCCCGAAACCGCTCCTGCTGACCAAGCTTTTGTTCCTGACCCTCTCCTTTGCCGCCCTCACCGCCTTCGGGGTTCAGGCCTATCGCCCGGCCCGGCGCCGGGTGGCGGCGAGCCTGTATGTCAGCCTGGGCTTCATCCTGGTCTACGCCATCGTCATCGGCATCAATCACATCATCCCCTGGAAATCGCCCCCGAACTGCCTGCGCTGCGCCGATGCCCTGGCCCGCTACCTTCTGGCTCTGCCCGGCGCCATGCTCGCCGCCCTGGCCCTGAAAAACCATGCGCTCAAACACAAGGCGACCCATGCATCCCTGGCCAAATCCTACCGCCTTGCCGCCTGGGGCTTTGCCCTGTTCGGCCTGGCCCAGCTCTTTCCCGGCCGGGCCGAGATCTATCCGGCGCCCTTTATCAACGCCGAACTGTTCCGGGAAATAACCGGCATACCGATCCAGCTTGTCAGCACACTCCTGGCCCTGTTCACCATGGGCAACCTCATCCACGCCTCGCATCTTGCCGAAAAAGGCCGGCAACGGGAACTGCACCAGGCACAGCTGGAAAAATTCGCCGCCCTGGAACAGGTCCAGAGCGAGTTGCTGAAACGGAGGGAAATGCGCAGGGATCTTTTCCGCCATATCGTCCTGGCCCAGGAGGAAGAGCGCAGCCGCATCTCCAGGGAACTTCATGACGATACCGCCCAGATTCTCACCGCCGCCAGCCTGAACATGGCCGCTCTGAAAACCGTGGTCGGCAACGACCCCAAGGCCATCACCCTGCTGCAACGCTCCCAGGATCTCTGCCAGGAGATGTCGCAGGCCCTGTACCGGATGGTCCACGACCTGCGCCCCGCCCAACTCGATGATTTCGGCCTGGTCCCGGCGCTGCGCCACCTGACCGAGGAAAAATGGTTCAGCCGCAAAATCGCCATTTCCTTTGAGGCCATGGGCGACCAGCGACGGCTCGATCCGATGATCGAAACCGTTCTTTTCCGGGTGGCCCAGGAGGCGCTGACCAATGTGCTCCGCCATGCCCACACCGATTCGGCGAGCCTGCGCATCTTCTTTGAAAAAGACCAGATCACCCTCACCGTAGCGGACAAGGGCGCGGGATTCACCCCCGGCCTCAAAGGACAGGGGTTCGGCCTGGCAGGCATCTCCGAACGGGTGGAGCTGATCAATGGCAGGCTGGAGATCGATTCGGCCCCGGGCAAGGGAACCACCATCACCGTGGTTGCCCCGGCCAGACCCCGTCAGGTTATCCCGCCGGAGCCAGAGGCCGGACCAAGCCCTGCCCAGCCCGCGGCCTGAACCTCCCCGTCCTTTCCCGGTAGCGCGACAACCCGGCCGTCTGGGCGGCCACCAGAAAATCATCCCCCACGGTTTGCGTCCGGCAGCGAGGATGCTTATTGTGAAAAAAATCTTGCAGGAGCAGCACAATGGCCATGATCACCATCGACAGAAAAAAATGCAAAAAAGACGGAATCTGCGCGGCGGAATGCCCATTCAGCCTCATCGGGCTGACCGGCGAGGACGGTTTCCCTGAGATCCGCCCGGCCGCCGCCCGCCTCTGCATCCAGTGCGGGCATTGCGTGGCGGTTTGCCCCCACGACGCCCTGACCCTTGCCACCAAGTATGCCAACACCGCCCAGCCCATCGGCAACGGCTCCCCGCCCACCCTCAAGAAAACCGGGCAGCTTCTCACCTCCCGGCGCTCCATCCGCTCGTACGAGCACCAGACGATTCCCCGCGCCCATATCGAACAGCTGCTCGACCTGTGCCGCTGGGCCCCGTCCGCCAAAAACGAGCAGCCTGTGCACTGGCTGGTTCTGGAAACCCCCGAGGCGGTGCGCCATGTAGCCGGACTGGTCGTGGACTGGCTGCGGACCGGCAAGACCTATCCCGGCATCGTCACCGCCTGGGACCAGGGCAAGGACATGGTCCTGCGCGGCGCGCCCCATCTGCTGATCGCCCACGCCCACGAGGAAAGCCTCAAACCGGAGATCGACTGCACCATCGCCCTGACCTATTTTGATCTGGCCGCGGCCAGCTGCGAGATCGGCACCTGCTGGGCTGGTATCCTGATGGGCGCCGTGGCGGCCGGTTATCAGCCCCTGCTCGATGCCCTGGCCCTGCCCGAAGGCCACCACCTTTACGGAGCCATGATCTTCGGCTACCCGAGATTTCCCTATTTCAAAATCCCGGCCAGAAACGAGGCCCGGATCACCTGGCGCTCCTGAACCGCCCGCAAACAAAGGGGATGCACATGGACAACACTGCCGACAAGAAAAAGCCCGACCCGGAGCGGGTAGCCCTGCTCCGCTCCCTGCCCTTGGAAATCAAGAGCCGGATCACCGGGGAAGAGGCCCAGGCCTTCATGTATGGAGAGGATCCGCCGGAAAGCCTTTTGGAAAAACTGAAGGACTACCTGGAGTAAACAGCCAACCAGAATAGCAAATCCGTTCGGCCTGAGCCTGTCGAAGACCCGCAATGGCAAGGAAGAGAAACAATCGTTGCATCCAGCTCCGTCACCCCGGCGAAGGCCGGGGTCCAGAAATTCTTTCCTACTGGATTCCGGCCTTCGCCGGAATGACGGCACTTGATAACGAAACGCTTACTTGGGCTGGCAGCATTTCTTGTACTTCTTCCCGCTCCCGCAGGGGCAGGGTTCGTTGCGCCCGATCTTTTCGCTGGTCACCGGAACCCTCCCAGGATTCACCTTGCCGTCCACGTACAACCACTGCCCCTCTTCGCGGACAAACTTGGCCCGCTCATGCAACCGGTGATCCTGGCCATGCCCGGAGAAATTGGCGGCAAACTCCACCACCCCGGCCGTATCCCCTGCCCCGCCTGCCTCGGTTTCCAGCACCTCCAGGCCGTGCCAGACAAAACCCGCCTGATCGTCCAGATCAAAGCTGGCCGGCCGGGTGCTCCGGTGCCAGGAGCGCAGGATATAGGGCACATCCTGCACGGCAAAAGCGGTATAGCGTGAACGCATCAACGCCTCGGCAGTCGGCGCGGGCTGCCCCTTGAGAAAGGGCTCGCAACATTCGGCAAATTTCAGCCCCGTGCCGCACGGGCAAAGGGTTTTCTTCTCTTTCTCGCTCATCCCCACACCTTCCTTCAATATATTTGCTGGTCCCGGTTCGGGAATCCTTGTACATCCCCGCCGGACTGTGCCACAATATCTTTAATCTTCCCTCCCTTCAACCTCCTTCTGGGGTGTTCGCCATGAAAACAAAAAACTACCTGATCATCGGCAACGGCGTAGCCGGAACCACCGCGGCGGAAGCCATCCGCCAACAGGATCCCAAGGGCAACATCACCATCGTCGGCGAAGAGGATATCCCCTTTTACTATCGGATCAGGCTCAACGAATTCATTGCCGGGGATATCGGCGAAGACAAGCTCATCGCCAAGAAAGAGGCCTGGTACCAGGAGCAGCGCATCGACCTGCGGATCAACACCCGGATCACCGGACTCGATGCCGCCAAAAAGCGACTGACCACCGAGAGTGGCGAAAAATTGACCTTTGACCGGCTGCTCCTCGCCACGGGCAGCCACTCCTTCCTGCCGCCCATCGAGGGCATTGGCCAGCAGGGGGTGTTCGCCCTCCGCCACATCAAGGATGCCAGAGCCATCCTGGCCCAGGCCAAAAAGGTCGAGGAGGCGATCCTCATCGGCGGCGGCCTGCTCGGGTTGGAAGCGGGCAATGCCCTGCGCAGGCTGGGCAAAAAGGTCACGGTGATAGAATTTTTCCCCCGCCTCTTGCCCCGGCAGCTGGACAGCCGGGGAGCCGCACGGCTTCAAGAACTCATGGAGAAGATGGGCTTCAATTTCCGCCTCTCGGCCATGACCAAAACCATCACCGGCAACAACGGCCTGGCCGACGGCATTGTCCTCGAAGGCGGCGATACCCTGGCCGGACGAATGATCATCGTCTCCGCCGGGGTGAGACCCAATCTGGACCTGGCCAAGGGTGGAGGGCTTGCTTGCGACAAGGGAGTCATGGTGAACGACCGGCTGGAAACCAGCGCCGGCGACATCTATGCGGCAGGAGACGTGGCCGAGCACCGGGGAGTGGTCTCCGGCATCTGGCCTGCGTCCATGCAGCAGGGCAAGGTGGCGGGCGCCAACATGGCAGGCGGCGAGGTCGAATACCACGGCACCACCATGAGCAACATCCTTAAAGTCGCGGGCATCGACGTCGCCGCCGCGGGCAACATCGACGCGGAAGGCCGTTACGAAGCGCAGGTGGTCAGTTCCGACACCGTCTACAAAAAACTGGTCATCGAAAACAACCGGATCATCGGCTGCATCATGGTGGG
>Ga0172380_10003232_pt1 | contig 22909 bp, 4 predicted proteins | sample Leawe162metaG_FD_119747 | JGI IMG/M metagenome (GOLD analysis project Ga0172380, IMG submission 119747) | Leachate microbial communities from a municipal landfill in Southern Ontario, Canada - Leachate well 162 metaG | ecosystem: Engineered > Solid waste > Landfill > Unclassified | place...
GGACGAGCACGGGCGTTATAAGATGACGGTGAAGCTCACCGCGATCGGGACTTTGCCGGACGGCGAGGGGGCAGAGACGAGGGTGACGCGGGAGAGGGTGCTCGAAGTGGCCAACGACAACGGCGCGCCGATCTTCGAACCCTCCGAGACCTGGAACGTCCTCGAAGGCCAGCCACTACGTATCAGCGTCTTCGCCTTCGACCCGGATAACCCCAGTTTCGAGCCCAAGACCCGCTTGCGGCCGGGCACCGATGCCGTTGGCCCTGAAACGACTGCGCCAACGGTCAGCTACCAGATCAGCGGCCTGCCGGCTGGCGCCAGTTTCGATGCCGAGACCATGGAGATCGTCTGGAACCCCGATTACAGCCAAGCGGGTAGCTACAGCATCATTGTTACAGCTACCGACAATGGTGACGGTACCGGTGCGCCTGCCATTAGCCAGCTCGTCCTGCCTGTCATCGTCAACAACGCCAACCGTGCACCGGTGGTCGGCGACATCAGCAATGCCTTTGTGGACAAAGGAGGCGTTATCGAAATTCCGGTTGCCGCCCAGGATGTGGACGGTAATCCGGTCACCATCAGTTTCTCCGGTTTGCCGCGTTTCGCAACGTACACCCAAAATCCGTCCAGTGATCCGAGCAAGGTCTCCGGCGTACTGCGCTTCACGCCGGGGGAAGGTGATCGCGGTGATTACACCATCACCATGAGCGCTGCCGATGACGGAGATGGCAGCATCAATCAGGTGCAGGCCGAGGCCAAGAGCTTCGTGCTCACTGTTCGCAGCGTTAGCGAAGCCCCAACTATTAGCGCACCGCAACAGGTGGTTGCTGTGGTTGGGCAGCCTCTCAGCGTTGCCATTTCTGCGTCCGATCTCGATCAGGATACGCTCGACTGGAGCACCATTGGTTTGCCGATCGGGGCCGTACTCACACCGGCAACGCAATATGGCCAGGCAACCCTTAGCTGGACACCAACTGCCACTGACACAGGTGCGCACGACATCGAAATCGTTGTTACCGATCAGGGTCTGCCTCCGCAGGATGCCGGCCATGTCAATCCCGACTATCCGGTGCCAAATGTTACCCGGCACAACCTGCGCATCGTCGTCCGCGCTAACAACACAACGCCAGATCTGCTCGGCCTGCAGATCAATGGTGTCACGGTTGTGGATACCGGCGCTGGCAACTCACTTCGCCTCAACGCGACCGAGGGCGTGCCGCTTGCACTCGATTTCTTCGGCCATGATACCGATGCCGACCTGCTCAGCTGGAAGATCGAAGGCCTGCCGCGCAGCATGATCTCGGTGCCGGCAGGCAACCGCGTCTCACTTGCATGGACGCCAGACCGCTTCGCCGCACAGGACGGTAATACTGGTACTGCCGGCCTGTGGCGATTCACCGTTACTGGCAGCGACGGCATGGCACAATTCAGCCGAACCTTGGAAATTGTGGTTGCCAACGTCAACCAGACCCCGCGCATCTTGCCAATGCCGCTCCAGATGGTCAGCGAAGGCGACACGCTTGGTTTCACCGTTCGTGCCGCAGATGCCGACAACGACGCGATCCAGCTCACATTGGTCTACGATGAGAGCAGCCCGCAAGGCGTACAGTTCGACGCCAACACCGGCTACTTCGAATGGACGCCCGACCAGAACGTCGTGAATAACGCGCTGGCCATCGACAAGCCCTACACCTTCACCTTCCGCGCCACGGACGGCACTGCAACGACGACGCAGGCTGTGCAGGTGCGTGTGTTCGACGTCAACCGCATGCCGCAGGTCACCGTCAGCAACCACGCGGTCATTGTCGGCAACACGCTCGATCTCCCGGTCGCCTTCGGCGGCACCGCAACGGGACTAACCGTCACCGATCCGGACGGCGAAGCCCAGACCCAGGCCCTGACCGTCAGCTTCAGCAACCTCCCCGAAGGCGCCAGCTACGACGTCCAGTCGCGTCGTCTCAGCTGGACACCCGGTCCTGGCCAGATCGGCGACACGCTGGTCACCGCCAAGGTCTTCGATGGGCGAAATACCACCTCGCGCAGCTTTGTCCTGCGCGCCGTTGCCGACAACGAAGCCAACCGCCCGACCATCCTCGTCTCGACGACGCCGAGCCTGCCGGCACAGGCCGGCCAGCTCGTCATTGCCAGCGTGCGGGCCGATGCCTGGAGTGGCATCGCCCATGTCGCGGTTGAAATGCGGAATGGTGAAAACGAACCCTGGCAGAGTATCTCGCTCGACGCCGCCGGTCGTTTCCGCTTCACGCCGCAGGCACCGGGCCTGGTCGACATCCGTGTCACCGCCACCGACAACGACGGTTTTACCGCCAGCCAGGTGCACAGCGTCCGCATCAAGGACCCGACCGATACCCAAGCACCGAACCTCGCCTGGGCGGGCGCGCTTACCGGCAGCACTGCAATCGGTGCGCCGGTCGAAATCCACACGTCGGCCTCGCTTGTTGCCGCCATCGACGAAGCGCAACTCATGGGCTGGCGTCTGCAGATTGCGTCGGCCGGCAACGACCGTTGGCAGACGCTTTCCAGGCAGGAGCCCCGGGCCGTATCGCTCGACCAGCGGCTTGCGCTCGCCACGCTCGCCCCCGCGGCTTTCGCCAACGGTGTGTACCGGCTGAGGCTGACCGCGTGGGATCTGGCCGGTCGCACGAGCGAAATCGAGAGCAGCATCCTGATCGACAGTTCCGAGAAAGCCCCGGCGGAAGCAGTGACCACCGATGCTTTCTATGCGCTTGGTGGCCATAATCTGGCGCTGACGCGTCGTCTCGACACCAGCGGTGTGCAGGGCGAAGCCAACGACTTCGGCAACTGGGCCCTCCCGCTGCTCAACACCCGGCTTACCTCCGACCAGCCGGCCATACTGGAAACCGGCGCTGTGGCACCGTGGGTCGAGGGGGCACGAGTCTGGCTCAATGTTCCACAGAGCCTTACCGATGCCAACGCCGGGCTGCAAGCGCTTTCCTTCACGTTGGGTACGACCAGCGAGCGCCTCTCCGCCGATCCGGCTGCGCCGCAAGTCTGGCACCCGGTCTTCAGCAACGCCCAGGGCTGGTCGCTGCTGGCGACCGCCAATGCCGAGGCAGGGCAGGGCGGCAGGGCAGATTCGCTCACCCGCCAGGGTAGCCACCTTTACGACCGCAACACCGGCCTGCCGTGGGTGCCCAGCGCGTACACCCTCATTGCGCCTACCGGCGAACGTTACGAACTTGATGCGCAAGGCCGCATCCAGCGCGTCGAGTTTACCGATGGCGCCCAGTGGCTGGTGTCGGATGCCGGTATCGCCGCGCTGGACGCCAACGGCCAACCAGCCGAACGACTCGACCTCGTGCGTGACGCACAAGGCCGCATCACCCGCATCACCGGCGTGCAGCAGGGCCAAAGTGAAGCCGAAAGCACGGTCTACAGCTACGGCCGGGAGGGTCGCCTGGTGCTCGTGCGCGAACTCAACAGTGGCAACGCAGGCACCCCATATGGCTACGACGCAAACGGAGAATTGCTCACCGACACACTGACCGCCAACCTCGGCACCGCCGCCGGCTGGCTGGCCGGCGCCACCTGGCGCGGCGAACTGCAGGGCGCTGCGGGCGCCGTTACCACCCTTGGCTTCACTGTGCGCGACAGCGAGATCGCCGCCACCGCCAAGCAGCCCGGCAGTTCCGGTGCACTGATTCTCTCCGTACAAACGCGCGCCGACGATGCCAGCACCACGCTCGAATGTATTGGCGGTCAGGTGCTCGGCAGCAGCGTCGCCAACGGCACGCGGACAATGCTCGTCCGTGTCACTGAAGGCGGCCTCAAGCTGCTGCGCCTCTCTGGTACCGGCCAGGCCGAAGTCACCGTCTCGGTCGCCGGCGACCTCAACCACGACGGCGCCATCGATGGCATTGATGCCGCGCAGTGGCAAGCCGCCAGCGTTGCCGGTAACACTGTAAACGGAGATATAAACGGCGATGGCCTCGTCAATGCCAGCGACCGCCAGATCCTCTTCGCCAACACCGGTTTCCGCGCCAACAAGGCGCCGACTGCAACCGGCGTGCCGCAACTCAAGACCCACGCTGACCTGGCCGCAGTGAAGAGCCTCGCCACGCTCGCCGAAGATGCCGAAGGCGACACCCTCTACTGGCGCATTCTTGGCACCACGCACGGCACCGCCAAGTTCGGCGCTGACGGACAGACGCTCGTCTTCGCGCCGGAGGCAGATTACGTTGGTGAAGCCATGGTCACGCTGCAGGCCGACGACGGCTACAGCGCTGGCGCGCCGATCGAGATGAAGGTCAACGTCAGCGGCGCCAAGCTGACCGCCATTCACTTGGCACCGCTGGCCAGCCTGATGGCCGGGCAGACCGCGCTGATCAGGGCCACCGTCGACTTCGAAGACGAGCAGGGCGTTGCCGTGAATGACGCGGCCTACCTCTCTGCCGAATCGGTCGACCTCGCCGCAATGGGCAAGCAGGGTGCCAGCCCGATCGTCGTGGACGACAGCCGTGACCTCGTGCGCGTTGCCGGCGAAGGCCCGGCGCTCATCATCGTCAAGCGTATCGATCGCGACGGGCGCGTGATCCAGGCTGCAGCCGCCCTCAACACCGAAGTCGCCCCCGCGCCTGTCAATCCGCTGGCCGGCGAAGACGACGAAGCCTACGGCGGTGAGGAAAGCATCGTCATCCAGCCCGACGTCTACCCGGGCACGCTGTCGCTAGAGCCGGGCGGCACGCGGCAACTCAAGGTCCACGTCATCGACCCCAACACCGGCGAGCAAACGGATATCCACACCGCCAGCCAGACGACCTTCGCCGGTGCCGGCGAACAGACGATCAGTTATACCAACCCGGATACCGGTGAAACCGCACAGTTCACCATTCCCGCGCTGCCCCCTGCCTACAGCGGCACCCGTTACATCGTCAGCGACGATTCGGTGGCCACGGTCAGCGCCGACGGCCTGATCACCGCGCTCAAGGCCGGCCAGGTCACCGTCTCGGTCGTCCATCTCGAAACCGTCGTCGACGAATACGGTTTCGTGACAGCACAGGTGATCGGCCAGACCGACATCATCGTCAAGGTCGAAGCGGCGCAACTCACCGATACCGACCCGCTGACCAACACCCCTGCTGGCATCGCCGTCGGCGCGGCCGAGGGCGGCATCGTCAAGTCGGCAACCGGCGAAACCGTGATGATCGGCGCCGGTGCGTTGGCCGAAGACACAACGGTCAGCATCGAGCGCCTCGACCTCGCGACGCTCGAAGCCCAAGTTGGCCTGCCGCTGCCCGGCGCCGGCCGCCTGCCAGCCCTGGCTGCCTTCAACCTTGATCTTGGCACGCAAGACACCGCTTATCCGGTGCAGCTTGCCATCCCGCTACAGAATCTCGCCGCCAACCCCGGCGACGAAATCCTCATCTTCCGCCGCGGCACCTATCTCGACGCCGGCGGCATCGAGAAGGCTACCTGGTGGCTGGTCGATAACGGCTACGTCGGCACCGACGCCAACGGCAATGTGGTTGCCCGAACGGCCAGCCCGCCGTACTCTGGTGTTGGCACCTCCGGCAACTACCTCGTAACGCTGCGCCCGGGTTCGACGCCGGGCGAAATGGTCGAGGTCAGTCTGAACATGGGCGATACAGCCGTCTTCACCGATTACGGCTTTAGCTTGGCCGGGGCGATGGGTGCCATCAATCTTTCCGGCATCATCGACTCGATCCGCTCGACCATGGTGAGCGTTATCAGTTGGGCCTATGGTGTTGCCAGTTCAGCAGTGGCAACGCTGACACCGACTCCTGGTGCCCAGGTAAGCCTCAACCTCTCCAGCGCCCTGCCGCCGGCGACCACGCCCTACGGCAACGTCGTCGTGCCCAATATTGCCGATGCCCGTTACGACAAGGCTAGCGGCAAGCTCCAGTTCGACATCGGCGATACCGACCCCGGCGTATTCAAGGGGAAGATCGTCGTGCGCGCCCTCTCCAACGACGGCAGCGCGCGCGATATCGCCACGCTGGCGGGCGATGCCAAGGGCACCGTCAGCGTGGCGGTGCCTGACGGCATCGCTATCGGCAGCGTCGGCTGGCAACTGGTGCGCCAGATTCCGACCGACAGCCTCAGCAGCCAGGGCACCCTCACCACCGGCACCCCGATCGATTTTGCCGGCAACGTCGCCCGCCTCACACCCAAGCCCAACATCATGGCAACGCTGACGCGCACCGGCGTCACCTTCTTCCGCGAAAACCAGGAAGTCGCCAGCACCGATCTCGTCTATGCCAGCGATGCCAACACCGATTTCGACTACCTCACCGGGTTCAAGGTGCAGCCGATCGTGTTCAGCGCCGACAACAGCCGGGCCTACGTGGCCGGCAAGGGCGTCGTCTATGTCATCGACCTCGTCAGTTTCAAGCGCGTCGACACCATCGCGATTCCGGCCGGGCGCAACATTTCCAGCCTGGTCGTCGCCGGCAGCCTGCTGCTCATTGGCGAAGGCGACAGCGCGGGCGCGCAGGGCGGCTACCGCATCCTTGCCGTGAACACCACGCCGGGCACCGCCATCTACCACAAGAACCCAATCAGCCTGCAGTGGAGCGGTGCCCAGGCTGCCGGCAGCTTCGCCGGCATGACGCTCGGTCCGGACGGCCGCACACTGGTGGTCGCCGCGCCCAAGGGCAGCAGCAACCCGGCCTTCTGGGGCGAGAGGCGACCGCAGGGCGACGTTCTCGTCTTCGACCTCGACACCCTCGACAGCAAGACCGGCAAGATCGCCGGCCCGGTCGTTGCCACGATATCCGATGCCGGGCAGGGCAGAACGCCACAGACCATTGCCGCCACCAACGACCCGGATCGTTACCTCGTATCGTTCCCGAACGACCTGCGCAGCGGCCTTTCGACGATGACGCTGACGCGCGATGCCACCGGCAAGGTAGCCAGCGCCACGCTCAAGTCGATCAACATGATCCAGTCGGCCGACTTCGTGAAGCGGGACCGCCTTGATATCCAGCGGGCGCAATCGGCGGTCTTCGTAAAGCGCGGCAGCATGGAGTTCGCCATCGTGGCGGACGACAACTACCCGATGATCGACCCGTTCTACCAGCAGATGTACGAGGCGCCGAGTTGGGCCTACCTCGGCCCCAACCAGCCGCCCACGCCGTTCGGCGGCTCGGCCAGTGCGAAGCAGGTCAACGTTGGCGGCAAGCTCGGTATCATCCAGGACCCGTTCGGCAACGCGAAATTCCTCGGCGCCACCATACCGCTCGACGGCTACGGCGTCGCCGACCTCAGCCTCTCGGCCGACGGCAAGGTACTCGTGAGCAACCTGCGCGGGCGCTTCGGTGTCGCGCTCGACGAGCCGATGAAGCCGAACAAGTCGCAGGTCTGGAACGTCGACGACCTGCTGATGGCGGCGGTCAAGATGCCGGAGAAGGACCGGATGACGAAGCACATCGAGCCGGAGAAGACGGGCGGTGTCCTCGACCCGCTCTACGCGTTCCTCGGCAAGGTTTCGGACATGGTGCCGAGCTTGATTTCGAGTGCGCAGGCGGCGCAGAGTTCGCCAGTCGGGGCGACATCGGCATTAAACACCAACAGCGTCAGCTACACAGGCAACTACGGCGACGTGATCGGAGTCGATCTTCAGGACCTGCTGGCGCGGAAGATTCTCGGCCTCGACAAGATTGACCGCAAGGACTGGACTGCCCAGCAGGCCCAGGAATGGGGCAAGCAGCTCGATAAGCTGACGGGGTTCTCGTTGCAGAAGAGCACCATCGATCTGCTGACCCAGCCGCTGAATGAAGATGCGCCGACGATGCGCCTCGTTACCGATCCGGCGCAGAAAACGCCCGCTCCTTATTCGCGGACCGCACCCGATAGCACGACCAAGGCGGACTTCGTGGAATCAGGAGTGATGTATCTGGTGCCGCCCATCACCAAGAAGGATCTTGAGGCGCTTCGTGGCGGCAAGGTGCTCGGCGAACGCGGCATATCGTTTTCGTTCCAGTATAAGGAGCAGAACAGCCAAGGTAAATGGGAGCAAAAGACGGGCTATGTGTTTGTGACCGTGAAGGACTTTGCAGCCGCGGCGAATAACTTCTTTGGTGATAGGCCAATGGATAATCCCGGCTACTCTGGATTCAAGCTTTCAGGAGATGTAAAGATCGGGAGTGAGGACCCCTTGGATGTGTATCGGGTGGAGCAACGGTTGAAGTATCTGGGGTTTCCTGCGTTTAAGACTGGCGCTACTACCGACAACAGAATTAAGGACTTTGCTGTCGACGGGAAATTCAGCACTGAGGAACAACACGCCCTCAAATTGTTCGAAAAAGTCATTCGCTTCCGCAATCCTGCGACCGATGGCTATGGGGATCCGGCCAAAAAGGGCACAGTTACAGCACAAACAGTAGGCAACTCCTCTTTTGACAACGACGTCAACGGCGCTGACGGAATGATCTCGCCTAGCGATGATCCTGTAATACCGGGTGATACGCAGAGTGGAACTTCTCTTGACTGGCTCAGTGCTTACAACGCACCGCACTGGATGGATATCGGCGGGCAGATGCAGTTCCAGGGGAAGACGCAGCAATCAAACTACAGCCTGCCGGGATGGACTAATACGCAGACCGATCCAATCAATGGCGAGCGCTACGGTGTGAGCTGGGTACGTGACCTCATGCGTGCCCAGTCGTTTGCCAATTCGCAGTTTCTATCGGGGCGTCCCGACACAGGGTCGCGCTTCGTGGCAGCAGTAAGAGGAAACTACCCTTCAACGATTCATAAATCTCATGGACTTGGCATGAATTTAGACCTCTCCATCACAAAGTATTTGGATGACTACTACATGAAGTCTGCCCATGAGGTGGCGCAGGTGATTACCACCAGCGGACTCCCTGATCCTTTGGCCACGCCGCAAAATGGCTGGCGCTGGAGTACGGACAATGCGGTGGCATTGCTGATGCAGTTGCCGAATGAGCGTGATCAAAATGGCCGAAATTTCCAAGCCGATGCTTTGCGGAATTTTCTTGCCTTGTATTCGGTTACGCGTTCTGACGGCGTACCCGATAACGGCTCTTGGGACGAACTGCTAATCACTAATGGTGCGCAAGCAAAAACAGCCTTGTTCGGTGATGGCAGCCAAGCGACAAGCCCTGTCTCCCGAGCGATTATTGGCAGTCGGACGATTGGTTCCGACGGCGTAGGTGAGGCTCGACACAAGTCGATTCGCGACATCTTGGGCTATCTCGGTGTCAATGCCAACGCGACTGGTAAGTATGGTGACAACCTGACTTCCTTTCCGGGCCACCAGAACCATTTTCATATTGATATTCGGCCGCCAAAGCTAGTACAGATTGTTGGTCCGACGCGGAACTTGATGGCCGACAATACATCAATTCTTCTTGCGGCGGCGGGTGGCAATAAGGCGGTTGGTCTACCAATGCCAACCAGCCAAGAATACGATGCTGTGCTTGGAGCTTGCAAATTCGTTGAAATCGGCGATGAAATGGGATCGGCGATAAACGACATTTCGCCTCTTGCCCCAGTGAATGATTTCCTTAAACAGTCATCAAGCAAAGTGGTAACTAAGGTTGTCTTGTTAAACGGGCCACAACACGGAAGGCTTCAGCTCGATAGCACTACGCAAGATGCTGAACGGTATGGGTTTCACCACTATTCCCCCGATGGCGAATACTTTGGCGGCAAGACCCAATTCTATAAAGGGAAGGATCAATTTTCCTTTGAAGTGGAGGCAGATGGGAAGCGGTTCAAAGTGATCTATAGCGTTTATGTCGTCGACGTTGTCGATGAGGCGAGACTGCGACCGACGAACAAGCTTTGCCCGTTATCGCAAACAACATGGCGCATTTCTGACTCAGGCGATGTTCCAAGCAATTCAGTATCCCCAACGTCCCTGAACGATTGGCCGGCAACGAGCGAGCTGGATACATTTGTCGCAGCTGCCGCTGGCGTTACTATCAGCTTCGCCGACCTTCCCAACAGCGCCGTCGGCCAAACCACCAGCGCCAGCATCACCATTGACACCAACGCCGCCGGCCACGGCTGGTTCATCGACTACACCCCGTACCTGAACGAGGAATACCTCCCCACCAGCAACCCCAACGAATGGGTTGCCAAACCGGGTTCGGAAGCCGAAGGCAAGATGGACATGCTCACCGTCCTCCTGCACGAATACGGCCACGCGCTGGGGCTGGATCACTCGGCGGATGGTCACGATTTCATGGCCGCCACGCTGCAGCCAGGCGTGCGCCGCACGCTCACGGTCGATGAGCAGCTTGATCTGATGCGCCTGGCCGGCATCTTCGTTACACCCGAAAGCCCGAGCGAACCTTACGCGCCCACCGACCCCGGCGCGCCGCTGCCCTTCACCCGCGTTGTCGCCACGCGCAGCGCCCGCCGCGCGGCCGGTCTCGACGGCCGGGTGCCGCAGTTCGACACCGCCGCCAACCCCAAGCTCAGCAACCCCGAGTTTGCGGGTGCTGATGGCTGGTCTACGATGGGCGACGTCCGCTTCGAGAACGGCACCGCCACCCTTGCCGAAGGCGTTGCCACGCAGACCCGCCTCAACCAGGTGTTCGTCGTGAACGAAGGCGACCGTTTTCTCTCCTTCACCGTCGCCAACGCCGCCCTCGGTGACCAGGCCAACGGCCCGGACGATGCCTTCGAAGTCGCCCTGCTCGACGCCAACACCGGGGCCTCGCTGCTCGGCGGCACCGGCCTCACGAAGAACGACGCCATCCTAAACCAGCAGGCCAACGGCGCCGAGGTCAAGGCCAGCGGCATCAATGTCGTCGTCAATGCCGACGGCAGCCGCACCTACCTCGTCGATTTCGCCGGCATCGCCGCCGGCACGGCGGTGAATCTCTCCTTCGACCTGATCGGCTTCGGCAAGGGGCTGGAGGCGCAGAACAGCCGCCTGACGATCCGCGACCTGCGCCTCGGCGTGCCGCAGACGACTGACGATTCCGCCGCTACTGCGGAGGATGTGCCGCTAGTGATCGATGCACTCGCCAACGACCTCAATGCCCACCAGCCAGGATTCGCGCCGGTATTGGTCGCCAACGCCGCGCACGGCCAGGTTACGGTCAATGCCGATGGCAGCTTTGGCTATACGCCGGAGGCCAACTGGTTCGGCTCCGACAGCTTCAGCTACAAGCTCTCCGACGGCCGGGTGGATTCCAACGTCGCCACCGTCACACTCACCGTCACTCCGGTGAACGACGCGCCGGAGGTGCCGGAACGCACGGTTATGCTGGATGAAGACGGCAACGCCACCGTCGATCTGCTCGCCGGCGCCACCGATATCGATACCGACAAACTCACCGCCACTGTGACCACCATGCCGCAGCACGGCAGCTTTACGCAGAACGCCGATGGCAGCTGGACCTACACCCCGGCGGCGGACTGGAACGGCAGCGATCTGGTCGAGTTCGAGGTTGACGATGGTGTGGCAACCACCGTTTCGCGCATCGCCTTCGTGGTCGCGGCGGTGAACGATGCGCCCACCCTTGGCAACCAGTCGCTCACCAGCCGTGAGGATGAAACGCTCGCCGGCCAGTTGCTGGCCAGCGCGGCCGACATCGATTCCGCCGCGCTGGCTGCACGCATCGTCAGCGGGCCTGAGCACGGCACGCTGGTTGTCGGCAACGACGGCGGCTTCGTCTACACGCCCGATGCCGACTGGAACGGCACCGACCGCTTTACCTATGTGGTGAACGACGGCGAACTCGATTCGGCCATTGCCGAAGTGGTGCTCGATGTGGCGGCGGTGAACGACGCGCCGGTGCTGGTCGACCAGGTGCTCTCGGGCACCGAGGACGTGCCGCTCTCCGGCAACCTGTTCGCTTCGGCCACCGATATCGATACGCAGCGGCTCACCGCCATTGTGCTCACCGCACCGCAGCACGGCCGGGTGGAATTCGGTGCCGATGGCAACTTCACCTACATCCCGGATGCGGACTGGAACGGTAGCGACCGCTTCAGCTACAAGGTGTTCGATGGCGAGTTCGATTCCGGCGTGGCCGATGTGGTGCTCAACATTGCGGCGGTGAATGACGCCCCCACGTTGGGTAACCAGACGCTGGCCGGCAACGAGGATGAGCCGCTCAACGGACTACTGCTGGCTACCGCGGCGGATATCGACTCCGCCCCGACGGCGCTGGTGGCCAGCATCGTCAGTGGGCCGGCCCACGGCCGGCTGGCGGTCTCGGCGGATGGCAGCTTCATCTATACGCCGGATGCGGACTGGAACGGCATCGACCGCTTTACCTACAAGGTGAACGACGGCGAACTCGATTCCGGCGTGGCCGAAGTCGTGCTGAACATCGCCGCGGTGAACGATGCCCCGGTGGTCAGCCCGATCGTGGCCAGCCTGCTGGAAGACGGCAGCCTGACGCTCAACTTCCTGGCCGGCGTCTTCGACGTCGATGGCGATATGCTCGCCGCCACGCCTGATACACCGCTGCACGGCACGCTGACGCGGAACGACGATGGCAGCTATACCTACCGCCCAGCAGCCGACTATAACGGCGAGGACAATTTTGCCTTCGCCGTGAGCGACGGGCAGGCGGAAACGCCGAGCTATGTGCGTTTGACCATTACTGCGGTCAACGACAGCCCGGTCGCCCGCGACGAGACCGCTACCGTCGCCGAGGACGGCCGCATCACGCTCTTCCCGATGGCCAACGACAGCGACGTGGAACGTAATGCGCTCACATTGCGCATCGTCGATCAGCCGGTGCACGGCAGTCTCGTACAGAACGCCGACGGTAGCGTGACCTACGTGCCGGCCGCCGACTGGAGCGGCGAGGATCGCTTTACCTACGTGGTGAACGATGGTGAACTCGATTCTGCCGTGGCGACCGCCCGCCTCGTGGTGACGGCCGTGGCCGATGCGCCGACCCTGGTGCTCACTGAGCAGCCGGGGGTGGGCAGGGAACTGTTCCGCACCGGCTGGGAATCGGTCTGTGACAAGAACAGCACGTCAACGCTAGTGCAGGATCGCGAACTTGAAGGCTGGACGCTGATCACCCGCCCCGACCCGAGTGGTGGTGGCAGCAATGGTTTCGAGGTCTGGAGTGCCGGCGACAAGATGATGGATGCGCAAAACAAACTGCGTACCGTCAGTGCTATGGCAGGCGACGGCAACAATTGGCTGGAGATGAACAACTCTGGCGGCAGCATGCACCAGACGCTGGGTATCGAGCGTAGTGTCGAGACACTGGCCGGCGCTACCTACACGCTTTCGCTCGATCTGGCCGGCAGACTGGGCTACAGCGCCGATTACACGAAGATCGGTATCTACGTAGATGGCGTGCGCATCGGCGGGGACGCGAGCACCAGTGCAGTTGCGGTACTGGATTGGCAGGCCAAAACCTTCCAGTTCGTCGGCAAGGGCGGCCGCCAGATGATCCGCATCGCCTCGGAAGCTACGAAGTTCGATGCCAACGGCCGCGGCATGATGATCGACGATATCGCACTCGTTGAAGCCCTGCCGGCCAACACCGGCTTCGAAGACGCTGCGATCCGCCTCTCGGCGATCGGCACAGCGCTCCGGGATACCGACGGTTCGGAGACACTGGTTGTTGCCATCGAGGCTCTGCCGCTCGGTTCGACGCTAACCGATGGAACGCGCAGTTTCACAGCCGCAGCCGATGCCACAACGGCCGACGTGACCGGCTGGAACCTCGGTGCGCTGTCGATCGTGCCGCCACATGATTTCAACGGCAGCTTTACGCTGACGGTGTCAGCCACGGCAACCGAATCTGCCAATGGCGACAAGGCGCGCACGACGGCCAGCCTCAAGGTATCGGTGCTGCCTGTGAACGATGCGCCAGTCTTCACCAGCACGCCGCCCGCCAGCTTTACCTGGCCGGCGAATGTCGGCGACGATTTCTTCAAGGTGGCGGGTGAGCCTGGCACGACGATCGCGCTGAACCTTGCCTGGTTGAGCCGCGAAGCGGCCTACAACAACGAGATCGGCCTCTATCGTGTCGACGATGCCAGCGGCCGCATCGGCAACTTGCGTCCGGGCGATGCAGGCTATGCGGCCGCTGCGCTTGCGGCCGACCGCGCTGTGATGCTCTTTGCCAGTGGCGAAGGTGCGGGGGCACGGGAGACGGTGAGTGTTTCAGCTGGGAGCTACGTCGGGTTCTATCTGATCCAGAACGCGAGCAGTGTGGCCTGGCGAAGCAAGAACCCGGGTAATGCGATGAGCAAGGGGCCGCTGGCCTTCTTCTCGACTCGGGCGGCTAATCCGGATGGGGTCGATCATCTGCAGGGTGCCTGGCAGGCGAACGGTCAACTGAGCTTGGCCTGGGAAGACCAGACCCGCGGCGGTGATCGCGACTACGACGATGCGGTGGTTGGCGCCGCAGGGTTCGTGAAGCCAGCAACTTCGTTTGCGTATCAGGCTGCGGCGATGGATGTTGACACCCCGAAGGACGCTCCCTTGGGGGGTGGGGATGCACTGACGTATCGCCTGCTCGAAGCGCCGAAGGGGGCGGTGATCGATGCCACGACCGGCTTGCTCACGTGGGAAAAGCCACGTGCTGGAACCTTCACTTTCTGCATAGAGGTGGATGATGGCAAGGGTGGCAAGGCAGAGCAACGTTTCACGGCAACGTTCAGTGCCACCCAGGTGGATGACCGCAGCGCATGCATTACCGTGCAGTCACGCGAGGCGCTTGGGTTGGACGACGTGAATCATGATCACTATATTTCGCTTGGTGGCAGCAGCGATGGCGCCACTGTGGTGGCAGTGGATTGGCGCGGTGGGGAGGCGCACGGCCTGACCGGAACCCTCGTTTGTGAAGACGATTGGGTGGCGGATATGGTCTGCGCCAAACCACAGGCAAAGAGTCTGGCGGAGATTACCGGGTTGATGGTCAAGGTGGATCGCTAGATTCCTTTTGTATTGAACCCGCGATAATGGGATTGCCTTCTGTTTGGGGCAATCCCATTGCCATCTCGGGAGGGGCTCTCCGGCTGTTGCCGGAATATCGGGTGCTTGTTGCGTGTGCGCGTGCTTGGTTGTCAGGCGGAATGCTGCAGGTTGCTGTAGTTGTTTGATCAGGTCACAACAAGAAAAATCATATTCATGTCGGAAGCACGTTTTTTTAGAGCGAGCATCAGTTCGCCGATCTATTTTCGGTTTGAAAGCAGAGGCCATGGCTTTGCTGTGCCTGTTGGCCGATTGGTCTTCGGGCTGGTGCTTGCTGCATTGATGGTGCCGACCTGTTATGCCCAGGCGTTTTCAGGATTGCTGGAACGGGCTATCAGTGGAGACCCGACCTATCTAGGGGCACGCACTGGAGTTGATGTGGCCGATGCCCGAAAGCGCCAGGCAGTGGGTGGGCTATTGCCACAGGTGAGCGCAACGGCAAACACGAACGCCAATAACCGTGACTATCAAACCCGGGCCTCGAACCAGCCTTCGGGGAAGGACAACTACAACAGCAACGCATCGCAGATTTCGCTGACGCAGCCGCTCTGGCGCTACGCGAACATTGTGGGTCTGCAACAGTCAATGACGATTACGGAGCAGGCCGCACACCAGTTGGTCGGGGCGGAGCAGGATTTGCTCGTTCGCTTGCTTGGTGCATGGCTGGAGGTGCTTGCTGCACGCGACAACGGGCAATTTACCGTGCAACAGATGACGGCTGCCGAGCGTTTGTGGGAAACCGTTCGGCGTGGAGAGGAGTTGGGTACCCACAGTGAGCCGCAGCGCGAGGAGGCTCAGGCAAAGCGAGATCAGGCCATCGCGGATGCTTTGTCGGGTGAAACCGAATCGCAGTTGAAGGTGGCTGCGCTGGAGCAGATTGTTGGTCCCTTGCGTGGTTTCGTGCCGCCTTTCATGCGTGATGATGCGCCTCTGGCTGATCTCGGACCGGAGAAGCTTGATGTGTGGCTGGAGCTTGCGGAGTCAAATAACCCGAATGTGCTGGCCGCATCGAAAGCGCTGGAGGCGGCTTCGGATGAGGTTCGTAAGCAATCAGCCGGACATCAGCCTACTGTGGATATCGTGGCCAATTACGGCAAGAACAGTCAGGCTGTCGGCGGTTTCCCCGGTCAGGCAGGTTACGACACCAAGCAGGGGGTGATTGGCCTGCAACTGAACGTTCCGATCTTTTCAGGTGGTGCCCAGTCTGCCAAGGTTGATGAGGCAATAGCGCAAAAAGAGAAGGCGCGGCTGGATCTTGAAGCCGCGCGCCGTAATGCTCAACTTGCTACGAAACAGGCATGGTTCAACGGGCAGTCAGCACGCATGCGCGTACGAGCGGCGGCACAGACCCTACGCGCCGCTGAGTCTGCACTTGATGTGGCAACCCGAGGATTGGCAAAAGGGCTCAAAACTGAGCTTGATTTGTTGCAGGCAGAACAGCAATGGCGTGCAGCGTTGCGTGATTTTCGCAAGGCGCGTTACGAGCAGTTGGTGGCGTACGCGAAGCTGAAGGCAGCAACGGGAGAACTGACACGTGCAGATGTTGAGGCGCTGGATGTTCTTTTCCTCAACCGTGAAGAATTGAAGCGGCTGCGTGAAGTTCCGGAAGGGAAGGTGAGCTGATGGCAAACGATGCCGCTGATCCCGCCGACTGGCAGATTCCTGAGGGAGCACCTTTCAATTCGCTGCGCCAGATTGGCTGGGAGGCTTTTGTCACTGCGCGCACGGCAGAGGACAAATGCCGTGCCTGGCTGGATTTGATCTGTGGCCGCATTCCGGATGCTACAGCGGCGGCAGTTCTGGTGGAGAGCGTTGAGGCCAAGACTTTTGTGCCTGTGGCTGTCTGGCCGAATGCATCGCCGGATCTAGGCCGGCTTGGGCCGGTGGTTGAGCGTACCTTGCGGGAACGCTCGGGCGTTGTGCAACCAGGGCCGGAAGGCAGCGATACGCTGCATGTTGCCTACCCGCTGATGCTGGGTAACCGCGTCGATGGAGTAGTGGTGATCGAGTCGACCTGCGGGGACGAGGAGATCGAAGGCATCCTGCGTGAAATTCACTGGGGCAGCGCCTGGCTGGCCAATCTGCTGGGTGCGCGTGAGTTGGAAGAAGCGCTTCAGGGCAGGGAGCGTCTGAGCGGCGTGCTGGAGGCGACAGCCATTGCGCTACGCCATGGAAAATTTCAGCAGACCTTGTTCGAGGTGGTAAACGATCTGCGACAGCGTTTCGATTGTTCGCGCGTGGCGCTGGGGTTGGTGAAGGACGCCAGCGTTTCGCTGGCAGTGCTTTCAGAAGCAGCAACGTTTGAAAAGGATACGCCGCTGGTCAAGGCCTACAACGCGGCGATGGAGGAGGCTTTTGATTGCGGGAGGCCGGTGTCGGCGACGGCGGTAAGCGTTGAAGGGAGCGAAACGATAGCTGCGGCTCATCGTGATCTGATTGCCCTGGCCGGTGCGCAACATGTGCTGTCGTTTCCGCTGATCCTGGGAGCCGAGTGTATCGCGGTCCTGACACTGGAGCGCACCGTGGAAAAGCCGTTTTCTACCGCCGAGCATGTTTGGTTGGACGCGTTGGCGGCAATGTTGGCGCCGATCATGAAGCAGCGGATTGCTGCAGAGCGAAGTGCGTTCGGCCGTATTTCGGATGAGTGGAAAACTTTGCTCGAACGCTTTTTCGGCCCTCGCCATCTGGTCTGGAAGGCGGTGGGAAGTGCCATCGTCCTGGTCGTGGCCTTGCTGGTTCTGGTGCATATCGACTACCGCGTAACGGCGAAGGCAAGCATCGAGGGAGAGGTACAGCGTGTGGTGGCTGCTCCGTTCGATGGGTTTGTCGGGGCCTCGCTGGCACGAGCAGGGGATGAGGTGAAGAAAGGCCAGCCGTTGGCGAGCCTGGATGACCGCGATCTACGCATAGAGCAGGAGCGATGGTCGAGCGAACGCGACCAATACGACAAAAAGCTTCGCGAGGCGATGGCGAACCACGATCTGACTGCCGTGCAGGTGGTCGGTGCGCAGTTCCGGCAGGCAGATGCCCAGTGGACCCTGGTATCGGAGAAGATAGAGCGGGCGAATTTGGTTGCCCCGTTCGATGGCATTGTTGTCTCGGGCGATCTTAGTCAACAGATCGGGGCTCCGGTCGAAACGGGCAAGAAACTGTTTGAAGTGGCGCCGTTGCAGACCTATCGCGTGATATTGCAGGTGGACGAGCGAGAAATTCGACACCTTGCCAACAAGCAGCCTGGGCAGGTGGTGATAACCGGGATCGCCGGCGATGCTATGCCTTTGAGAGTGTCGAAGGTAACGCCGGTGGCAACGGCTCAGGATGGCAAGAATTTTTTCCGTGTGGAGGCGCAGCTTGAACATCCGGCAGATCGCCTGCGTCCGGGCATGGAGGGCGTTGGCAAAATTGAGGTTGGTAGCCGGAGTCTTTGGTGGATTCTGACGCACAGTTTCTCTGACTGGCTGACGCTGACGCTTTGGACCTGGTTGCCATGATGCGTTCAGGAAATCATGGCACGTAAGCTTTTCAGCAGTTCATGGCATAGCGTGGCGGAATTACGGCCACGATTGGCGCCACAAGCACGCATGAAGCGCCATGTTTACCGTGGGCAGATCTGGTTTGTGATACAGGATCAGTCAGGCGGGCGTTTCCATCGCCTGACGCCGGCTGCACATGCGTTGCTGATGCGCATGGACGGAACAAGAACGGTTCAGTCCTTGTGGGAAGAAGCTAACAAATCGGCCAACGGGGAGCTTTGCACGCAGGACGAGATTGTCGATCTGTTAGTGCAGCTGCACGCGGCTGATCTGCTGCAGGCGGATTCAACGCCAGACTCCGCGGCACTTCTGGAGCGTAAACGGAAGAAGCGGCAGCAAACTTTCAAGCAGTGGTTCCTTAACCCGATGAGCATCAAGATTCCGCTCTTCGACCCAGATCCCCTCCTTGCTCGCTGGGCACCTCGGCTGGCATGGTGCTTTAGCCACCGTGGTGCTTTGCTTTGGTTGGCTGCGGTGCTGCCGGCCCTATTTTTGGCAGGTTTAAATTGGAACGCGCTGACGATGAATATGTCGGACCGCGTGCTTTCTTCGAGCAATCTGCTGGTGATGGTCGTTGTATTTCCACTACTGAAGATTGCGCACGAGTTGGGGCATGGTTTGGCAACGCGGGTGTGGGGCGGGGCAGTGCACCAGATGGGGGTGATGCTGCTCGTTTTTGCACCTGTGCCTTATGTTGATGCTTCGTCTTCCGCTTCTTTCTGCTCAAAGCACCAGCGCGCCACGGTGGCGGCGGCTGGCATGCTGGTTGAGCTTCTGCTGGCGGCGTTGGCAATGTATGTCTGGGTTCTGGCGGAACCCGGCGTGGTGCGTGCGGTGGCGTTCAACGTGATGTTGATCGCCGGGATTTCGACGGTGGTGGTGAACGGAAATCCACTGTTGCGCTATGACGGTTATTACATCCTCTCCGATTTGATCGAGATGCCTAATCTTGCGCAGCGGGGGCAGAAATATCTGACCTGGCTGTGGGATCGACATGTTTTTGGTGTGCATGATCAGGAGCCTCCGGTGGAGTCTCCGTCGGAGCGGCGTTGGCTGGTTGCTTATACGCCGCTTGCCTGGTGCTACCGTGTATTCGTGACCCTTTCGATCATCTTGTTCGTTGGTGGAGCCTTTTTCATTTTCGGAACGTTACTGGCCATTTGGGGAGCGTTTTCCCTGGTCGGCATGCCGCTATGGAAGGCGTACAAACATGTTGTTCACAGCCCGGGCTTGCAGCGCAGACGGGTGCGCGCAGTCAAAATTTCTTCCGCCATCGTCGCTGCAACGTTGGTAATTGGGTTTTTGTTGCCGATGCCGTTGCGAACGAAGGCAGAAGGTGTGGTCTGGTTGCCGGAACAATCGATCCTTTATGCCGGTGGTGGGGGCTTTTTTCAACGCTGGCTGGTCGAGCCGGGTACCCGCGTGATGCGTGGTACGCCTCTATTTGTGCTTGAAGACGAGCTTTTGGCGACGGAACTGGCGGTTGCGCAGGCAAAAGTGGCGGAGGTTGAGGCGCACTATAGGGCTGAGCAGTTTGCCAACCCGACAAAAGGGGCGCTCGTTTTGAGGCAACTCGAACAGGAGCAGGAGGTTCTGCGCCGGACAGATGAGCGTTCAAAAAAGTTGGTTGGTTATGCCGAGGCTGATGGTGTGTTGGTTTCTGCACGGCCTCCGGTCGATATGCCGGGACAGCACTACAGGAAGGGTGAGCTGGTTGGCTATGTGCTTGAAAAGCGGGATTTGATTGCCCGCATTGTTGTGCAACAGGACGATATTGACCTCGTGCAGAATCGGTATCGCGATGCTCAGCTTCGATTGGCCGAGTCTGTTGGAAATGCGCATAGCGCCAAGCTGGTGCGTGTTACGCCGGGAGGTACTACCGAATTGCCGACAGCAGCGCTGGGTATTCCGGGTGGAGGCAACATTCCGACCGCGCCGGACGATAAGAATGGTGTGAAAACCCTGGAGCGAGTTTTTTTCCTGGATTTGCAACTGGCTCCAGACGTTTTGCCTGCAGCATTTGGCGAACGCGTCTTCGCTCGTTTTGAACATGGATACGAACCTCTCGGCTTTCAAGGGCTTCGTCGTCTGCGGCAACTGTTTCTGAGTCGCTTCAGTGTCTGATATCCGGGCAATTGTTGTGGGTAGGGGGCTCGATGTCGGGGATGGCCCCTATTTTGAACGCGCCGATGAACGGCACTCTGCGTTCGAAGAGATTTTGCGTTCCGGGCTGGCACGATTGCCGAGCCCTCATCGCCGGCAGTCCGAGGCGTTTATACGTCAGGCGGCCGCGCACGAAGCAAGGCTGTTCGAACTCGGCGAATCTGCGTTACCGATTGAACTGCGGCGGGTGGCCTCCGGAATGCGGGGGAAGGGATTCACTGATGAGTTGGTCGCAGAAGCTTTTGCGATCATCCGGGAAGCCTCGCGTCGAATTCTTGGCATGCGCCATCATGATGTGCAATTGCTGGCAAGCCGGGCCTTGCTTAAGGGGAAAATTGCCGAGATGGCGACCGGCGAGGGTAAGACGCTCGCTGCGACACTGGCTGTTTGTACTGCTGCTGCGTGCGGTGCGGCGGTTCATGTGGTGACGGTGAATGACTACCTTGCGGAACGCGATGCCGAGGGCAATTCCCCGCTGTACCAGTTTTTCGGATTTAACGTAGGCGTTGTCCTCGATGGAATGGACCTGGACGAGCGCCGTCGTTGTTATGGCTCGGACGTTGTTTATGTTTCCAATAAGGAATTGACCTTCGATTACCTGAAGGACCGAATTGCGTTGGGTGGCCGCCTGAGCGCACATGAAAAGCTGCGGCGTCTGCATTCACCGTCATCGCCATCGCCAGCGGTATTGCGTGGGCTTCATGTGGCGATTGTTGATGAGGCAGATAGCGTCCTGATCGATGAGGCGCGAACGCCGTTGATCATTTCGGAAACCTTGCCGGATGATCTCGATCCGGGTGTCTATGATCAGGCGATTGCATTGGCGAAGTCGCTGGAGGCATCGGCCGACTATGTCATAACCAAGGACCGGGATGTATGGCTGACGCAGGCAGGCTATGAGCGTGTTGCCGAACTCGCTGGTGAACTCGGTGGCGTTTGGCACTCGACGCTGTGGCAGCGAGAGCTTATTCAAAAGGCGCTTTCGGCGGTGCATCTATTCCATTGCGATGAGCATTACATCATTGCCGAGAACAAGGTGCAGATCGTCGATGAGTTTACAGGCCGGGTGATGCCTGACCGGACCTGGGAGCGAGGTCTTCACCAGATGATCGAAGCGAAGGAGGGGGCGGAGATAACCGGGCAGCGTCGGACGCTTTCACAGATCACATACCAGCGCTTCTTCGGGAAATACCTGCTGCTTGCGGGAATGACAGGTACGGCGAAGGAAATTGAGCCCGAGCTAAAGCGGGTGTACGACCTTTCGGTGATGAGAATTCCTACGCACAAACCCTGCAGACGGCGTCGTCTACCTGATCGTGTTTTCGCGACATCCGCTGAGCGCTGGGAGGAAATTGCGCGGCGAGCTTGCGAAGTTGCGGCGGAGGGACGTGCCGTACTGGTGGGGACGCGATCTGTCGAGGCTTCGGAAGCTTTGGGGCGACTGCTGGTGGAAAGAGGTGTTGCCCATGCCGTGTTGAATGCACGCCAGGACAAGACTGAAGCAGAGACCGTTGGATGTGCCGGAAAACCAGGCCAGATTACTGTTGCCACCAACATGGCCGGACGGGGAACTGACATCAAGCTGGACAAAGAGGTCGAGGCTAAAGGTGGTCTTCACGTCATTTTGACCGAATTCCACGAAAGCGCCCGCGTGGACCGACAGTTGTTTGGGCGTTCCGCACGCCAGGGAGACCCGGGGACTGTTGAGGCAATTGTTTGTCTCGAAGACGAACTGTTTTCGCGCTACGCGAAATTTGCGGCTAAGGCTTACGCCGGGGCCCCAAAGTTTATGTCTGGTATCCGGCCAAAGCTATTTCGCTTGTTGGTTCTCTACGCCCAATGGAAGGCGGAATCACATAATCGGCACATACGGCTCGATACCATCAAACGCGACCGGAAATGGTTGCAGGCTTTGGGTTTTGTTGGAGCGACGAAGAAGTAGTGCCGGTAGATTGTTAGGTTCTCATGGCTTTGGGAACCGTTTGCCATTATTCAGAATTTTTATCTTAGGCTCATTCCTTGAGCCTGTTGCGCTTCAGAATGGTCAATATACCGCCCTTGTGAAAATCAAATTCTCACCGTCAATTTTAGATTTGAGAGCGAAATTTCGAATTTCTCGCATTATTGGGGCAAACTGCCGTTTATGCCTTATGCATTGGCAAGAAATGAAAGCTGGCAGAAATCTTTGTGCGGATAGTGGAGAATTTAATGCAAGACGAAAAACCGGCCGAAATCCCTAGTAACTCCGGCAGCTTCCGCCTTATTCGCCTAATTCTCA
>Ga0172380_10003233_pt1 | contig 22908 bp, 21 predicted proteins | sample Leawe162metaG_FD_119747 | JGI IMG/M metagenome (GOLD analysis project Ga0172380, IMG submission 119747) | Leachate microbial communities from a municipal landfill in Southern Ontario, Canada - Leachate well 162 metaG | ecosystem: Engineered > Solid waste > Landfill > Unclassified | place...
GGCGTAAAAGATATTCGTGATATTAGTTTCGACAAGAGTACAAACCGTCTGTACGTTCTCTCTGCGAAGAAGATCTATCAGGTTCAGATGTAATGCGGCGCGAGCGATAGCGAGCGCTTGCACTATCCCAGCAGTCCTTTCACGGTTGATTTCATCGACTTGGTGACTTTTTTCATGAATGAATTCTCAGTCTTTTTGTCAGCTATTCTTTTTTGTTCAATGAGTTTCTGATAAACGTGTTCAAACTGAGTCGTAACGGTTTCGATTGAGTACTTGTCGGCGCGCTTGAGAGAGGCGAGAGACATCTTTTTTGCGAGTACTGGATTCTCGATAATTTTGAGAATATTGGCGGCAATATCTTTCGCATTGGCGGTCTTACTCATGAGTCCATTGTCCTTGATGAGTTCTGGAATTCCGCGCTTGGCTACCGCGACCACCGGTAAACCGTATGACATACCTTCAATAATTGAAAGGCCCTGTGTTTCCGATGTAGATGCTGAAACGAACATAGCTGCGTCAATGTACGTATTGGACTCGAGAAGTTTTTCGAAAGGAATTTTTCCTTTGAAGTGGATGAATTTTTCGAGACCTTCCGTTCGTGCGAGTTCTTCTAAGTCGTTTTGAGCAGGTCCATCGCCAATGACAATGAGTCTGAGCTCCGATTTTTTATCGTGTACAATCTTAAACGCCTTGATGAGAATATCGAGATTTTTTTCTCGACTAAGTCGACCAACGTAGAGGAGGTTGTTGCTCGCGTGGTGTTTTGTAAGTTTTTCCTTTGAAAGATGTGGAACGCGAATTCCGTTTGAAATAGTTTTGGTTGGACGTTTGATTTTGTATTTAACGAGCGCCTTTCGAGTGCTCTCTGTCGGCGTTGTAACGAGGTCTGCTGAGTTGTAATAGAGGTTGGCATACTTCCATCCAAGTTTTGCGAGCATGTTATTTACCTTGTCACCCATGATGTTGAGGCCGATGACTTTGAGATATTCCGGTTCCATGAAGTAGGTGTGGAATGTTCCAATAATTGGCTTTCCTAGCATCTTTCCTGCGATGATTCCGTCGGCACCCATTGGAAGTGGTGTGTGGAAGTGCACGACGTCGATATCGTCCTTCATGAGCTGATAGACCGTGTTTGGATAGAATGGGACTCCTAGTTTTACATCTGGATAAAAGAGACTTGGAAGAGACGTTGAGTATGAAACTTCAATGCCTTCGAGCTTCTTTTTTGTGAGGCGATTTTTCTTATCTATAGAAGATGTAAATACTTTTACGTAATGCCCACGCTTGACGAGCTCTTTACTCAAAAGGAGGATGGATGAGGCAACTCCATTAACAGATGGCGGGAAGACGTCGGTAAACATGGCAATACGCATGGTGGAGTGTTAGGACGAATAGTGGTTTATCGGATATCTTCGAATTCGGATTTTGGCCTTTGCTTGAGCCACAAAACCTTGAAGTAGGCCTTGGTATAGGTCCAGAGTGCCTTGAGCGAGTCCTTTTCGAAACGGCGTGGTGAAGGGTAGACGATGAGATCGGTGTCGAGGACGACTTTTCCGAATTTCATCAGCTCGAGTCCGAGAATCACGTCTTCAGAAAGTGCGAGTGTTGTATCGAACTTTGGAGAGAGCTCGTAGATTGATTTTTTGACGGCGAAGTTAAATCCGCAGACATTTTTTTTATTGATGACATCGTTGATCCAGAGAAATGCCTTTCCTCCGAATGCCGCAATTTTTTTCTGAAATTCAGAAGGGGAGTTGAGGATTCCGATTCCGTATACGGCGACGATATTTTCGTTTTCAGATTTTGTGTTGTCGAAGTGTGTTGCGATTTTTTCGAGCCAATTTGGTGCGAATGTGCAGTCAGAGTCGGTTGATACGATGATGTCGTTTTTGGCTTTTGCAAATCCTGTTTTTCGTGCGAATGCGATACCCTTTTGTGACTCTTTGATTACAGTTGCGCCTTTTGATGTTGCGATTTCTGCAGTCTTGTCTGTGCAGTTGTTGTCCACAACGATTACTTCAAAATTCTGATAGGTTTGTTGCGCGAGTGAGTCAAGGCATGCGCCGATATAGCCTTCTTCGTTGTAGGCGGGAATGACGACGCTGAGGCGTGGTAGATTTGTATCCATTAAATCGAGTGTGATTTGCTTGTCTCTGGATCTTTATATTCTGTACTTGGACCTTGTTCAACGATAATGCCTTTTGATTTGAAAATGTCGAAGCCCTGCATGACGTCTGGATAGCCTTCTTGGTAGACGACGCGAGTGATGCCGGCGATAGATGCCATGCTTGCACAGATGCGGCATGGATGTTTAGTGACGTAAAGCGTTGAACCTTTGAGAGAGAGGCCTTGTTCTGCGGCGAGAGCGATGCACCACTGTTCAGCGCATACTCCGTAGCAGATTTCCCGTTGGTGTCCGGATGGAATTTTCATCTCGTTTCGGATGCAGCCGATTTTGCTGCAGTTGTATTCGAAGTGCCAGTCGTTGTTGTGCTGTATGAGGACTTTGCCATCTTTAGCAAAAAGCGCGCTAATTTTGGCGCGGAGACAGAGGGCTTTTGGTTCCTCCTTGTCGAGCATTTCGAGATATTTTTTGTCTTCGTCGGTAATCATGGGCGACATTACTTAGCTTTTGCAGCATTATGCTACGAGCCAAGGATAGACGACCGCGATGCGATTGACAATGGATTCTGGTTTGAAGATTCCAATCTCAGTGATGCATCCCGTGATGATGTCGGGTGAGATGATTTCGAAAGCGGGATTGAAGATAGTGACGCCTCGTGGGTGATCTGGCCAAACTTCATCCGGATCACGGAGTTCGATCGTTTCGTCGAAACCTTTGATTGTTTCTGGATTGAACTTCCATGTGTTCGTGCAGCAGTAAACTGGAATGCGTGACTTGTTGCAAAATTCTGCGAGAGCTTCTGTTCCGATCTTATTGATCGTTTTTCCTTCTGATGAAAGGGAATCGCAACCATAAAGAAAAAGATCTGCCTTTTTGAGCGCTGTTCGGCCGGCTGAATCGACCATGTGAACAACTTTGATTCCTGCTTTTGCGAGTGCTGTAGCGGTTTTTCGCCCTTGGAACTTTGGACGAGTTTCAGTGTTGTAAACGGTGAATTTCTTACCTTGTTTATGCGCTTCGATGAGAATTTTTTCAACGGTAGAGGAGTGACAGTGCGTGAAGACGATCATGCCATCGAGAATTTTTTTTGCACCGTATTCGGCGATACGTTTCTGAGAATCTTCGAAATGTTTTTTAACAGTTGCTGCACAATTTTTATTCGTTTTGAAATTTGCCATGCAGTAATTCAGCGCATTTCGAAGAGCTGGTTCTGTGGCTCTGAGACCGATTAATTCATCGTAACCCTTTTGGATCTTTTTTGCGTCAGTGGTTGACGTGAGTACTTGTGAGAGTGCATCAACGGCTGCGATAGCAATGGCTTCTGCGCCTTGAATGCTTAGATCCTTGATGCCTTTTGCGATGTCTTTGTAGGTCATTTGAGTGAGGTAAAATCGTGAGTTGATATTACTTGATAGTGTAAACCTTGTCAGCTGATGCTTCAATCCCGTTCTTGAGACGACCAGGATTTTCAGCGAAAATAGTATAGAGAAGATCGCCTTTTTTTACCTTATCTCCCAGGTTTTTTTCAATTCGAACTCCGGATCCAGGGTTTTTTGGGGCGCCCGCAACGCGGGCGACATGTGAAACAAGTTTATTATCAACAGCGACAATCTTTCCACTTTTTTTAGCGACTACATTGAATGTAAACTTTCCAAGTTTTGGTATTTTTTTACGACCTTGAGCGTCTATAATCTCATTCATTTTTTTGAATGCGGCTCCAGAGACGAGAAGTTTTTCGGCGAAGGCAGCCCCCGTTCCTTTTTTACATTTTCCACAGAGTTCGAGGAGTTCACTAGCCATAAAAATAGCTTTTTTTCGAAGATCCTGAGGGGCTTCTGGTTTGTTCTCGAGAACTTCCAATACGTCGATTGCCTCGAGTACTGGACCAATTCCGCGACCGATAGGGGCATCACCTCGAGTTGCAATAACTTTGACGGTCATACCAAGCATCTTTCCAAGTCGTTCAAAATCTTTCTTGAGCTCGTTGGCCTTTTCAAGCGTACTTGTTTTTACTTGTGGACCATATGGAATGTCGATCAAGACGTGCGTTGATCCTACTGCGTACTTCTTTGCCATAATTGATGCGAGCATCATACCTTTTGGATCGAGACTCATTGGATGACGAACGCGGATGAGCTTGTCGTCTGCGGCTGCGAGATCAACTCCACCGCCCCATGTAATAAATGCTCCAACTTTTTCGAGAATTTGCTTAAGTTTTTCTGCGTTGTTTGTGACGTTACACATGACTTCCATCGTATCCGCTGTTCCTGATGGAGAGGTGATGGCACGAGATGATGTCTTTGGAATGGTAATACCGGCTGCTGCGATGATTGGAATAACAACCATAGTTGTTCTGTTTCCAGGAACGCCACCAATACAGTGCTTGTCTGCAACGATTTTTTTGTTGAGCTTAATTCGATTTCCGTGCTCTACGATTGACTTCGTAAGATCGGTCGTTTCTCGATCACTCAGTCCATTAATATAACAAGCTGAGACGAAATAGGTCATCTCAACATCTGTAAGTGAGTCGCTGACGATATCTTTCACGATCGTATCAATTTCTGCCTTATTGAGCTCCTTGCCATCGAGTTTTTGACGAATGTACATGTTTGCCGCAGGTTTCTCTGCGAGCGTCACAAACATCTTGTCGCCACGGTCTGCCTTGAGGGTGTCCCAGGTTTCTATGTATAAACCTGCTTCGTTGTTTTTGAGTCCGCCGTTCTCGGTAATATCCACGATACAGGTAATTCGTCTGCTGCCATTTTGGACGGCAAGACGATCACCTGCATGCACATCTAGTTCGTGCGCTGCGTGCTCATTGAGCACAATAATATATTTTTGTCCTACCTTGATGGCAATTTTTCGAGCTTTGAGAATCATATGAGAGAGGATTAGGGGAGTGAAAAGTTGAGAGCGAAGCTTATTTTGTGAACTTTTGCTTCTTTCTATTGTATCATATTTTGCTGCTTTGGGCAAGGCTGAACCAGTGGCTTTAATCAGGGGTGAGCCCATGTTTTTGAAGCTGAATCTACTACTTTTGACTTCTTTTTGGAATCAGATAGAGTTTGAGCGTCTTTTAAGACTCCTATGTCTCAACTCGAGAAAGGTTCAACTTCAGATTCTAAAAACTCTCATGTACTTGTCTCTCATGAGCCACCTCCTCGTTCTTCGTACGGGCCTCTTACTCTTGAGCAAGACCAGGTAAAAACTTCTTGCGTGCAGACTCTTTCGAAAGTCTTTTCTGATGGAGCTCCTACATATCGTGGAGTTGGTTTTGTTCCTAGGCTTGATCCAACCCTTATTGTTTCTTTGGCTCGTTTAGGTGAGTCAAATGTGGGTCGCGTTATGCATCAGGTTAGCGAAGAAATTTTGAGCCTTTGTCTCGATGAAGATTCTTCTATCAATACTGATCAGCATCTTCGGGTTTTATTGCAATCTACGATTATCGATATTGGGTCGAGGGTTGACCATATTATTCATCAACAAATATACGGCACTCTTGTTAACGGTGGTGTGGTTGAGGGCTATACTCTTGAGCCCATCGTTTATAATGATGAGTGGGAGGATGGTGCTCGAATGGCCGGAGAAGCTTCGGGGGATGAAAACGTTCTTCCTTTTAGGCGAGAAAAACGAGACGCAGCCTAGTTGAATTTTTTGACGATACTTTCGCCTGCGAGTCGTCCTGTAGCCCAGGAGGCTTGTAAGTTGAATCCGCAAGTAAATCCATCGATGTCGAGAAGTTCACCCGCGAAATAGAGATTTGGCTGGATTTTTGATTCCATCGTATTTGGATTGACCTCTGACGTTGGAACGCCACCGGCTGTGACAAACTCGTCGCCTGGTGTTCGACCAATGATAGTGAGCGGGAGAGCGGTGAGAAGCGAGACGATTCGCGTTTTGAGTGTCTTATCGATTTGCGATGCCTTGAGGTTTGGGTCGATTGGTGTGGTTTCCGAGAGAAGTTGAATGAAAATTTCACACAGAGATTTCGGAAGAAAAATATCGAGAAAGTTGATGAGTCTTTTGGCACCATGATCATTTGCGAGCTTCTGGAATCGTTCTGCGAAATCAGCGAGAGACTCTTCTGGAAAGAAGTTGATAGTGAGATGAAGTGGTTTTTCTCTGGTTGGATTTTCATAGGCAGCAAGCCCTGAAAGTGCAAATATTGCTGGGCCGCTAACGCCTTTGTGCGTGAAAAGAAATGGTCCGGTGCGTGTGTATTTTTCGAGAGTAAGTTGTGCTTTTTGAAATGAAACGCCGGATATTTGCGCTGGCCATTTTTCCGCGGTGATGTACGAGCTAAGAGATGGGGCGAGATCGGTTATCGTGTGACCGAGCGATTTTGCGAAGGCATACCCGTCGCCAGTTGATCCTGTTGAGCGATAGGCATTTCCACCAGTCGTGAGTACCAGAGTGTCGACGTTATAATGTCCTGTTCTTGTATGAAGACGGAATCCCGAGTCGATTTTTTCGATCTGAGAGATCATTGTATCGAGATTGATTTCTGTGTTTGTTTCCCTGAGTGTCGTTTCAAGCGCGCCGACAATGTCGTGACCGTTGTTGGATTTCGGAAAGACTCGGAAGTCCTCTTCTGTTTTGAGAGGAACGCCATGTGACTCGAACCATTCGATGGTTGAGAGGGGAGGAAAGTTGAAAAATGCCGACATGAGAAGCTTTCCGCCACGTGGATAATTTTCTATGAGCTTATCGACATCGTGACGATTATTTCCGAGAGCTTGAAGGTCATTTGTTGTCGATGGAATGCCCGTAGTGACGTTGCAACGACCACCACCACTAATAATCACCTTTGCGCCGAGATGATCGTTCTTATCGAAGATTATGACCGGCATTGATGGGTCGAGTTCTTTGATTGTTGCTCCAGCCATCATTCCTGCGGCTCCTCCTCCGATAATGCCAATTTTTGGCTTGTGCATAAATAAAAGTTCTTACAATGGTGACCTTAATTTACACGATCTGTGGTCGACCACAACCTATAATTGAGTTGTATTTTATGTCAATTTTACTATTTTTTCTTCGTGAGAAGAGCTTTGGCTTTCATGGCCATATGAAGTTCTTCTTGCGTGTGCATGACGAAAACTTTGAATCTCAAATGCGAGAGAAATTTGAGGATATCTTTTCGTAAGTACTCGGCATTTTCTCCAACACCAGCAGTGAAAATAATTGCATCAACTCCATTGAGCGCTGCCGTGTAGGCCCCGATTTGGAGCGCGATGTGGTATGCGTATACGTCATATGCGAGTTGCGTTCCCTTGTTTCCCTTGAGATTTCCTGCGTGAATATCTCGCATATCGGATGAAATTCCAGAAAGACCTTTGAGTCCAGATTCTTTGTTGAGCATTGTTATGATTTTTTCTGGTGTCCTTTTGAGTTTCTTTGCAAGATAGGGGACGAGTGCTGGATCGATTGATCCCGATCGTGTTCCCATAACAATTCCTTCGAGTGGTGTGAATCCCATACTTGTATCTATCGCTTTTCCCCCGATAGATGCGGTAATGCTGCATCCGTTTCCAAGGTGGCATGAGATGATTTTTGTTTTTTTTGTGCTCTTGAGCCCAAGGAGTCCACTCATTTTTTTGAGGGCAAGTCCTGTGACGTATTCATGGCTAATTCCGTGGAATCCATATTTTCGTATACCAAATTTTGCATACCATTCTTTTGGAACGGCATAGATGTATGCGCGCTCAGGAAGGTCTTTATAGAAGCCTGTATCGAATATGGCAATTTGTGGGATTTTTTTGAAAATTTTCTGCGCCGCACGAATTCCCTCTACGTTAGGAGGATTGTGCAGCGGCGCAAGTGAATACAACTTCACTAATTCGCTTATAACTTTTGGAGTAATAACCGTTGGCTCATAATATTTTTCACCTCCGTGCACGACTCGATGTGCGACTGCCTCGATCTTTTGATTTCCAAAAATCTTTTGACTAAAAAGCATCTCGGTCGTAAGTCCAACTGCCTGCGCGAGTGTCTTGATTTTTGGCTTCATCATAAGCTTTTTTTCGCCTACGCACATTCCAAATTCACACTTAGGACTTCCAAGTCTGTCGACCATGGATGTAAATAAAATTTTCTCCTTTTTGGTGTCGATGAGTTCGCACTTGAGACTTGATGATCCGGCGTTGAAAACGAGAATAAGCATGTGAGTGTGAGGTGAGTGAGTTTTTGAAAATTTTACTGATATTTTTTTGCATCATATGTCGCATCAGCTGCATCACAAGCAGTAATCGCAGCAACGTGTACGATATCCATCCATGTACATCCGCGAGAAAGATCATTTACTGGCTTATTTAAGCCCTGAAGAATAGGCCCAATTGCTTCTGCTCCTGCGAGACGTTCACACAACTTATATCCAATATTTCCACTATTGAGGTCTGGGAAAATCAAGACGTTTGCATTTCCATGAAGAGGTGAGTCTGGGAATTTTTTGTCAGCAACTGCTGGAACGATTGCTGCATCGAGTTGGATTTCTCCGTCGACGATGAGTGTTGGTTCGCGTTCTTGAATAAGTTTTACAGCATCTGCAACTTTTGTTGCGATTGGATTGTCGCTGGCTCCGTGAGTTGAGAATGAGAGCATGGCAACTCGTGGCTCAATTCCAAATTTTCTTGCCGTATATGCTGCATCGAGCGCGGTATTGGCGAGGTCATTTGCATCTGGGTCGATATTTACTGAACAGTCTGAGAAGATCATGAGACGTCCTTGCATTACCATGAAGAACATTCCTGAAACTTTGTGAAATTTTTCTTTCGTTCCAATGATGTAAAAAATTGGCATCAAAAAATCTGCAGAGTGAGAGTTGGCTCCTGATACAAGTCCACTAACTTCGTCGAAGTGCGTCATCATGCATCCGATATAGTCGTGATTTTTCATCCACTCTTGTGCCTTCTCAAGCGTCATGCCTTTCTCTTTTCTTTTTTCGAAAAGTTCTTGTACGTACTTGTCTACTTTTGGCTTATTCTCTGGCAAATCTGGATCGAAGATTTCTAAATCGTCGATCGCCATTTTGATATTATGTTCCTTCGCGAGGGCCGCGATTTTCTCTTTATTTCCGATGAGTACTGGTGTCACGATCTTGTGATCATCAAGATAGTCGATCGCCTGAAGTGTTCGCGGATCATCTGTTTCTGCGAACACAATACGTTGACGTTTTTTCTGCGCAGTGTCGATAATTTGAGCGAGGAGATTTTTCATTTTTTAAATTAAAAAAGTGCTACTGGGATTGTAGCACATTTTTTGTTCTAAGAAATTATTGTTGTGACGATTTAGCTTATTTCCGGCGCTATGCCATGTAGAGATTGAGCCGTTTTACTCTGTAGATTTTTTATTTTCGCCCTCTCTCGTTCTTCCGGGGTCATCATCGTGTGGGTTACAACTAAATCTCGAAGAGAAAGATTGTCTCCATTTGGAACTTCTGTTCGCATTTGTGCGACACGATCAGGGAGACTTTCAAATTTTCTTACCATCTTGTCTACCGATGTTCCTATCTCTTGTCTTATTGGTTCAAGTGATCTTAAAAAATGTTCTATTCTTAAGTCAGCCTTATCCGGTTGATGCTCGTTACTACCTATCTGTCCTGGGACTGTATTCATAATAACTTGGGTAAAGGTAATAAACTGATACCTCAGTGCATCATTTTACTACGATTTCCCTCCGTGGTAAATGGCTTTCTAAAGCTGTTTTTCCGTGGTCTTTGTTTTTGAGCCACTGAGTGCGCGTTTGATGCTTCTGAATTGATATGGAATATCGAATTCTATAATTGTTCGTGCCGTTATTTTCATAAAATCACCTGCGCTGAGCGGCGTTGTTTTTGATTCAATCTTATTCGCGAGTACTGCTTCTCGAATTGCTTTCCAGTTTTTTTCTGCATGAACGAGAGAATAACCTTGGTCAAAATATTGAAGCATGTGATTATCGGAAGTTCCCAAAAGAGCTTTCTTGTGCAACTTTGCGACTCGTTCTGCTTTTTTATTAAACATATTGAATTTCTCTGTGAAGAACCATGACTCTTCAATAGCATCGAAAAGGTTAATATTCTCGAGAAGTTTTTCCTGAAGACAGAATCCACGTGGATAATATGGATGCGGAGCGATCACAAGACAGTCCGGATGCGATTTTCGATACCTACAGAGGTCGTAAAATGTATGAATATTTTCCGCTTCTTTGGTCGCGTTGATAATGAGAACATGTCGTCGTCCAATATTTTTTTCAATTCCAGGAATGAGTAGGATATTCAGTTTTTCTGCGTACCCCTTTAGCTCATCAGTAAAAAGCAGCATGTTGTGAAGTGTGATCGACACAACGTCATATTTTTTTTCTGCAGCAAAATCGAGCATTTGTTTTGCATTGTGTTTTGGACATTCGATAGGATCTTCTCCTGTATGAACGTGGAATTGGACTTTGAGGGGTTTCATGAGGTTCGTAGGAATCGGATAGAACGTGAATGAACCTCCCTTTGGATGTCTTATAATTCTTTCTTGAGTTCGTCGACAGCGTTGACGACGTTTTCTACTTTCTGAATTTTTCGGTTAATATTTTCTTTCGTCTGAATAATCGTTGTTTTCGTATTTTCCGCTTGTTGCTGGGCCTGTTTCGCTACATCTGCGGCACCTCGCTGAACATCGGCCCTGAAAGACTCAAGTTTACTACATCCACTTACAAGAAGTGAACTTGCTATAAGAAATATAAGGAAAGGGTTCTTCACGTGCATGATGATAGCACTGTGAAATTTGCGTGGAAAGGGAATTCGCTAGAGCTCTGCGCACACAGACTTTAATACAATTATTCTATAATATGTCTAGAGTGATGCTCAATCTCTTTTGTCATGAATTCGTTTGATCCTGTCAAATCTTGCCTTTGCTAATTGCTGACCTTGATGGATCTTGCGATTTTTTTCAGAAGGGTTTTGGTTTTTATATCACCATAATAAAATGAAACCTGATATTCGTGGTCGCCTTTTCCGACGAAGTACTGATCTTTTGGATAATTGAAATTCATTATGTGGCCAAGTGTTTCGATGAGACATGCCTCAAAAAGATCTTCTTCATCGATGCAATACCCGCCTCCCCAATAATCGAGCGGTGCGAATGCATCTTTTTTTGGAACAATGATGATAGCTCCAACTTCTCCCTTGCGAATAATGAGACGTTTTGTGTCTCCTATTTCTTCCTCTACGTAGATTGAGTTGACTGGATATTTAAAGGTAAGATTCTTGAAATTGGATCCATTGTTGCTAAATGTTTTTGTGTAATTTACGATCTGCTGGGTCGTCGGCCATTTGATAGCTTTTGATGTTTCTACCGCGAAGGCAGGGGGTACGATGAGTGCTACCGATGTTATACTGATGATGATTGCGCGAAGGAAGTTTTTCATGTGGGATTTTGAAAATGTAGATATGTATTGTTTATACTGCGCTTCTCAATCTCTTCAACGCCTCTTCTCTTCCGAGTGCCCATGCAACTTCAAATACTCCTGGTGAGAACTGCTCGCCCGTAAGAATAGCGCGTACTGGCCAGAAGACCTGTCCGTTTTTGAGACCGAGTTTGGCAACGGTTGCCATGAGGGTTTCTTTGATTTTTTCTTCGGTCCATTCTGTATCTGAAATGGACTCAAGCGCCGTAACAACTTCTGGCACAACCTGCTTCATAATCGATTCGTCTACCTTCATCTTTTCACTATAGACAATCTCTGGCTTGAACTCGGGTGTTGTAAAGAAAAACTTAATATAGTCGTTGACTGGCTTAGGGTCTTGAATAACCTTCTCTTCGATGGTTGTGAGTGCGCGATCCAACAGTGCTTCTTTGTCGGCAGTTTTGTACTCAGGTGCGATATATTCCTCGCACTCCTTCAAAAGAATTGCTTTTCGGTTGAGTGGGTTTGCTTCGACCTCTTCGAGGAACTTTCTTCGTCTCCATTGCCAGTTGTACCAGTCGAGTTTTTCAAGGTTGAAAATCGCGCCCGCTTTGTGAACATTTTCGAGTGAAAAATCTTCTACGAGTTCGCCCATTGAGTAGATCTCTTTTTCGATGCCTTTTCCTGGATGCCAACCGAGGAAGGCGATGAAGTTAATGATCGCTTCCTGAGAGTATCCTTTATTAATGTAGTCTTCGACTGAGACGTCTCCTTGTCGTTTGGAAAGTTTACTTCGGTCTGCGTTGAGAAGAAGCGAGAGGTGTGCGTACTGCGGTGGTGTCCATCCGAAGGCTTGATAGAGCCAAATATGCTTCGGTGTTGATGGAAGCCACTCTTCACCACGAATGACGTGGGTGATCTCCATATCGTGATCATCGACGACGTTTGCGAGGTGATATGTTGGGAAGCCATCAGACTTTACGAGAACTTGGTCATCGATAGACTTCGAATCAAATCGAACTTTTCCACGAATCAAATCTTCAACAACAACCATTCCTTCTGGAATTTTTTGGCGAATGACGAAAGGCATACCTGCGGCTACCTTTGCCTCAACTTCTTCTTTCGTTAATGTGCAGCACTTTCGGTTGTACATTGGTGCTTCGTGACGAGCCTCTTGTTTTCGTCGCATCTCGTCGAGCTCTTCTTGCGTACAGAAACACTTGTAGGCGTGACCATTTTCGAGAAGCAGCGTAACTGCGGCAGTATATTTGTCATTTCTTTGTGACTGCGTGTATGGACCGTGTGGGCCGCCATTATCTGGACCCTCGTTCCAATTCAATCCGAGCCACTTGAGAGACTTCATGAGACTTTCGGTCGCTCCTTCGACGAAACGTTTCTGGTCGGTATCTTCGATGCGTAAGAGAAATTGTCCGTTATGTTTCTTGGCGAATAAATAAGCGTATAGGGCAGTTCGTGCTCCTCCGACGTGAAGGTAGCCAGTAGGTGATGGTGCGAAACGAGTGCGTACAGACACGGAAAAAGGGGTTAGGGACTGATTCAGCGCTATTATAAAGGAAATCTTGTTCAAAGAAAGGCAAAACTGGTATACTCCTCCCGTGGCTAAACGAAGAAAACGATCAACATCAGCTTTGGAAAGACGAGGAAGTACCCGTAAGCGCAAATCGCGGGGTGCTTCTAGGCCGCTGTCTTTCGAGGTGAAGTCGACGGTTGCGCGAGATATTTCGGCAGTTGTCTACTTTTTAATTGCCGCCGTGATGGTCTTGAGCCTTCAGGGTAATTTTGGCGTGGTCGGCGATATGTTGACGGGAATTTTCCGACCGACACTTGGGTATGGTGTTTGGTTGATTCCACTGATCTTCGGATTTGTTTCTATTATGCTTTTTTTCTCGAAGTCGATAGAGTTTGGACTTTCGCGAATTGTCGGTATTGGAACATTAACCGTTTCTATTTTAAGTGTTCTTCATTTATATGTTGATGTGAATGAGCTTCATTCGGCTGCGAGCTCTGGGCAGTATGGGGGATATGTCGGATTTGTGATGAACTTTTTGATGCGTGGTGTCTTGCAGATTGGACATGTGGGCGCGAGCATTGTGTTTATCGCGATGTTCTTGATTGGAACGATGCTTACGTTGCAAGTTTCCTTGAGTCAGATTTTTTCTTTCCTTCGTGGAAGTTTGGCTATTAGGAAGATTATGGTTGAGTCGGCTGAAGATGAGGAAGAGGATTCCGAGAGCGAAGAAGATGATGAGCCAGAGATTTTTATTCGAAAGAATCAGCTTGCTGATGAAGTTCTTGCCGAGCTTGCGAACAAGGTTCAGGCTGGCGCATATGATGAGGCTGAGCGCGTTAGGACGCTTCGTATTGATATGAATGAACATAGAGGAGAGGAGGATATTGTGTTGCAGGAGGTAAAACCAGAAAAGGCGAAGAAGGGTAAAAAAGAAGATGCAGTTGCGGAAGAAGCCGTGGAGGTTGATCCAGAAACTGGTGAGATTATTGTTAAGAACAATATTGAAGTGGAAAAAGCGGAGGAGATTCCAGAGTTTTTCTGGGAGTACCCTTCACTTGATTTACTCAACCCTGCCGTGAAGTCTGCGAGAGTTGATGAGTCGATGCTTCGCGATACGGCTGAAAAAATTAAGAGTAAGTTTAAGCAGTTTGATATTGATGTTGTGATGCATGAGGTCAATGTTGGTCCGACCGTTATTCAATATACGTTGCGTCCACATGAGGGCGTGAAGCTTTCAAAGCTTACAAACTTGAAGAATGATATTGCGCTTGCTCTTGCGGCGAAAGCGGTTCGTATTGAGGCACCAATTCCTGGGAAATCACTCGTTGGTATTGAGATTCCAAATGACAAACGAACAGCTGTTCACCTTCGAGAAATTCTTGAGAGTAAGGAGTTTGCTGAGGTTGATTCGAACTTACGATTTCCAATTGGACGAGATGTTTCTGGCAAGCCGGTGATTGGAGATCTCGCATCTATGCCCCACTTGCTCATCGCTGGTAGTACCGGTTCTGGTAAGTCTGTTGGAATGAATGCACTATTGATGTCTTTGATTTATCAGAACGGACCGGATGATTTGAAGTTGATTATGATCGACCCGAAACGAGTTGAACTTGATTTGTATAATGGAATTCCGCACTTGCTCACACCGGTTATTACCGAGCCGGAAAAGGCTGCGATTGCCTTACGATGGGCTGTTGCTGAAATGACACGACGATACAAATTGTTGTCTGTTGCTCGTCAGCGAAATATTGCGGATTACATGGCGGCGCTTGGTCCAGACGATGTTGGCGAGAGATTGCCAAAGATTGTGATTGTGATTGATGAGTTGGCTGACTTGATGATGACGGCGAAGAGTGAAGTTGAGGCGTCAATCTGTCGAATTGCACAGATGGCTCGTGCCGTTGGAATTCACTTGGTTATCGCAACACAGCGTCCGAGTGTGGATGTTATTACGGGTTTGATTAAGGCAAATATTCCTTCTCGTATTTCGTTCGCGGTTAGTTCATCGATCGACTCGAGGACGATTTTGGATGCGATTGGAGCCGAGGACCTTTTGGGCCGAGGCGATATGTTGTACCTTCCTGGCGGCATGGCTAAGCCTCAGCGTGTCCAGGGTATTTATGTATCTACCGCTGAGATCGAACGCGTCACAAACCATGCAAAGACAACCATGCCGCCTCAATACGATGAGGGCATTACGAACCGAAAGATGGCCGATGAGTCTGTCATGGGTGTTCCGGATTCGAAATATGCAACACCAGATGAAGATATGGATGATGACCAGATGGTGAAGGAGGCGATCAAGCTTGTTATTGAAAGCCGTAAGGCTTCAGCAAGTCTTCTCCAGCGACGTTTGAAGGTGGGCTATGCGCGCGCAGCGCGCCTTCTCGACGTGATGGAAGAGCGTGGTTATATCGGTCCTTCTCAGGGCGCCAAGGCTCGTGAAATTTATGTCAACGATGTTCCGGCCGATGTTCCTGAGGAGATATAAGATATTAAAGTATGAAGAAGATTACTATTTTTGCGTTGGTTTTTATAATAGCTTTGTCGGCATGTAACGTTTCAGCGAAAGTGCCGAAAGGGTGTCCGGAGAAAACGTCAATTATTGTAACAAGCAAAGAGTTTGGAAATACAAAATTTGATAAAATTACTCCTTGGTACATTGAGGATCAAAAAGTTTTAGATATTGGCATACGGTATGGCATATTATATTTCGTGAATTATGAAAATTTTGATCCGAATTATCCAGATGCATTTGGGCACGCTTATAAGGATTTAGAAAGAACGCTTACTATAGGAATTAAGAATCTTGACAATAGCGAAAAGATTTCTACTGGCGTTTGGCCTGATGTTCATGGTAAGAAAATCGCAGATGCATTCATTTATTCTTCCTCTGAGGATCCAGGAAAAAATATTGGAATGCAGATTATCGAACCAAGCCATGTAGAGATAACCTATTTCGGTCAAGATTATGTTTGTGGTAAAGCTCAAATAAGTAATACGCATTTTGATATAAAAGGGGATTTTATTGCGAATTACAAAAAATTATTATAATGAAACAACACATTCTTGTTACCGGTGGTGCTGGGTATATTGGTTCGCATGCCGTTCGTGCGCTTCTTGCGCAGGGCTACGATGTGACAGTCGTCGACTTTCTCAAAGGCGGGCACAAGGAATTCATTCCACCTGAGGCGCATTTTTTTGAGACCGATCTTGGTGACTCACAAATGCTTCGAGATATTTTTCAGCAAAACAAAGATCGTGATATGCCGATCCAGGCGGTTATTCATTTTGCTGGTCGTATTGAGGCGGGCTTGTCTGGAAAGGAGCGCGAAGACTTTCTCTACAATAACGTCGTTTGCGGTGAGCGACTTCTCCGTGTGTGCGAGGAGTTCGGTATGAATACGTTTATTTTTTCTTCCACAGCCGCTGTGTATGGTGAACCAGAAGAGGTTCCTATCAAGGAGACTGCCGATCTCCGCCCTGTGAATTACTACGGCACGACCAAGCTCGAGTTCGAACGACGACTCGTCGTAGAGGCAGAGAAAGAAGATCGAAACTTCAAATATGTAGCGCTTCGATATTTCAATGCTGCTGGTGCCGACCCACAAGGTGGTATTGGTGAGTGGCATCCACGTGAGACGCATTTGATTCCTCGGGTCCTCCAAGTTGCGAAAGGGGAGTTACCTCGTGTTGAAATTTACGGTGTCGATTATCCGACAAAAGATGGAACGTGTGTTCGTGATTACATTCATGTGAATGATCTTGTTGATGCTCACTTACTTGCTCTTGAGTATTTATTCGATGGCGGAAAGAGTGACGTATTCAACTTAGGAAATGGTGAGGGCTTCACGGTCCGAGAAATTATTACCGCTGCTGAAGAAGTTGTTGGTGGCAAGCTGCCTGTCGTTGAAGAGACTCGTCGTGAGGGTGATCCGGTGACGCTTGTTGCTGATAGTTCAAAGGCTCGTGAAGTTCTCGGATGGCAGCCAAAACATGCTGGGCTTCATGAGATTCTTGAAACAGCTTGGAATTGGGAGCGGCAGAAATAATATCTCTGTATTAGGTCTTAATTGACGCAAAAAATCAATATTGTCTTTTTAGCCTGGCTCGGTAGAATGCCGCCTTGTATTTATCATATCTATGAATTCTCCTGGCGGTAGTTGTTCGGTCATGAAGTTCGGCGGGACATCCGTTGATAATATCAATGAGATTGCGACGATTGTTGGCTTTGAGGCGAAAAAGGCTCAGCCGATTATGGTTGTCTCAGCATATAGTGGACAGACAGATGTTCTCAAAAGTATCACTCAGAACATTTTACAGAACCCTTCGCTTTGGAGTTATCAAAGTCTATATTTTGCCCTGGAGCCTGTTCTCGATTATGCCATGAAAAAGGCTGGAGAGCAGTGTCCTGGCCATAGCTTTACCGTTCTCTCTTCTATTTATCAGTATTTGGTTGAATGTATTAACGAAGTGATTCGTGAGATTTTGAGTATTCTTGATGTGCTTCCAGCAAAAGATTCATCGCATATTACTCCTGAATTTCGAACTTATATTGAAGATAGGATTATTGGTCTTGGTGAGGTATTTTCTGCGCATATTCTTGCTAAGGTTTTGTCGACTCGTACTGAGCTAGCTAGGGTTTTTGAAGACGTTTCTCTTGTTGATATTTTCAATGCAGATCCTCAGAGTTCCCCCGTTCTTCCTGATCAAAAAGATGCATTTTTTGAAGAAGCGAGCCAAAAAATTGCTGCCAAAATTCAGGCCGTTTTGGATCGGGGTAACGTGCCTGTTGTGACTGGCTATATGGGATATCTTCCTGGTGGCATTCTCAAGACAATTGATCGTGGATATACTGACTCAACTGCTGCTCTTACAGCAGTAGCGCTTTTGCATATGGGCATCGATCCTGAACATATTCGTCTTCAAATTTGGAAAGAAGTTCCAGGTCTCATGACGGCCGATCCTCGTATTGTCGAGCCAAATTACAATTCAAAGACTCAGCGACGTGCTGGTGACTTTAAGGTTGCGAAGGTTCGTAGTCATGCGAGTTTCACTGAGGCGGCAGAGCTTGCTGATCTCGGTGGCATGAAGGCGATTAATCCAAATGGTATTTGGATTCTCGATGGTAAGGGTATTGAGCTTCAGGTTCGATCAACCTTTGATCCAGAAAGTTCTGGTACGATTATTACCGAATCGGAAGATCTTAACGAACGAGGTATTCGTTTTATTAGCGGAAAGGGTGGTCAAATGATGTATCGAGTGAAGAGTAATAAGATGGTAGAGCAGAATGGCGTAGCAGCAAAAATATTTAATGCGTGTGCAGAACTTGGTATTTCTGTTGATGCCATTACGACGTCAGGTACCACCGTTTCGTTTAGTATGAGCGCAAATCATGAACGAAAGGTTGAGCTTGAGGAACGACTTTCAAGGATTGGTTCTTTTGAGCTATGCGAGAATATGGCTCTCGTTTGTTGCATTGGTAATAGTATGCGTTACATGAAAGGTCTTCTTCGTGAGCTGAGTGGAATTTTGAGTGATAACGATATTAATATCGAATTTGACTGCGGTGATCCTGATAATAATGTCACTTTTGTTGTGAATGAAGCCGATTTTAAAAAAGCTATCAAATCTCTTCATCAAGGGGTTATTGAAAAGATTCCAGTAGTAGCTGATCAGGGTGCTGATATTTAGTCCTGCGCGTTCTTCTTGAGAAGCTCCAGAAGGAGTGGGAACTCCTCAAATCCATCGCTTTTCATCATGTGACCAGCATTGTGGAGCATGAAGAGTTCGGCGTTTGGTCCGAGGTGGTCTTGGATGTAAGCCCCAGTTTCAACTTTTATGTGCGGATCGTTGTCTGAAAAAATCAGAATGAATTTTTTGCAGTTACGTTGAATTTTTTCCCAGTTGAATGGTGTTGCGAAGAAGTTTTCGAGTGCTGGACGACGCGAGTCATTAAGTGTTGCACCTACGATAACTGCGAGGTCGATTGGTTGTGCCCAGTTACGTTCGAGTGCGCGAAGAAGTTCAGTTCCTCCGAGACTGTGGCCAATGATTGCTCGAAATGATGGATCGGTTGGATTTTTTTGATAATTTTCCTGCGCTATTTCTGGCTTCCATAAGTCACTAATGGTTTGTGTCCATTCTTGCTCTTGTGGTTCTGCGGCGTTTGGAAATTGTGGACAGTCGACATGGAATTCGAGTTTTTCGAGTTCCTTTTTGAGCCAAGGAAACCAATTTCCTTCGTTACTTCCGTTGTAACCGTGAATGATGAATGCTTGTTTCATGACAAGTGTGCAGGAATGTTAGTCTTCTGAGCCGTGACATTTTTTGTACTTCTTTCCGCTGCCACATGGACAAGGATCGTTTCTACCTGCTGCATTTTCACTGTGAGCTTGCTCTGATCGTGCGACGACTGGCTGGCCGTTTACATCTTCTGCTGGTCGTTCACCAGAGAGAACGGATTCGATCTGTGCTTCGTTTGTAATCATCTTTTTTGGAGCTTCTGGAGCCATTTCCTCGGCTGTCGTAATTGAGACTTCGATCTTGAAGAGTGTATTCACGGTATTAAATCGAATATTTCCGAGAAGTTTTTCGAATGCCTCAAAGCCTTCCTGTTTGTACTCGATCAACGGATCTCGCTGAGCGTAACCACGGAGTGAAATTGCCTCACGAACGCTTTGCATGTTTTCGATATGAGCCATCCAGAGTTCGTCGATAATGCGCAAACTGATCGCGCGCTCGACGTTCCGCATGATGTCACTTTGAGGAAACTTCTTCTCGCGCGTCTCATACTCTTCAAACATATACTCCTTCACGAATTGAATGAGCGCTTCAACGGTTTCGGATTTTTCGAGGTCTTCTTTCGTGAGTTGACGAGCTGGATTTCCGTGAATTGCACGGATTTCCATGAGAATCTTTTCGAGATCCCATTCGGTCTTTGGACGTTCGCCAGATCCTGCATAATTACGTACGAGCATCTCTACAACTTGGCTAATGCTTAACAAAATATCTTGCTTGATGTCATCTACGAATAGCACTTTTCGTCGTCGGCTATAGATAATTTCTCGGTGCATATTCATGACATCATCGTACTGAACAAGATGTTTACGAATATCAAAATGATGACCTTCAACTTTTTTTTGTGCGCTCTCAATCGCTCCACTGATGAGTCGATTTTCGATTGGCATGTCTTCTGGAATTTGTAGCGCCTCCATCATTTTTTGAACACGTTCAGATCCGAAGAGTCTCATAAGATCATCTTCCATTGATACGAAAAATTGGCTTGTACCAGCGTCTCCCTGACGACCACTACGACCTCGGAGCTGATTGTCGATACGTCGTGATTCATGACGTTCCGTGCCGAGAACGAAGAGTCCTCCGAGCTCAACGACACCATCACCAAGTTTAATATCCGTACCGCGACCTGCCATGTTTGTTGCGATGGTAACCGCGCCACGTTGACCAGCATTTTTAATAATTTCCGCTTCGTGTGCGTGATTTTTTGCATTCAAGACGTTGTGCGGAACGCCATCACGTTTCAATAATTCACTAATAAGCTCTGATCGCTCGACAGAAATTGTACCAACCAATACTGGCTGACCTTTTTCGTAGAGTTCCTTGATCTTGGCTACAGCAGCGAGAAACTTGCCCTTCTGATTTTTGAAAATAGCGTCTGGAAGATCGGCGCGATTGACTGGTCGGTGCGTTGGAATAACGATCGTTTCAAGTCCGTAGATTTGAACAAATTCTTCTGCTTCTGTTTGCGCAGTACCTGTCATGCCTGCAAGTTTATTGAAGAGACGGAAGTAGTTCTGAAGCGTGACGGTTGCGAGTGTTTTGCTCTCACGTTTTACCTCTACATTTTCTTTTGCTTCGATGGCTTGGTGGAGTCCATCTGAGTAACGTCGGCCTGCCATGAGACGACCCGTGAACTCATCAACGATCAAAATCTCTCCATCTTTCACAACATAGTCTACGTCGTTTTTGAAGGCAGCATGCGCTTTTAATGCCTGCTCCAAGTGATGAACTTCACTATATCCGGCATCGGTGTAAATATTATCAACACCGAGAAGTTTTTCGAGATGCGAGATTCCTTCGTCCGTTAAGAATGCACCTTTTACCTTTTCATCAACGATATAATCTTTTTCTGGTTCGAGTTGTCGAACGAGTTGTGCGTACTGTTGATACTTTGATGTCGACTCTTCTGCTGGCGCAGAAATAATAAGTGGTGTTCGTGCCTCATCAATTAAGATCGAATCGACCTCATCGATAATCGCATAGTTAAGCCCTCGCTGAACCATTTGCTCTTTGGTGGTAGACATGTTGTCACGAAGGTAGTCGAAACCAAATTCGTTGTTTGTTCCGTAGGTGATGTCTGCCTCATAGGCGAGTTTTTTCTCATCATATGACTGGCCGTGGTTGATAACACCAATAGTGAGACCGAGAAATTTGTGAAGTCCCCCCATCCACTCAGCATCACGACGAGCGAGATAATCATTAACCGTTACGACCCAAACACCTTTTTCAGTAAGCGCATTGAGATATACCGGAAATGTTGATACGAGCGTTTTACCTTCACCAGTTTTCATTTCTGCGATTCTTCCGCGATGAAGAACGGCTCCACCAATAATCTGAACATCAAATGGAACCATATTCCATTCCTGTTCATTTCCGGAAACGTCCCATTTGCGACCACAGAGACGCTCTGCAGCTGCTTTTACGAGACCGAATGCCTCTGGAAGAATATCGTCCAGCGTAGCACCATTTGCGAGTCGCTCCTTGAACTCTGTGGTCTTTGCTGGGAAGGCTTCGTCAGCTGTAAGTTCAACTCTATACTTCTCGTACCAAGAGTTCGTTTCTTCAACGAGTGGCAAGATCGATCGAATTTCTTTTGCATTTGGATCGCCGAGAATCTTTGTAATAATTTTTCGTAACATACTGAGTTGTTGTTCGAGAATAAAATAATCCGTCTGGGACTTCTAAAGCCAATGTATTTTAGTTGAAATGAAGCCAAAATACAAGGTTTTAGACATTGTTTTTCTCTACAGTTTGTTGCTAGTATGGGTTCAATGTCTTACTTCTGTGCTTATATACCGTCAGAGCTTCAGTTGACTTGGGAAAAACTCGTTGCCAAATCTCCTTTTTCTGGCTTTCATCAGTCATTTTCTTGGGCGAATTTTAAGCAGCGTGATCACTGGGAAACCTACAAGATTGGTATTTTTGAATCGGCATCGGGTGATCTCGTTGGAGGATGTATTGTTCATCAATTCTCGTGTACCGACGATACAAACTTTCTCTATATTCCAGAGGGTCCGGTTATGGACTTTGATGATGAAGATAAACTTTTTTGGCAGTGGCGAGTTCTTGAGACCGCTCTTCATCGTATTGCATCTCTGACGTCAGAAATGCGAACGACGCATATTCGTATGGAAATTCGAACTTCTACCCTTCCTTCTTGGATCTTACTTGGTTGGAGTAAGGCTCCGCTTAATCTCATGCCGAAACATACTCGCGTTGTTGATCTTAAAAAATCTCAAGAAAGCCTTCTTTCTGACATGAAACAAAAGTGTCGTTATAATGTTCGACTTTCGGAGAAGCGGGGTGTTGTTGTGAGGAAGGCTTCCCTTGACGAACTTCGCACGTTTTATAATCTCTACGAGGAGACCGCAATGCGTGATGGTTTTGAAAAGAAGTCACTCGATTTTTTTGAAATTCTTGCGAGTACAATGAAGGATTTTCTCTCTTTATATATTGCTGAGTATCAGGGTGTTCCTCTTGCAAGTGCGCTTGTTGTAACCTTCGCCAAAAGAGCCACGTATCTTTACGGTGCCTCTGGAAATGCTCATCGTAATCTCATGGCGCCGTATGCGCTTCATTGGAA
>Ga0172380_10003234_pt1 | contig 22906 bp, 43 predicted proteins | sample Leawe162metaG_FD_119747 | JGI IMG/M metagenome (GOLD analysis project Ga0172380, IMG submission 119747) | Leachate microbial communities from a municipal landfill in Southern Ontario, Canada - Leachate well 162 metaG | ecosystem: Engineered > Solid waste > Landfill > Unclassified | place...
AGCCAACGCGGCCGAAAGTGCCGGCCTCCTGACAGCGCTTATCGGCGGGACTGGAGGGGCCACGCCTTCTCCGGCTACCGCTCCGATTGCTGCAACGACTGACCCGTCTGCTGCTGTGGTTGCCACGCCCGCCGCTCTTGCTCCGGTCTTCACGTCAAAGGAAGCGGAATACAAACTGCCCTCGAACTATCTGCCACAGGTCGCGAAGATCGAAAGCAGCTTCGACGCCAACGCGAAGAACCCCAATTCCAGTGCTGAAGGGCTGTTTCAGTTCACGCGCGGCACAGCTCGCGATTACGGACTCGCAAACCCGCGCGACCCTATCGCCAGCACCGATGCGGCTGCCCGGCTGGCGGCTGACAACGCCAAGACGCTGACCAGCGTGCTCGGGCGTGCTCCGACCGCTGGTGAGCTTTATCTTGCTCACCAGCAGGGCGGCGGCGGGGCATCGAAGCTTCTCGCAAACCCGAACGCTCGCGCCATCGATATCGTCGGACGGGATGCCGTGCTGCTCAACGGCGGCAATGCGAACATGACGGCTGGCGAGTTCGCCAAGCGCTGGACCTCCAAGGTCGCGGCCAATGAAGCCGACATGCCGGCCCCCGATGCCATGCAGGCAGAAGCGCCCATCGCGCCCGCAGGCTTCGCTGTGCCTCCCGGTGAGCCCGCCGCGCCCGCGATGACGGCGCAGAACTTCAACGTCATCCAAGGCGGCCAGCCGCTTGACCCGGCATTCCAGGCTGCGGGCACGACGCAGCCTTGGATGGGAACAGCCATCCCGCCGCAAGCCCCTCCGATGGTTGCTCAGGCTCCGACGCCGATGCCTCCGCCGCGCCCGGCTGATCTCCCGGCGCCCGGCGCGGTCGAAGCTATCGGCCAGATGCCGCCGCAGGCCGTCCCCCAGCCCCAGATGATGCCTGATCTGTCGAACTCGCCCGACGGCGGGATGCGGCAGTTGCAGATGCAGGCCGAACAGGCACGTCAAAGCCAGCCAGCAGCCCCGCAAGAGGCCATGAACCCGCTCGCGCGGGTGGCGGCGGCGTTTACGGGTGGAGGCCAGCAGGCGGCCCCCGCTGCGGCTCCCAGCCCGGCCGTCGCCAATGTCGCGCAGGCCGTTGGTTCTCCGGCAGCCCCCGCGTCTCCCGGCGTCGACCGCGTCGCATCAGCTATGCGCGTTCTGAATTCTCCGTATGCCCAGCCCGGCCAGCGCGCTATCGCTCAGATGGTCGTGGCGCAGGCGTTCAAGGACCCGACAGAGACCGAAGCCCGCCGGCTGGATCTGGAGTTGAAGCGCAAGTCGCTCGCGGGCGACCCGCTTGACCGCGAGGGCAAGCAGCTCGACATCGACAAGAAGCGTCGCGAGGCCGGCGAAATAAAGCCGCCGCAGACTCTCAAGGTCAAGCAGGCAGACCAGTCCGAAGTCACGCTGGAATGGGACCCCAAGGCAGGGACATACGTTCCGCTTCGCGCTCCGCTTGGCGGCACGGCAGTCGGACCGACTTCGGGAAACCCCTATGCGCTCCCCGGAAAGCCGACTGAGGACCAGAGCAAGTCCGCTGGCTTTGCGAACCGAATGGCAGAGGCCCATGCGATCCTTGACCCCATCGAGGATATTGGCATCGACAAGACGCAGGCCGGCCTGAACAACCTGCCGTTCGGCCTCAACAATATGGTCATCAGCAAGGACCGCCAGAAGTACAACCAGGCGAAAGAGAACTTCATCACGGCGCAGCTCCGCAAGGAGTCGGGCGCCGTCATCGGGGATGACGAGTTCAAGCGCGAGGAGCGCAAATATTTCCCCGTCCCCGGCGAAGGCCCGGAGATCATCGCGCAGAAGCGACAGAGCCGTATCACTGCGATGAAGAGCATGATGGGGTCGGCAGGTTCCGGCTATAAGCTGCCTGACGGGCTGAACCTTGGCGAAAAGAAGCCCAAGGAAGCCAAACAGGACGGCCCGCCGCCCCCCGCTGGCGTTGATGCCAACGTGTGGAAGCACATGACCACCGAGGAGCGCGCCCTATGGAAATGACCGTAGAGCAGAAGCGCGCCATTGCGATTGCGAGCGCTCGCGCTCGTGCTGCGGGTGGCGAAGATGCGCCCGCGCCTGATGACCCGGTGACGGCTCAGGTTCGCGGCGAGATCGCTGACCTGAAGGCAAAGGGCGTCCCCATCGGAGACGGCTACGCGCGGCAGGCTCTACAGGGGCCTACCATCGGCGCCGCTGACGAAATCCTTGCCGGCATGATGACGCCGTTGGAGATGATCAAGCGCGGCACCTTTGACCCCCGCAAGGGCTATGAGTACGCCAAAGCGCGAGAGAACATCCTGCTTGAGGATGCTCGCAAAGAAGGCGGTGTGCTTGGGGCTGGCATTGAGATTGCCGGCGGCGTCGGCGCAGGTATGGGCATTGCCCGTGGCGCAGCGGCGGCAATCCCAGAGGCTGCGCGCGGTGTCTCTGGCGTCGTCCGCGCTCTTCTATCCGGCGGCAGGGCTGCACAAGGCCCGGTTGGCCGCGTGGGAACTGCCATCGGCTCAGGCGCACTCTACGGCGGCGTGCAGGGCTTCAACGAGGGCGACGGCCTTGACGGTCGATTGAAAGGGGGCGCCACGGGCGCGGCGATCGGTGGCATCGGCGGCGGCGTCATTCAAGGCGCAGCAGAGGCCGGCAAACGCACGCTGGGCTTTATCGGCGCGCAGGTGAACCCTACCGGCTATGCTGAGCGACAGGTCGCGCGCGCCATTGCTGAGAGCGGGCGGCAGGCGCCGGATGTTGGTGCCGACGTGATCGCAGCCGGCTCGGCTGGTCAGCCCTTCACGGTGGCTGATGCTCTCGGCAACCCCGGCCAGCGTATGCTCTCGATGGTGACGCGCAATCCCGGCCAAGGCCGCACGCAGGCTGTCGAGTTCCTTGATGCCCGGCAGGCGGGGCAGGGCCGGCGCATGGCTAACATCGTGGCGGAAGGCTTGGACGCTCCGCAGACGGCCAATCAGGCGCGGCAAGGGCTCACGGCGCAGCGCAGCGCGGCGGCAGACGTGAACTACGGTGCGGCCCGCGATAGCGCGGGCGCCGTAGACCCGACGCGAGCCATCGCTGCGGCCGACAACTTCCTCCAGCCGGGCGCAACCCGGATCATGAGCCCTGCGTCTAATATCGCAGACGACAGCGTGGAAAGCGCCGTTCGTCGGGCGCGGTCCTATCTGACCGATGGCAATTCGGTGCTGACGGACTTCAACGCCGCGTTGCGGGCGAAGACTGAGCTGGATGCGATGATCGAGGCTGCCGCTCCTACCGTTCAGCGGCAGTTGATCCCGATCCGCAACGCCTTGGACGATAGCCTTGCATCTACGTCTCAGCCCTATGCAAACGCCCGCGACACGTTCCGCCGGCAGAGCCAAGCGATCGAGGCCGTCGATACTGGCCGCGATATGGCGCAGCGCGGACGCACTGAGGACGTTGTGCAGGCTTTCCAGGGCATGACCCCGGAGCAGCAGGCGGCGGCCCGTGTTGGCTACGCTGACCCGTTGATCGAGCGCATGCAGGGCGGGACTCAGGGCGTCAACAAGGCGCGCGAGTTCACCTCGGATGCCATGAGGACGGAACTGCCTGTCGTGGCGGCGCCGGGGCGTGCGCCTTCCATGATGGATCGCATTGGCCGCGAAAACACGATGTTTGAAACCCGCGCCGCTGCTATGGGCGGGTCAAAGACGGCTGATAACCTGTCGGACAACGCGGCGGCGGCGGTCAATCCCGAGATCTTCGGGAACCTCGCCAGCGGCAACATCATGGGCGCGCTGCGGAACGTCATTGTCCGCTCTGGCGATAACATGGGCGGCAATACCCCTCGCGTTCGTGAGGAGATCGCCCGCATTCTGCTTTCGCATGGGCGCGACCCTCAACTGACGGATATGCTCGGCCGGGCCGTCACAAGCGAAGCCCGCGCGCGTCAGGTTGCTCAAGCCCTCCTGCGCGGCGTCTACGGGGGCGCGGGCGCGGGCGCCGGTAACTACGCTGGTCAGAGGACGAAATAACGCACGATCGCCAGCGTGATAAACATGGCGCCGAACTGAACTGCGATTGGTAGCCAGTTCGGCCCGAGGATGGGTTCCCCCTTGATAGGCTCGGCTTTGTAGTCGCGCGGCTCAAGGTCGATCTGCTTCATCACAGATACCGGCGAAGGCGATCTTCCGCTGACCTGTCAGAGCGCAGGCGCAGCCGGCAATCGACATATGACTGAGAGCCCTTGGCGGCGCCGAACGACAAGCACGTTGTGTCGTCCTTTTTCTCGACCTCTTCGCTGGACATCCACTGTTCGCCAGTCCCGCGAACCTGAACGCAGCCCGCAAGTCCAACGCAAGCGGCCACCACCAGAAGCATTTTCATCCGCATTGCCTTCTCCCGTTTCGCCAACCCTGCCTGACGCTCTCCCGCCCGTCTAGCGCAATCCCTGCCAGATCCTTGGCTATTCCTGCCAACGCCGCCCCTCACCGGGCGGCTTTTTCGTTTGGAGAACCACATGGCCCGAGACGGTTCCGGCGTCCACAGCCTTCCGGCAGGCTACCTTGCTGTCACTGGACAGACGGTGCTTCCCAGCAACCACAATCCTCCGCTGGAAGACCTGTCTGCGGCCATTACGGAAAGCATCGCGCGGACTGGCGTGACGGCCATCGTGGCGGATATCCCCTTCGCCGGGTTCCGTTTGACCGGGCTTGGCGACGCTCAGGCTGACACCGACGCTCTCAACCGACAGACAGCAGACGACCGTTATCTCTACCAGGGCAAAGGTCTACTATTCGGTTACACGCTGTCGAACAACGTGGCTGATGCCAACAACGATATCGACATCGTCGCTGGTGTGGCAAAGGACGACACAGGCGCAGTGGAGATCGTGCTTGGTAGCGGATTGACCAAGCGGCTTGATGGTTCGTGGGCGGTCGGAACCGGCAACGGCGGCCTTGATACGGGCTCGAAGTCCATCAATAGCTCGTATCATGTTTTCGCAATCAAGAGGTCCGATACCGGCGTCGTCGATTCTCTGTTGTCGCTTTCCGCCACGGCTCCGACGATGCCGGCGAGCTACGATTACAAGCGCCGAATTGGCTCCATCCTGACGAATGGCAGCGGGAACATCATTGCGTTTTTCCAGAAAGGTGATGACTTTTCCATCGCGCCCATCACTAACTACAACAGCACTGCAAACGGGGCGCTGATCACGCAGGCCCTCAGCGTGCCGCTCGGCATCGTCGTGATCCCTAAGCTCATCAGCATCATGCAGCAGGGCACGGCGGGCGACGCTACGGTTCAAGTTGCGCCTGTTGGTTTTTCAGCTGGTGCCTACATCGTCAATCAGACCAATCTCGCATCTGATCGCAATGGCGTCTCGTTCGAGGGGCCACCGACGAACACTTCCGCGCAGATCCTTTTCGTCACGACGGTCGCCTCGGGCACCATCACGACGGGCCAGCTCTCGACGCGCGGCTGGATCGACACGCGTGGCCGTGACGCATGAAAGCGCTCATCTGGCTATCTCTGGCTCTCGCACTTGCTGCGGGGGCGCCGGAAGCGCGTGCGCATTCCTGGTACCCCTATGACTGCTGCTCTGACCGCGATTGCTGGCCGATGGGCACAGACAGCGACGCCCGCGAGCCCGATCCGACCATCGTTCCCGGCGGCTACCTGACCCATGACGGCATCTTCGTTCCGGAGGCCGAGACCCGCCCGAGCCGGGACGGGCGGTTCCATGTCTGCCGCTCGCAGGGCGAGCCCGATGGCAGGGTGATCGCACCTTCCGGCAAGCCCGTCTGCCTGTTCGTTCCTCAACCGGGGTCCTGACCATGCTCCGCTTTGCCGCGTTCTTCGTCCTGATTGTCGTGGTCGCGTTTAGCGGCGGCTGTTCGAAGGGCTCTCAGTCCCTCCTGTACTGCCTCGCTGTCGATCACAGCCCGAACCTGAAGTGCCAGTGATGCGCATCATCTGGAACTGGCGGGCCGTGCTCAAGAAGGCATGGAGCGTCCGCCTGATGGGCCTTGCCGCGCTTCTGTCTGGGCTGGAGGCCGCATTGCCCTTCCTCGACTGGCTTCCAGTCCACAAGGGCGTGATGGCCGGCCTGTCGTTCTTGGTCGTGGCCGGGGCTCTGGTTGCCCGCTTTGTCGCTCAGAGAGGATTGATAGAGCCGGACTAGGCGACGTGAGCCCAGCGTCTGCGAGCACCGATATGCTCGATCATGCTCGTCGAGACGCCAGCGACGATAGCAATCGATTTGGTCGGGACCCCGCTGTCAAGCAGCTTCCGAATGTAGGTCACTCGGATTTCAGTGAGCTTTGACGTGGGATGGCCTTCGCCTCTCAAGGGGATCAGGCCGCTTGCCCATGCGTGCTTTGAGTTTTCGCCCTTTGTCACCCACTCTAGGTTTTCAGGGCGATTGTCGAGCTTGTCCCCATTCTTGTGGTTGACGACTAGCCCTTCTGCGAAGCCGGGGACGAATGCTATCGCCACGAGGCGGTGAACTAGAAATTTCGAGACCTTACGACCTTTGTGGCAAGTCGCCACCTCCATATAGCCGCCCTTCGAAACGCACGGCCGTATCGTGCGGCCTTTGAACTTCATCATGTAGACGTGGCCGCGCTCCTTTCTCCGGTAGGGCGTTTCTCGGTCCATTGTCCGAACCTCGCCGTCTTCGCTGACGAGCAGAGGAACGCCGCCAACTTCCAGTTCTTTCCACTCCATAAGTCTCTCCATGACCGCGACACGCATAGTGTACGGTGCAACGTAGAATTGCAAGGTCGGCAGCATGAGCAGACTGAAAAAAGCTGGGTACGCCACAGCTACGGGTGCCGCCGCAATTGCTCTGATCGGAGCATGGGAAGGTCTTCGCCTGAACAGCTATGCTGATGTCGTCGGAGTGTGGACTGCGTGCTATGGATCCACAAAAGGAATCCGACCCGGCATGAACTTCACGAAGCATGAATGCGACCAGAAGCTCTTGGCGGATATCGAGGAGCACGCTGTTGGGTTGGACCGCTGCTTACGCATTGTCCTACCAGACGAGCGATACGTCTCTCTCGTGAGCTTCACCTTCAACGTGGGAGTTGGTGCAGCATGCAAGTCGAGCGTTGTCCGCCTCATCAACGATGGTCAGACGCGAGCTGGCTGTGACGCGCTACTGCGCTGGAATAAGGCGGGGGGCGTTGAGTGGAAGGGTCTGACGCGCCGCCGCGAGGCTGAGCGCAAGATGTGCCTGGAGGGCTTGTGATGCCGCTCCTAGCCCTGATTCCCGCCAAGGTATGGCTCGGCCTCGCCATCGCTCTGCTGGCCGCTGGAGCCTACTGGAAAATCACATCCGACGCCGAAGACAAGGGCGCGGCAACCGTCACCACCAAGATCGAACGAGCGAACGAAAAGGCGAGAGGGCAGGCCGATGAAGCAGAGCGCACCGTTGAGAATTGCACTGGCACTTGGGATCGCTCTCGCGGCGTCTGCGTGCGCGAAGGAGCCCCCGCCGGTGACTAGGCCCTGCGGCGTCATCACCGACAGCCTGATGACCGTCAAAGGCAAGACGCCTGCCGACGACAAGCGCATCGATATTCATTTTGAAAGAGGAATAGCGGCCGGTTGCTGGGATCGGTTCTGACCATATACAGGCGGCACGAAGGCGGGTCTGGTCACTCGCCCCCGTGCCTGACCACCCATGCCTAACGGAAGGCTAGATGGCTATGCATGAACCAACTCCCGAATCGCGCGTTCTGCAAGAGCGCCCATGAGCACCGAGAGCGACACCCGAGATCGGGTCATCCGCCTGGAGGAACAAGTGCGCCATCTGACACAGGCCCTCCTCGACATGAAGGGGTCGCAAGACGACACCAATGAGAAGGTGACGGAGCTGCGCGATATGTTCCTTCAAGGGAAGGGCGCAGCATGGGCGGGACGGCTGATCTGGTTCATCCTGATCGGCATTGTGGGGGCGCTCGGGTTGAAGCTGACCGGAGCCGTGAATTGGGTGATCGGGCGGTAGCTATTCAAGCGGGCTGGTTAGTGGCGGCCAGATCATGGGCGCCGGAGGGACAAGCATCGCCTGCTTGATCTTAATCTCGTAGAGGGCGATTTCTTCGTCCGTCCATCCCTTATTGTCGCGAGGTCGCAGGCCTATCCTCGCGCGCTCAGCGTCTGACAGTGGATCGATCCCAAGACGCCAGAGCAGGTTGTCGATGGCCTTCGCCGCGTCACGCTTATTGTCGCCCAGGTATGGACCGATCTCCTGCATGATCGCAGCGGTTAATGCCGCCGCCCGGCGCGCCCGGAGGTCATACCTATAATCGTCGATAGCGCTCATCCCATCCTCCTATCGTTTCCTCTCTGCCACCACCGGCAGAGACCATTCATCGACCTTCGGGCCTTCGGGTAGATCCCGCCAGCAATAAGGGCGAGGATACCAGCATCCCGTCTTTCCATGACGCTGGAACAGGGGCCATTCGCCCTTGTCGCACTCGCTGGACCAGACCCCGACCTCATGGTTCCAGAGGAGAATGCGGCCCTTGCTCGGGGCTGTCTCCATCGTATGCCAAACCCGCGTGCGCTCGTCCTTGGACCAAGGCCAGAAGCTTGTCGCCAGTATGTTGAGCCACTTCATCCCCATTCCCCCATCTGGGCTAAAGCCCTGATCCGTGCCGGCGGTTTCCGGCTTTCTGGCGCGAGTGATGAACTCGCTGATTCACGCCCCATGATACTTATGCCGGCTGGTCCTTAGGGGCTGGCCGGCTTCTTTTTTGTGTGCGCATCCGCTAGGTTCCCGATCCTGTTCAGGACGAAAGGAGGGTGGCCTTCCTTGCGAAAACCAGCGATTTCCTCGGCGGTCCACTGCGGATTATAGACGCGCCAGAATTTGCCTGCCACGTTGAACATCGGGTGGATGTCTTCGTAGGCAGAGCAAAAAACGATCTCGTCGCGGTCTATTATCTCAATGGTCTTGCCGATCGGGGAGGGTGACCCTGAAGGTGGATTGACGAAGGGCACCCAGCCTCGCTCTCTCATATCTGCCTCACGCTGCATCTCGGCCATCAGAGCGCCCATGCCATGGTCTTCGCGGGTGCGCCTCATATTTTTCAGCCAGCCGAACATCCTCAATTCCTTTCAATGCTCTGGCCGGACACTCGCGGATGCGCACCCATCTAACCCCCTCCCTTAGCGAGAGCTGCTTCTGCTGAGAGGGCGCGGGCTTTCCATTCGGCAACCTCGTCAGCCAGTAGATCGCCGCCATGTTCGGCGGTCTCCCGAGCGCCTTTCTCAAGCTCAATCTCTCCCGCCTGTTCAGCGACGAGTGCTTCTGCGGCAAACCTGGCTCTCCGCTCATCTGCCAGTAGGCTCTCGGTCAGCGTGTTTTCCGCATCAGCCTCTGCGACGAGAGCTTCGATGCGGGAGGCGATCATCTCCTGCAATTCGCCGTGTCGCCAAGCCTGATCCTCGACGGACCAGTCTTTGCGCGCCTTCCAATCAAGCGCCATGATCTGCGTTGCAAGCGTCGTAGCCGCGTCGGAACATGCGACCATCTCCCCGCTCGTGCTCATGGGCGGGGAGGGCTTGGCGGCCTCGTAGGCTTCGAGCAAGGCCTCCTTCGCGTTGCGGTGGTCCTTGTCGAACATATAGGACTTGCTCAGGTCGGTGTTTTTCGTCCGAGCCTCGACAGCGCAGTCGAACTGGTAAATCAACTCGCCCAAGGTAGGAGCCTTCTCGTCTATCATGGCTATTCGCCTTCCTTTTTTGTGGCATCCGCGAGTGTCCGGCCAGAGCGCGGGCCGTACTCGGCAGCCATCGCTATTAGCCAAGCTACGTCTTTTGCTTTTCGAGTCTGGTCAGCATCAAAGAACTCGCGGAGAAGCCGCGCGTTGGTCTCGATAGCCTCAACGGCGGCGCGTGTTAGCGGCCCGGCGAAATGCAATTCGTAATCTTTGCCGCCGCAAACGAGTTGAATCTGAAAGCGGGGCTCCTGATCCTCGCGGATGCCACTCATCACAACTTCTCCTCCCCCAAGATCGCGGCACGGGCTTCGCGGGCGCAGTAGCCGGCAATCGACCGGAACGACCGCACCACCGCATCATCATGGTCGCGTTGGCTGATGTTGTAGACGGCCGTCTCGCATTGCTGTTCGGCGCAGACGAGCGCCCCGGCCGCCGCCTCCAGTTTGCGGGTGAGGTCTGCGATGGCGGTCTCGGCGCCGCGGAGTTTAATCGAGACATCGCGGTGGGCGACGATGCAGTAGATGGCGGAACTGCGAAGGCCCTTCGCTCTCCTTTCGACGATTTCCCACTCGTCACGATTGGATTTCCGCTGGCAATGGATGCGGCGGTCGAGCCGCTTGCGCATTTCCTTCATGCTGGCGATTTCCCTCTCCGCCTTCTCGCGCGCGGCTGTCTCGGCGCCTAACTCAGCAAGTCGGAAACCGCTGTCGGCCTTGTGCGCTTTTGCCTGCTCGGTCATGGCGGCGGGCGGAAGACCGACAGGAGTCGAACCTGCATCTTGCCGTCCCTCGTCGGGCTCGGCGTGCTCTATCCGTTGAGCTACGGTTTCCATGCGGTCGTCATCCATCACGCTGCCGGCAAGATGATGTTGGATACCTCGGAGAGAAGCGCGTGAAGGCGTCTCACCTTCGTAATCGTGATACTTCTCAATGTGACGCGACAACTCGTTTTCGGCGTGATTGATCGCCCTTTTCAGTGCGGCGGTTTCTGTCTCGGAGGAGAGGGCTTCCTTCGTGTTGAGGTGCTCCTCGCATTCCGTGTCGTAGTTGACCCGTGCGGAGGAGAGGGCTTCGCGCAGGCGGGTGATTTCGACTGCGGCCTCGCGCATGATGCCGGCTCGCCGTCCCATTGCATCGGCGAAGCGGTCAGCTTCTATGCCAAAAGCTGTGTCTCGCAGTCTTCTTACGATGTCGTCATCATCCACGATGTCACTCATCGCCGCCTCCGAGGTTGGAACGGGAGCGGATGATGATTAGGGCGTTTCTGACGGCCATCAGCAGACTCATTTCCTTGTTCGGGACAAAACCGTCCTGATCGCAATCGGCGTCGGCGCGGTTGTCGAAGTAATCCTCGCACTCTTCCAGAACCTCCTCGACCATGCCCCGCAGCTTGGCGTTGTCCTCTGCTAAGGAGGTGAGACGGGCGGTGGTGGCGTCCAGATGGGCGAGCAGGCGATCAATCGCGTCTGGAGAGCAGCGGGCGATGTGGGCCATGTTGTGCTTGGCGACATCATCCCACGCGACAGTCCCGTCCTCGTCGAATTCCTCATGGACGACGGCCAGATCGGAATTGACCGCGTCGCAGATCGACGCGTCCTGTCCAAAGCGCTTCTCCCCGCTCGTCCTGACGCCGTAGGTTCGGAAGCCCTCGCTGGTGTCTTCGCCTGAACCGTAGGCTCCATCGGTCTCGATGCTGTCGAGATACCAAGGCCCCGGTGTCACGCCTGAAAGGCCGTTCCGCAGCGCCTCGACCTCCCCATCAGCGATGGGCGTGGGGTTAGTGGTCATGGGAGGACTCCGCGTCGAGATAGCGAAGCTTCCATGTCGGATGATGCGGAAGGGCAAAGCGAGCGCCGTCTAAGCGGATCATCAGGTGCGCGCCGTCAGCCCCCGTGATCGTGCCGAGAGCGGGCTCGTCGCGCCCTGTATATTCGATACGGCCGCCCTTCTTCGCAGGGACGCCATAGGTCTTCCGAATGTAGTCAATGCTCATGGTGTGGTCCTTTGGTTTTTGTGCGCATCCGCGAGCGCGCGCAGGGTGGCGGCGAGCAGGGCTCTGGCGGGGGAGGACGGGTGAAAGCCTTCAACCATCCAGGCTTTCTCGCCAGCGGGGATGCAGTTGCGCGAGACATAGGCCTCGATCAGCTTCGGCGTCTTGTCGTAGCCGTGGCAGTTCGCCCCCGGCAGCACGCGCTCCAGCAGGGAGACGACTGAAGACAGATCGCCTTGAACTGCCATCATTGCTTCGGCAATTTGGGCGCGGTTCGGTGTGCCATAGACGGCCCGCGCCATCTCGTGGATTTCTGCCGAACTCCATTTGCTGCCCGCCTCAACCCGCTCAGCAAAATCAAGCAGGGCCTCCGGTCGGCTCGCGGATGCCACATATGAATCCCCCTGGCCGATCACGCCCTCGGGCGCTTCAGAGATCGCGGTCCAGCGGCAACTCATGATGCGCTAGCCCTGAGAGAGGGGGAGATTGGCGTCACGTCGAAACCGCGCGAGCGCAAGCGCCTGATCATCTCTTCGGCTTCTGCGAGATAGCCCTCGAATGTGCCGGTGAAGCCGGGCAAGTCGAAGCTCTCAGAGACAGAGAGGCCGCGCTCTCGCTCGTACTCAACCAGCTTCCCGTCGATCGATGCCCACGCCTCGGCTAATGCGTTCGCCGCCTTGCGGTACCTCGTCTCGCTCATTGTCCTTCATCCTTCTGAAAGAGGGCTGTCATTGCAGCGCGCTTGGTTCTTCGCGCCACACTCGGCGGGGGAACTCGGCCAGCGAAAAGGTCGAGAACACAGGGCCGGGCAGAAGCCACTCAACCTTGATCTGTGTGCTGCGAGCATTGAGCCGCCGCATGGACGTGACGACGGCGATCTGCTCGCTCGGCCCGGCTAGGAAAGGCTCGGCCATGCGGTAAGCCTTGCCGACCTCGATCGTCTTCGGCTTCACGCGCTTCATTGTCCTTCATCCTTCATGGGGTGGGGTGATCTGGGGTTCACCGGCGCAGAGCGGGCCGAGCGTCGTGGATTTCGCCGTCAAGTTCTCGCCCGGCTCTGGCCTTGCCGACCTTGGAGCCCTCGAACCATTCGCCATTCTGTTTGTGATGGTAGGCGCTGCCCGCCGCCACCGATTGGTCCCGGAGGCCACGGAACCAGTCAGGCGGCGTTGACCGCGCCTTGTGGGCGCCCTGGTCCGTCTCGCCGCCGGTGATCACCCAATCAGGCGTCCAATCGCGGAAGACGATGCGGCCTAACAGCGGCTCGAAGCTACCGAAGGTGAACAGCGCGTCCAAGTTCGCGCCTGCGGCCCTCAGCTTTCCGCTGTCGCGATCCCATTCCTCCTGATTACAGAAGGTCGCGCCGAGCGAAGCGTTCGGCGGCAGCCCGCCGGCCTCGGCGGCAAGCTTCTCGATCATGCCGGGCCGCTTCGTCAGCAGCAGCCAGACCAGCGAAGGCGTGGCACGGATCAGAGCAAAGAGATCAACCCGCCATGACGGGTCAACCTGATTGTCGAAGACATCAGCGAGGCTTGAGCAGAAGACGAAGGGCCGCGTGCCAGCAGCGACCGCATCCCGGTTCCACTTGACCGGGCCTCGCCAGTTGCCGGGGCTCGTGCGATCGCGCTCGCCGCCCCAAACGACGCGCTTGTGGCGGTTTGCCATCAGATGCTCGGCATAGCAGCCGTCGCACGCTGGCGAGACTTTGGTGCACCCTATCCACGGGTTGAACGTCGCGTCGGCCCAGGAAATGTGCGTCGTTTCGGCCATCAGCTTTACTCCGTTGCTTTCAAAAACGATATCGTTTATAAGGAGGTATGTCAACATAAACGATATCGTCTTGGAGCGTCGTTTGACTCAAATTCCCGATGCCGATAAGCGCGGCGACGTGGGCCGCCCTCCGATGAAGACAGCGACGTTGACCAGCTTCCGCCTCGACGAGGATGTGAAGGCGCGGATCGTCGCGCTCGTGGGCCAACGTCGGATGGCCGTCTTTCTTCGTGAAGCCGCCGTGGCCGAGCTTGATCGCCGAGAAGCCGAACTCCGTCGCAGAGAGCGCGGGAAGTAGGGCAGGGGAGAACGCGCGGGGAACTTCGCGGGAAGTTTCGGTTCCCAAAGCTTCCCTCCGGTGCTATTCCGTTCCGCGTCGCGGCGGGGTCCGGAAGCCAAGCCGCGATAGTTTTGTGAGCGTTCAGAAGCGCTTAGAGACTGTCGGGGTATAGCGCAGCCCGGTAGCGCATCTGCTTTGGGAGCAGAGGCGTTCATTCACTTCTTCCTCTTGATTTTGCTGACGTTTTCGACCGGGGCAACTGCCTCGCGGGAACTTTCGCGGGAAGAATGCGCGGATTCCATCGCGGAGCGCAGGTCGTCTTCCGTCGCGTGGGCATACTTCATCGTGGTCGCGATAGAGCTATGCCGGGCAAGCTCAGAGCCTAGCTTGAGGTTGCCGCTGTCGCGCACCAGTCGGGTGATGCCGGTGTGCCGGTTGTCATGGAAACGGTAGCCCATCAACTCGTCCGTCCTCGTCGATGGCAGGCCGGCACGGGCGCGGGCGCGCCGGAACTCGGTCTTGAGCCCCTGGTATGTAATCGGGCGCGGCGCAAGATCAGCGACCTCGCCAGCCTGCCGGCGCTTGGGTTCATAAAGCCAGACGGCCCCCACAGCGCCGTGCCAGTGGACGCCGCGCAAGATGCGCTCCATGGGCGTCGTGAGCGGGATAGAGGCTATCTTGCCGCCTTTGCCAATCAGGCGTAGGCGCCGGCCACCCCAATCGACATGCTCCCATTCCATGCGCACCAGCTCGTCCATTCGCATTGCCGACAGGATCGCGAATTGCAGGAGAGGGCGGTAATCCTCCCGGAAGGCTGCGACCAAGCGCTGTTCTTCATCGTCGGTCAGTTCTCGCACGCGCTCAGCCGGCTCGGCTTTCCGATGAAGCTTCCACTGGATCTTCGGGACGCTCTGCCCCCATAGGTCGCGGGCGCGGTAGAGGATCGCTTTCAGCGGTTCCAGAACGGTCCTGTTGATCGTGGCTGCCTTCACCCCGTCTGCCTCGCGCATGGTGACGAGCTGCGTGACGAGGTTGTCGTCGATGTCCTTGATCAGCGTCTTGCGCCCGACCTTGGGCTGTAGCCACGCCAGGTAGCGCTCCACCTCGCTCGCCCGCTTCCGCTTTCCGCCGGCTTCGACGAACCACCGCGTCGAGGCCACAGCGAAGGTCATGGGCGCGGCGCCTGCGATCTGCGGGGCGACGGCCTGCGCTTCGGCGCGCTTGGCCTTGGTGCGCCGCTCTGCCTCGCGACGGTCCGCTGTTTCAAGCGATCCTCGAAATCGATGACCTCGAATCCGGAAATCGTGGGCGTAGCTGCCGAGCTTTTCGTCGTAGTAGAATCCTCTGACGGGCATAGCATGCGTCTCCGGCGCGAGATGAAGCTGTCAATATCGGCCTGATCGAAGCGCCATGATGGGCGCTCCCCCGTTCCGATATTGATCGCGGCAACATCGCCGCTCTTGATGAGCTTGCGCAACTGGCGTTCGCAGACGCCGAGGTCGATTGCCGCTTGGGCCATCTGGATCAACGGCGCGCGCGGCATGTCAGGATTCCGAGCTAGGGGGAGGGGGGAGGGCGGCTTTAGCGCGGTGGAATGCGTCATCCAGAGTGAAGCGCGTTCGGGCAATGAACTCGTCAGTCCGGCTGGACGGGAAGGGCTCGTACTCCCACTCTCCGTCTGCGCACAGAACGTTGCCGCCGTCCTTGATGGCCCATGAGTCATTCGCCCGGCGCTCAATGGCAATTGAACCGTTCAGCCAAAAGGTTGACGCGAGCGAGAGGCGCGCCTCTGCCTTATCAAGCCGAGCCAGAAGGGCGGAGACGGTCTGAGGGTCTAGGCGGGCGATGTGCTTGGCGATGGCCTCCTGTTCGTAGCCCATCCTGCATGTGTGGTTGCACGAGCAGTCTGCTAGCGGGTGACTGTCGCAATCGGACAGCGCCATGACGGCAGCCAGCCCATTGTCGAAGCGCTGTCCATCACGGTTCCCGCTCTCGTATCGGTCCTCGACAGTCCACGGCCCTTCGGGAAGCCCCTCCAGCCCCGCCCTTATCTCGGCAAGGCGGTCGTTGTTCAAGGGTTCGGTCATGGGCGGAACCTCGGATGTGTGATCGCAGCAAGGATCATGTCCTCGGCAATCATCTTGTTGATGTGCTGGGATCGGCCGATATCGACGTAGGCGGTCACGCCGCTCGAATGCGTGATGCGGACACCGCTGGGCACGCCGCATTGCTGCCCGCCCTTCTGGTGGATGCCGGGGATTGGGTAGGTTTCGACCGTCATCTCATCGGCGCGGGGCCTGATCGGTTCTGGCCGGATGCTCGCGGATGCGCACAATGAATCTGTCATGTCTCTATCCTTCTCGGAACGATTTTCTCGACCTTACGGGTCGCAGACCTCTGTGGTTCGGGGCGGGTAAAGCCGGCTGACTGGAGACGGGAGCGGGGCCTTGCTGCTCCGGTCTGCTTGTCGCGCTGCCGGTCGGCTTTCCGAATGCGGCCGATATCCTCGTCCGTCTTGCCTCGGTGACAGACGCGGCACAGAACACGCGCATTGCTCAGCGCAGGCTCGCCCCCAAGGGCATCCGGCAGGATATGATCGACCTCGGCCTCACCCACCTTGAGACGGGCGCTGCAAGCCTCGCAGCAGCCGCCAGCGCGGAGGATGGCTTGGGCTTTCACTTTCCTCGGAAAGTCGCGCCTCATATCTCTTCCGCCTCTTCGGGCGTGCGGCCTGCGACCCAATGGCGCGTCACATATTCCTTGAGGTAGAAGTCGGCATCGCAGCCGTAGCAGTTGATGGGCTGCGCGCCGTCTTCGCCCCAATAAGTGACGTGTCCCTGGTAGCGTTCGCTATCGGTCATGTCGGCGGCCTTGCCGCAGTGCGGGCAAGCAATGAAGTCGCGCGCCTTGATCGAGGCGACAATATCGTCCAGATTTTTCATCGCGCGCCCCTCTGCCAAGCCCAATATTCGGCTTCGAGCGCCTGCCACCGCTCTGCCGCGATTGGGTAGTGATCGAGGTCGCGCCTGCTGCCGATCCCGATGAGGTCACGCAGGTAAGGGACAGCAGGCGGCGCGTTGCTGTCGCGCACCGGATCGAACGGGATCACGGCGCCCGGCGCGAACTTCGTCTGGATGAACTCAAAGAATGCCGGCTCCTGGCACCGCAGAGCCGCTTGCTGGCTATACGGAAGCTCTGAGAATGGCCGCCGCTCTTTGGTAGCCTCTGGCTTGGCGATGGTCTCAGGGACAGCGGTGAGCCTCGCCAGAGCGACGGGGATGCCCTCTCCAGAGCCGGGCGTGCCGAGCGCTGCGAAAACAGCCGAGGCCATCTCCGCAGGCACCTCGATGACCAGTTGCAGCACCTTGCGGCCTTGAACGTGGCGGTATGTGGCGAAGTCGCCTGAAATTGCTGCGGCGGTCATTGCGGGCCTTTCAGGAGCCGCCAGTGCTGGCGGGCTTCCTCGATCACGCGTTCGGCTATGGGCGGCGGTAGGCTGGCGGCAATCCGAGGCTTGTACCTCTCCACCCAAGTCGCGAGGTCAGCGCGGTTGCGAGCTTGCCTTGCGGCGAAGATGAAGAGGTTCGCCATCGGCGGCAGACCCATCAGAACGGGATATCGTCATCAGGGCCGGAGCCGCCGCCATAGTCGGACGGGTATTCGTCGGCGCCGTTGCTGCCGCCCGTCTGCCGCATGAGCGACTGATATTCCGGGCTGCCCTTGATGATCGTCTGGAGGCCTTCGCCTAGCTTGTTAAACGTGTCGCGGTCGAACTCGTCGAGCGACAGATAGACGGTCTCATTGACCAGTTCGCCCGCGTTCATGCCCTTCGGCAGCTTCACGATCCCGGTGATGTTGCCGTAGGTCTTGCCTTCCTTCTCCTTGTGAATGACGGAGACGAAGCAGCCGACGCCGATCAGGTTCTTGACGTTGAACCCGTTCGGGCCAAAATCGCCATCAACAAAGGGCTTCCCCCGCCAGCTTTCGAGCGTCTTGCGGAGTGTCGCCTTCTCATGCATCGACCATGTGTATCGGCTCGACAGGATGAAGGGCCGGCCGTCCTCCATGCGGACATCGGGGTCGGTGATTTCCCACGAGATCATGACCTTGCGGGCTTGCTTGCGCTCCCCCTGGAAGTCCTGCACCTGTGTGCCGAGATCGATGAAACGGTAGCAGATCGCCGGATGCGTGCCGGGCGGCGGCGGGGTGAAAGAGCCGCCTTCGGTCGGGGTCGGAAGGTGCATATCAGTCTCCTTTGGGAGGGGTGCGTTTCGGGGTCCAGTGCGGACAGTTGCCGTCGTTCCGGTCTTGGCAGCGGTGGTAGGGCGGGTCAGGTCGCCAATCCGGGGACACGAAGCCGCCGAAGGGCTCGGCAGGAAACCGCAGGCAACGCCAGTAGTAGGGGGCCTTCTCAGCGGTCGCCGGGTGCGGGTGGTCGCACTCGACACACAGCGTCGGGGGCTCGTCAGGAAAGGCTCCCGCCTCGTCGAACTCGTCGTCCATGATCGGGTGCATCGCGGACATGGCTGCTACTCAGCGGCCTGCAACAGACGGGGCTTTCCGAGCGCCGCAGCCTCTCGCAGATAGGCCGCAGCCCCTTCCAGATTGCGGATAGCCCGGTTGATGGATTCGAGGTCGTTGGGGTGCAGAACCTCGGCCATGTCCCGGCGCGAAGCCGCTGCCCTGGCACTGAGGATTTCCAGATAAGCGGACTGCTGGGCAACGATCCCGACCAGTTCGAACAGCCGGCCATCTGCGAAGCGATTTGCTGCAAGCTGTCTCATGATGTCCTCCGGGATGGGTTGCGAACGCCAAGCTCGGCGGCGAGGCGGCGGGTGACAGCGTCTTGGAGCGCGCGCCTGTAGTGGGCTCTCTCGCGGTGGCTTTTGGTGAGGCGGGCGAGATGGGCGCGGCGGATTTCGATCTCAGCCGGGGAAGGGGCTTGGCGAAGGGCGACTTTCCGCCTGAACCAAATGACGATGTCTGCGACGGTGGCGCGGAGGTTCACTTGCGCCTCCGATAGCTGCTAGCCTCACCCATAGGTTCATCGTGAGCGTCAGGTTCTGGTGCGGGCTCTCCCCTATCCCCGGTGAGGCTGAAGTAGATCAGCACTCCGAGGCAGAGCAGGAACAGGATGCCGAGAGGGTCCATCAGCGGCCCTCGGGATTTGAGTGCGCATCCGCGAGCCCTTGGGCTTTGGCGATGGCGGCGTCGACTAGGGCTCGGGTCTCCATCGTCATGTATTGCCAGCCGGCCGACATACCGACGACGTGGAGCGCTTGCAGCATGTCAGGCGCGGCAGCGATCAGGCGGGCGAGACCATCGGGGTCGAGTTCCGGCACGTCGGCTATAGCAACGGCGACAACATACCCCCGCGCATCGCGGACGGTGACGCCATCATGCTTGCCGTAACCATTGGACGTTGAAACATTCAGCGGAGACGCGATCCGACCATGCGCGCGGATGCCATCACAAATAGTCATGTTACTGCCCCATCACAAAGTCTAGAAGCTGAATTCCCCACATGATCATCCCCATGAAGGCGAGGAAGCCGACAGTCTCGGCGGCCTTCTTGGCGGGGCTGAGCATCGCGGTGAAGATGCTGATGTCGTATTCGCGCTCGACTACGGGGCGGAAGCGCCATGCCGAAAATGCGGCTTCCCGCCTCTCTGTTGGGCAATAGGAGCGGGTGATCTCGTTCAGGAAAAGAACAGCCTCGCCATCTCGTTCGACGGCAATCGCCCTGACGGTATAGATGCTGTTCTTTCGCAATCCATCTAAGCCGCCGATGGCCGGATGATTTGAGTAAACCCCGACGAATTGATCGCGTTCTAAGTCGTCAACGCACACGACCTTCATCCCAACGCGCCAAGCCATCACGCGCTCCTCCGGTCTTCCCAGCGCATCTCTGCCGCATCATCCGCGCGGGAAAGGTCTTCCTCTCCCGCCTCGGAAAGCAGATCGGCGTTGATGTCGGGATCGTTCGCGATCAGGTCGAGCAGCCAGCCAGTGACAGGCTTGCGCTCCGTGAGCTTCTTACCGAAGCGCCACGTCTCGGTGACGACCTCGGCCAAGTAGATCTCGACCTCGGGATCAACCGCTGGCTCACCGCCGCTGGCGTAGGACGGCCCCGTCTCTGGGCTCCCCGGCGTGACCGTGTAGACGATCTCGCAGGCAAGCTCCTGCCGTGCGACCGTGATGTAGATCGTGTGATCGTACTTGTAGGGCATCTTCATCCCTCCTCAGAGAGGCGATAGGGGTTCAGGCGGTGGGAACGGCGGGTTCGTAGGTCGGGCAATGGCTAATTTCGCTGATGCGCGACCGTGGGACATCGCCGGTTCGCAGGTTCACCATTGCCGGGTCGCCGGGCTGCCATTTGGGGCCGCGCTCAAGCGTGAGCGGGTGACAGCAGTCGAACCACTCGACGTTGAGGGCGATGTAGGTGTTGTGCTTGCAGGTCAGACAGTTGCCAGTCTCGCTCGCGCTCGTCATCTCGATCTCCTCTGCCGTGCGGCTGGATGCTGGGGCTCATGGCCCTTCGTGCTGCGCCGGGGTGAGCGGCGCAGAGGCGAAGGGTCAGGCGGCGGCGGCGTTCGCGCCGATGGTTGCGACGATGGAGAAGGGGCCACCGGCAGCGAGGCGCGTAGCCTCAGAGCAGGCCGTGGCGCCCATGGCGTCGATCTGGCGCTGAGAGAAGCCGGCGCCGCGCAGAGCGGCATCAGAGCACTCGCCGTGGTCCGTGCTGATCTCGATGACGGATAGCGCCATCTTGCGTATGGTCTGCTTGTCTTGCAGATCGCGCCGCGCTTCCCATGCTCGGTTTAGCTTGTCGATAACCTCAGAGAAGTCATCAGCCTCAACCCGAATGCACATTGAGTGGCCAGTTATGCCCTCAGGGTAAAGGCCCGCCGAAATGGTGGCCCGCGAATCGGCGCTGATATCGATGGAGGCGTAAGCCTTCGGCCCGGCGTCGACGGCGATGGCCTTCAGTGCGGCTTTGATCTCGGTCGGGGTCATCGGTTCTCTCCTCTGCCGTGCGGCTGGTGTGAGGAGAGTTATAACCTGCGGTATTTTATAATGCAATACCATTTAGTATGGGTCGCGACAAAAAAATGCCCGCCTCGATGAGCGGGCCATTTTCTTCCTTATGCGCCGAATAATTCGTTGTTCGAGAAGACCCGGTGGATGGATCGGATTAGAACCGTTTCAATCTCGATGTCGGTGTCGGGGTTGAACTGATGGAGCTTGACGCTTGATCCGCTCCTTTTCACCAGCCGCTTAATGAACCCTTTCCCCGGTGTCCCGTCTTCCTGTTCATGTAGCTCAACGACCACATAATCCCCCACAGCAGGCGCCCGATTGGCCGAGACGAAGAGCAAATCGCTCGGCTCATATTTGGGTGACATGCTGTCGCTAACGACGTGGACGGCATAGACGCCGAGTGCCTTAGCGAGCCCCGGCGGGCGGCGTACATATTCCGATATTGCGCCATTAAACGAGAAATCGGCGTCGTTTCCTCCCACAGCAACCCCCTTGACGGGGATGTCCTGCGGCAATGTCTGCCGCAAGAGTGCCAGGTCTTCCGGGGGCGGCTCCGTTGGCGCCCCCGGCTGGCTCCCCGACATAGGAATACTGAGGGCGTTCATTAGCTCGGGCAACCACTTTGATTTGACGGTCTGCCCGCTTTCGATCTTGGCGATGGTCACCTGGGATACGCCGATGCGCTGGCCGAGGTCCGCCTGCGACCAGCCCTTCCGTTCGCGTTCAACCCTGATTCGATCACCTAACGACATATCGTAGTCGATAGTCTGCGGCATGCCGTCTGTCTCGATACCTTTTGGGCTTGCATACTGATACCGATTGTTATATCTCTTGGGTATGGACACGCGCACCCTCCTCGCGGCAGCCGTCAAATGCGCCGGCTCCCAATCCAAGTTGGCCGCAGACGCAGGCGTCTCGCAGGTCACGATTCATAAGGCCCTGAAGAACGGGCGGGTCACTGCCGAGCTTGCTGTCAAGTTGGAGCGAGCATCCCAGATCCCGCGCCACCTCTGGCGCCCTGACATGTGGCCCGCCCCCGCCAAGCAGGACGCAGCGGCATGAGCGACGAACCCACCCATCTCGCCAGCATCGTTGAGCGCGTCCAGCGGCTTCAAGCCGAGAAACGCGAGATCGAGGACGACATCAAGGAGGTTTACGCCGAGGCCCGCTCTGCTGGCTACGACGTGAAGATCCTCCGCGCTGTCGTGAAGCATCTCGGCAAGGACGCGGACGACGTGGCCGAGTTTGAGACGCTGTTCGACCTGTATCTCGAAGAGGTCAAGCGCGGCCTCGCACCCGCGTCCCGCGCCACCCACGCGAGCGCAATTCCCATGCCATCCGGGGCCGAAGCCGGGCGCGGGGTGAGAATCCCCGCACCAATCCTCACCGCAACGGAGTAACGCCATGTCGCTCTGGATCGCCATTCCCCTGATGTTTCTGGCCGCATGGCTTGGCTTCTTCACGGCGTGCCTTTGCGCTGCTGCGAAGGGGAGGTGAGCATGCCCATCATCGTCCTGCTCATCACGGCTCCGCTTGCTCTCGCGTTCTCTGCGTTTCTCGCGGTCGCGCTGGGTACGTTGAGGTGAACCTTTCACTTTCCCAATCCGCCGCTCGGACGGCGCGTGTCTCGGGCTTTCTCCCCCCGATGATGCAAAGCGGGCGCGCCCTGAAGGCCACCGCATCCGAGACCTTTACCCCTCGCGACAATCTCCCGTTGTCGTGTGGGCGCGGGAGCGGCGCCATCCGCTCCCGCATCTTTCTCCATCCGCTCGCGCAAGTCCCTGAGAAGTCTCCGCGTGAGCGTGTCCAGCCTGACCATGTGTCTGTCCCCGTTGCTTCACGCAATGGAGCATCGGGCCATGAGCACCGTCAGCAGACCTTCCAAACAATCGGTGACAACGGAGTCGAGTGATATGTTCGCCGTTCAAGCATTCAGCAGAGCGCTGGTGAAGCGCGACAAGTTTCGCCACGGCGGGACGGACGATACCGCCATCGAGCGCGTCGCTGCCCGCATCAAGATGGGTCGCGGCACACTGGCGAACATCATCCGCAATCGCGTCAAGAGCGTCTGTTTCACCCTCGGCCAGCGCATCATCG
>Ga0172380_10003235_pt1 | contig 22887 bp, 21 predicted proteins | sample Leawe162metaG_FD_119747 | JGI IMG/M metagenome (GOLD analysis project Ga0172380, IMG submission 119747) | Leachate microbial communities from a municipal landfill in Southern Ontario, Canada - Leachate well 162 metaG | ecosystem: Engineered > Solid waste > Landfill > Unclassified | place...
CACCATCCGCTCCTACCTAGCCACTCTCCACAAGCAAAACTTCAACCTCTACCATTCCCTCGTCCAAGCACTACAGGGAAATGTCCCTCAGCCACGCTTTGGTTAAGGGCTGAACAGTTACCGAAATACTTCCTCCGAAACCACAGCGCGACATTGACCAAACCGATCATGACCGGCACTTCGACAAGAGGGCCAATGACCGCCGCAAAAGCGACGCCCGAGTTGATACCGTAGACCGCTACGGCAACGGCGATGGCCAGTTCGAAGTTGTTGCTGGCCGCGGTGAACGATAGGGTGGCGCTCTTTTCGTAACTGGCCCCCAAGCGCATGCTCATGAAGAACGAAAAAATGAACATCACCACAAAGTAGATCAGCAATGGAATGGCGATGCGCAGCACATCCAGCGGAATGCTGATGATCAGCTTACCCTTCAGGCTGAACATGACAACGATGGTGAAGAGCAACGCGGCCAGTGTGATGGGTCCGATCTTCGGCACGAAATGGGCTTGATACCAATCCTTCGAGACAAAGCGCAACATGATCACGCGCGTCAGCACGCCGGCAATGCAGGGGATGCCAAGATACATGAAGACGCTCTCGGCGATCTGCTTGATCGAGATATCGACAACGGCGCCGGACAGCCCGAAGAACGGCGGTAACACGGTAATGAACAGCCAAGCATAGGCGCTGAAAAAAAGCACTTGAAAGATGGAATTGAAGGCAACCAGGCCGGCGGCATACTCGGTGGAGCCCTTGGCGAGTTCGTTCCAGACAATGACCATGGCAATACAGCGGGCCAAGCCGATCATAATGAGGCCCACCATGTATTCCGGCTTGTCCTGGAGAAGAATCAGCGCCAAAGCAAACATCAGTATCGGCCCGACGATCCAGTTCTGCACAAGGGAGAGTCCCAACACCTTCCAGTCGCGGAATACGTCGGGCAAATCTTCGTAACGCACCTTGGCAAAAGGCGGGTACATCATCAGGATCAGGCCCACCGCGATGGGAATGTTGGTGGTTCCGGCCTGGAAGCTGTTGATGAAGGCCTCGCTGCCGGGCACCAGAGAGCTGAGGCCCACACCGAGCGCCATGGCCGCGAAGATCCAGACGGTCAGATATCTGTCGAGAAAAGAGAGCTTCTTTGTCAGGGCACTCATGGCCTACTCGCCTGTCTCGCGCAAACGTTCGATCTGGTCGACTTCGCGCTTGATCGCCAGCGCATCGAGCTTGGCGAGCGGCAGACTGGTGAACAACGAAATACGGCGATGCATTTCGGCAAACGCTTTGGAGAAGGCGTGGCGTTTGTCCTCGTCGCTGCCTTCGACGGCTGCCGGATCTTCGCTGCCCCAGTGTGCCGTCATGGGCTGGCCCGGCCAGATCGGGCAGACCTCGCCGGCGGCGTTGTCGCAGACGGTGAACACGAAGTCGAAGTGAGGTGCCCCCGGTGCCGCGCTCATTTCTCCAAACTCGTCCCAACTCTTGCTGCGCAGGTCGGCCACCGCCAACCCCTGTTTCGCCAGTAGTTCGATGGCGAAGGGATTTACCTTCCCTGCCGGATGGCTGCCTGCACTGAAGGAGCGGAAGCGGCCCTTGCCCACATGATTCAGGATGGCCTCGGCGAGAATGGAACGCGCCGAGTTGCCGGTACACAGGAAGAGGACGTTGAAAACGCGTTCGCTCAAGGGGTTCTCCTCTCCGGTTTGCCGGCCCCGCGTCTGCGCTTGGTCGTGGTATTGGCAACCGCCGTCGTGGGCAGGCGTTGTCGGCCCTGGCAGCAGTTGTCGGTCAGGTAGGCGATGAGATCGTCCACCCGCGGGCCGTGCACTTCGACGACATGCCCGATGGGGGGCGCAAACGAGTTCGGGACCGGAGACATTTGGATGGACAAGTCTATGCGGCAGTCATAGGACGAATCAGCTTGAGGAACCGAGACCAGGCCACGACGGTCAGCCCCAGCCCTGCGGCGGCAGCCAGTTCACCCAACGGTAAGGGTGCAAAGCGAAACACGCCCGCCAGAAATGGCAGATAGACTGCGAGCGCCAGAAAGCCCAAGGTCACGACGGTGACGATCCACAGGATGGGGTTGGGTGTGCGCAGGGCCGCCAGCAGCGTTTGCGTGCGCGAGCGGTTGGAAAAGATCAACATCAGGTTGGCGATCACCAGCGTGGTGAAAGCGAAGGCCCGGACCTCGGCTTCGGCCAGCCGCTGATCGGCCCAGGCGTAAGCGCCCATCACCACCAGCAGTACGCCGATGCCCTGCAATAGCGCCATCCAAAGCGTGGCGCCAGCGAAGAGCTGCGCGTTCGCATTGCGCGGCGGGCGCTGCATGATGTCTGCTTCCGCCGGTTCGTTTTCGAAGGCCAGTGAGCAGGATGGGTCGATGATGAGTTCGAGAAAAGCGATGTGCATCGGATAGAGCACTGCCGGCCAACCGAGCAGTACCGGCAGCAGCGCCATGCCGGCAATCGGGATATGCACCGCCAGGATATAGGACATGGATTTCTGCAGGTTGTCGAAGATGCGCCGTCCCAGCCGCACGGCGCGCACAATCGAAGCGAAGTTGTCGTCCAGCAGCACCAAGGCGGCGGCCTCGCGCGCGACGTCGGTACCGCGCCCGCCCATGGCGACGCCGACGTGGGCGGCTTTGAGCGCCGGCGCATCGTTGACGCCGTCGCCGGTCATGGCGGTGATTTCGCCGTTGGCTTTTAGGGCCTGGACGATGCGCAATTTCTGTTCCGGGGCGATGCGGGCGCACACGCTCACGGTTTTCATGCGCGTCTGCAATTCGGCGTCGCTCATCTCGCCCAGTTGATCACCCGATAGAACTTCATCTGCATCCAGACCAGCCTGGCGGGCAATCGCGCGCGCCGTGGCGGGATAGTCGCCGGTGATCATCACCACCCGTATGCCGGCTTCGCGGCACTGGCGCATGGCCTCGGGAATTTCCCTCCGCAGCGGGTCCGACAGTCCCAGCAGGCCGACGAATTCGAACTCGAAATCGTGTTCTATGGCGGGGAATTCCGCGCCTGCGAAACGCGCCCGGGCCGCCGCCAGCACACGCAGCCCCTCGGCGGCCATGGCCTCCACCGCCGCCGCGACGTTTGCCTGCGCGACCGCATCGAGATGGCACAGATCGATGATGGCCTCCGGGGCGCCCTTGGCAGCGACCACATGGCTGTTCCTGCCCACGGCCTCCCAAACATGCGATTTCGCGCGCAGCTGCGGCGTCAGGGAGTATTGGTGCGCCAGTGTCCAATCTCGGTGCAAGTGCTCAGTGTTTTCGAGGAAGTGCTGGCCGAGACGCGCGAACGCCTGCTCCATCGGATCGAACGGATCGGTTTCGCCGGCCAGTATCGAAAACTCCACGAGCGCATGAAACGCTTCGGGCAGTTCGGCCGGTGCGTCGTAGTTCACCGTGAAGCTGTCGCCCCCGGCATACAGGCGCGCTACCGTCATGCGATTCTCGGTCAGCGTACCGGTCTTGTCCACGCACAGCACCGAGGTGGCGCCGAGCGTTTCGATCGCGACGACGCGCCGGGTCAACACCTTTTCTTTCGACAGCCGCCAGGCACCGAGCGCGGGGAAGATGGTGAGCACGACCGGGTACTCCTCCGGCAGCATGGCCATTGCCAACGCGATACCCGCCAACAGCGCCTGCAACCAGTCGCCGTGCAAGAGGCCGTGGGCGAGAACCAATAACAAACTCATGCCAAGCGCCAGCAGCGCCAGCGTGCGGACCAGTTGTGCCGTCTGCTTTTGCAGCGGCGAGCGCTCTGTGGCCAGCGTGCCCAGCGCCGTGCCGATGCGGCCGATCTCGCTCTTTGCGCCGGTAGCCAAGACCCGGGCCCTACCCTGCCCCGCCACCACCAGTGTGCCGGAATAGACGAACGGCAGATCGTCGCCGCCCGGTCGCGCTGTCGGCAGTTCGGCCGTGGCGGTAAGCTTGCTTACCGGCACTGGCTCACCGGTGAGCAGCGATTCATCCACCTGCAAATTGCTGCCTGCGACGAGAATTCCGTCGGCCGGCACGCGGTCGCCTTCCGCAAGCACGAGCAGATCGCCGCGCACCACCTCACGCCCGGCAACGCGCTGTGGCGAGCCATCGCGGATCACCAGCGCGCGCGGGCTGGTGAGGTCGCGCAGCGCCTCGATCGCCCGTTCTGTCTTGCCTTCCTGGTAGAGCGTGAGGCCGAGGGTGACCAGCACGAAGCCGAACAAGATCAGCCCTTCCTGCAATTCACCGAAGACGAGATACAGCGTGCCGGCGGCGAGCAGCAGCAGGAACATGGGCTCGCGACTCGTCTCCCAGACGATGGCGAGCCAGGTGCGACGCCGACCGCCGGGCAGGGCATTGGGACCCTCTGCGCGCAGGCGTTGTGCCGCATCGGCGGCGCTCAATCCGCTTTCGGCTTCAATGCTCATTCGACTTTCCCGCCAGGGCTGCCGTCATGGCGCGGGACCCGTCTCTCAGAAGAAGGCTTGTATCCCGGTCTGCGCGCGCCCGAGGATGAGCGCGTGCACGTCGTGCGTGCCCTCGTAGGTATTGACCGCTTCCAGGTTGAGCACGTGACGGATGACCCCATACTCGTCGGAGATGCCGTTGCCGCCGTGCATGTCGCGCGCCATGCGGGCGATCTCCAGCGCCTTGCCGCAGGAGTTGCGCTTGATCAGGGAGATCATCTCCGGTGCCGCCATGCCTTCGTCCTTGAGACGGCCGACGCGCAGGCAAGCCTGCAGGCCGATACTGATCTCCGTCTGCATGTTGGCGAGCTTCAGCTGGATCAGCTGGTTGGCGGCCAGCGGCCTGCCGAATTGCAGGCGTTCCAAAGTGTAGTTGCGCGCCGCGTGCCAGCAGAATTCGGCGGCACCCAGCGCACCCCAGGCGATGCCGTAGCGGGCGTTGTTGAGACAGCCGAAGGGCCCCTTGAGTCCTTCGACCTTGGGCATCCAGTTCTCGTCGGGCACGAACACCTCATCCATGACGATCTCGCCAGTGGGGGAGGCGCGCAGGCTGAACTTGCCCTCGATCTTCGGCGCCGACAGACCCTTCATGCCCTTCTCCAGGATGAAGCCGCGGATCACGTCGTCCTCTGTCTTGGCCCAGACGACGAAGACGTCGGCGATGGGTGAATTGGTGATCCACATCTTGGCGCCCGAGAGCGAGTAGCCGCCGGGCACTCTCTTCGCCCGGGTGATCATGCTGCCCGGGTCGGAACCGTGGTTGGGCTCGGTCAAGCCGAAGCAGCCGACCCACTCGCCGGTGCCAAGCTTGGGCAGGTATTTCTGCTTCTGCGCCTCGGTGCCGTAGGCGTTTATCGGATGCATCACCAGCGAGGATTGCACGCTCATCGCCGAGCGGTAGCCGGAGTCGACGTGCTCGACCTCGCGCGCCACCAGGCCGTAGCAGACATAGTTGAGGCCGGCGCAGCCGTAGCCTTCTATGGTGCAGCCAAGCAGGCCCAGCGCACCCATCTCGCGCATCACGTTGCGGTCGAAGGTCTCGTGGCGGAAGTTGTCGCCGACGCGCGGCAACAGCTTCTCCTGGCAATAGTCGTGGGCGCTGTCGCGCACCAAGCGCTCTTCCTCGGAGAGTTGCGCATCGAGGAGGAAGGGATCTTCCCATTTGAAGGAAGCGCGCGTGTCTTTGGCTTTGCTCATGATAGTTCCGGTTCCGTAGGTCAAGGTTGGTGGTGGATGTGTCAGGTCGTTGCCTGCGGATCCTGGCGCTGCGCCGCGAATTGCCCCAGTGCCCGTTCGTATTCGGCCAGGTTCTCCGGCGTCACCTCGGCGCCGCATTCGTAGCAGCTGTTGCCCTCCGTGCGCGCGAACCAGCGGCAGCCGCATTGATCGCAAGCGAGCTGCGGCGCGCCCAGGGGATTCAAGAAGATCACCGGCAGGCTCCGAGAAAGGCCAGGCCCAGCGAGTCGAGGAATTCCTCGTAGCCGGCTTCCTGCAATTGGTATTTGTTCTTCATCACGTAGAACATGATGCCGCCTTTGCGGATCGCGCGTTTGACGACGCTCAAGGTTTCGCCGGAGAGCGAATCGCGCGTGGCGTTCAAGGCCTCCTCTTCGGCGACGAAGAGCAGGTCGACCCGCGAGTCCTTGATGCCGCCAAAGTCTTCGATGCTGGCGCGCATTCCCTCGCCGCGGCGTTCCCAGGCCAGCATCTGGCCGCTGCCTAAGGCCGCCATCGCACCCGCCACGTGCTTGCCCGGCAGCATGCCGGAGTCGGCACGGGCGACGAAGCCGATGCGCGAACCTGGGTTCATCTCGGAGAACAACTCCGCGTGACGATCGAGCATCGCCTGCCAGGCCAGCAGTTCGCCGAATCTATCGCTCATCACAGCAGCCCCACCGCAACGTCGCCGCCCGACGCGGACGCCCAGGCAGCGTCTTCTTGCGCGAGCATGCGCTGCCAAGCTGCGCCATCGAGAAAAGCGTCATCCATGTGCACCTGGGGGGAACGACGGAGGAGCGACAGTATACACCCGAGGCACAGCGCGGTTCCCGGGCATTGGGCAGTGGGCATCATGGCACGGGCTGTCTGACGGAGCCCCGGATACCAATTCGAGCTCTCCCTTCGCCTCCACCGGCTTGGCACGACATCCATTGAAAAAGGCCGAAAGCGGATCGCCTTCGGCCTTTGATTTCTAGGCTGGTGTGAATCAGTAGCGATAACTGTACATCACCTGCCAGCTGCCACCACCCAGAGAAATATTCTGGTTGGTACCTATGCCGCCGCCGGCCGCGGCCGCGGTGTTGGTCACCGTCACCTTGGGCGCATAGACCACTGAACCGTCAAGGGACGAGGCCTTGGAGAAGGCGTAACCCAGACCGGCGGTGTAATGGGTCTTCATGATGGCCGGGAACAGTGGCGACACGTACTGGTCAGGAATCGGATTGTTGGCAATGTTCGCGCCGAAACGAACCGTCATGGCAGCGCTAGCTTTGTAGGCGGCTCCCAGCAAATAGACGTTCTGGTTCTGCCAGTTCTGGAAGTAGCTCACGTTGAGTTGCGAATTGCTGAACCCGGCTGCAGCACCGGTGTTGCTTCCTGACGCGATGAAACTCAAATTGAAGTTCTTCATCACATCGGCCCAGCCGATGCGCTTGTAATCGGCCATGACGTCCCACCGATCATTGACCTTGTAGGCCATGCCCAATCCCCAGGTCTCAGGCCACTGGAAGTTCTTGATCACCGCCTGGCCGATCACGGGGATAGCCTGAGCACCCATTGCGCCCCCGCGCACCGCGATGCTCATGGTCGCGCCGCTGCCATCGGTCTTCATATCAGACAGGTGGGTCTTGGCGTGATAGACGCCGCCGACCGTCAGCCGCTCGGATGCCTTGTAGGTGAAGCCGAGGTTGGCCGCCCAGCCGTCGGCGGTTGCCTTCTGGGTGAATTTGCTTCCAGTGTCGAAATTGAAGTATGCGTAATCGACGGCAGAAAAGGCGCCCGCTCTCATCGCTCCCTGAAAAGGCGGCAGGATGGAACTCGTCGGGCTGACCGATCCGAACTTGTTGGCTGAGCCCGGCAATAGATCCGCGAAATGCGAACCGTCCACCACCCACTGGAGGTCCATACCGGCCCAGATGTAGTCGATGCTGCCGCCGATGTTCAGCTGCGGCGAGACGCTATAGGACAGGGGAAACATGACGCGGCCGACCCCGACTTCCGACTTATTCCGCAGACCTGGATCCGTAACCGCGTATGGACCCGTGGCAAAGCTCATCCCTGCCAGCGGGCCAAAGGCGGAACTGTTAGCGTATTCGGTTCCCATGCCGCCTTGAGCCATCATGCCCACGCCCCAGGACAGTTTTCCGTCCTTGCGCACATAGCCCATGGCCGGCATGAAGAAATCCTTTGCCGAGGAAGTGGCGCCATTGGACTTTACATCAGGCATCAAGTCGCCCAGCGCGATATCGAACCGGCTGCCGCCGGAGGGCATCAAGCCTAGCGTCGCCGGGTTGTTGATCATGGCGGCATTGCCATTGTCGTAAGCCATGGAAACGCCGCCCATGGCCTCAGCAATCGGGCCGTAGCCTGCCATGTTCATGCCGTTGGTGGCGAAGGCGGGTGCGGTGACGCCGATGGCAGCGATCAGAACTGCAAGTCTCGTGAGTTTCATTTCTTCCCCCTTTGTATTCGCCGCCGCCATGGCGGATCGAATTCTGGAACCGAGTCTAAGGCCGGCAAAAGCTAATGACAACAGGAAAAGATGCAATGGTATGCGATTGTTGCAATTGCGCAACATAACATAAGAAGCCCGAGGTCGGCCTTGTGCACGACGGGCAGGAAGGTGACCGCCGCTCCTTGACCGCTACGCTGCCTAAGAGGGATAGCGCTGTTTGTTCACTTGATGAACTCGGACATCCTCAGCGGGACACCGTTCTTTCTTGTCGCGTCCTCGAACAGTTGCTGAATGCGAGGCGACTGGTCTTCATACTCGATCTGGGCACCGCCTAGCTTTAGGCTGGTCGACACGCCGCCGAATAGTGATTTGCGCTTGCTCTCAGTGAAGGGATAACGCAGGCTGCCGTAAGCAGTCGCAAGATAGCGCGCCGGCTTGGAACCGGTGTTGAAATGCTGATGGAACATCTGATCCGGCGGCGCGAACACCGTGCCGTGCTGCCAGTCGACGCGATGGAAATCCTCGTCGCCTTCGTACCAGAATAGCGAATATCCCGTGCCCGTAACGCACATCACGTGGAAATCCGCGGCGTGGCGGTGAGCCTTCTTGTAGGTTCCGGCCGGTATTTCGGACATATGCGCGTGCATCGTGCCATCGGCCAGGATAAACTTGATGTTCGAGCCACCGGCGCCGCGTTCGTCCCAAGTCTTCAGCTCGATTGCGGCCAGATCGGGAACGAAATTGGTTTCCCACATGTGCCTGCCTGGGCGTACGGGGATGAAATCGCCTTCGCCGCTGAAGTACTTTGCACTGCCGATGCGTTCATCGAAGCACCAATCGTTGTTGAAGACGAACTGCTCGTTATGAAACATGTTCATGACGATGGGCATGCTGGTGGTCGACACGAGCAGCGCCCGTCCCGATCCGCTACCGTTGAAATGCCTGTACTCGGTATTGAGCGGAATGGCGAACATGCTCCTCGGGCCCCACTCGAAGGTGTGTTTGCGGCCGTCGGCCACTTCGATCGCGGTACTGCCGATGCCGTCCAGTACATACACCACTTCTTCGTAGAGATGCTGTTGCGGCGAGGTCGATGCAGTGGGTGGGATATCCAGCAGGAACATATTCAGGAAGTCGCCACGCCCTTTGAGGTGGACGGCCGCACCGTTCACGCCAAGACGAGCCCACGGTTTGGTTTCCACAGAGAATAGATCAATCCCGAAATCCTCGGTGCTTGGTATGCCTTCATTCTTGAGCCACTCCAGATAGGGGTCGACCATTATTCTTGGCGCGTCGTCGTTGCTCATGTTGGGTTCCTCAAGCACATAGTACGGCAATGATACTTCTGAGATGATGCAGGCAATATCGCGGAAGCTGATGGTCGAGAACCGCAACGGTTCGATCACGACCGGCGCGGGCTAGCCCCGCGCTTTGCGCGCATCACCTTCCCGGGAGAGCATTTTCGGCCCATTCAGACCGGTATCCCCTTCATCATCGGGGCGCGTCGCCGAGCAGCACGAACTGCCCGGTGCAGGGATTCAGCTTGTAGAGCTGCCCGTCGACTTCCTTGATCTCCCAGCACTTCTCCGGTGGCCCGAGCAGCTTGACGTAGTCCCGCCCGAAATAACCGAGCATGACCAGCGCGACGAAGGCCGCGATGATAACCAGCGCTTTCACAAGGGAGCGCATCGTCGGCGCGATCGATTGGCGATAGCCGTAAGAATTCGAGTTACTTTCGGATCAGCGCCGTTCGTACAAACGAGGCTTCTACTTCCGCGCTCTTTGAATCAGCGTCCGCCACCCCGGATAGCCGTCAGCGGTTAGAGCGCACTTGTTGGCAAAGTCGCTCAGAGGCTTACCGCTCGTCAGTGCAGCGATGAATCCTTCGCGGTCGGTGATCCAACTTCCGCCGACGAGCGTGACGCCACGGGCAAAGAGCGCGTCGGGCAGGCAGCCTGCGCTGGGTCCAATGACGGCGAACCAGCTGGCATTGCGGCAGGAGGCCAACATTCGATCCAGCGTGTCGTTGAGGAGCAGCGTGCTTGTAGAAATCACCTTGCTGCAAGCGGCGAGTTCCTCGGCGTCAAGTGTCACGCGGTAGCCGTCGTGCTCCCCGACCAGATTCGCCTTCAATTCGACCACTATCAGCCGGGCTCCGCTCGCCAAGACGCGTGCCAGCAGTGGTCTGAAGAGTCCGATCATGCCGATGGATTCACCCGGCTGGGGGTTCATCTGCCCTATCGAGTCGCTGCTCATGCCCGGGCGAAATCCCGAGCGATCGAACAGACAGCGGGTGATGGCATTCGCAGCCGCAAAGCCTATGGTCTTCGCGGCACCTTTGTCGCTGACAAAGCGCCGGGCAACCTCGAGCGCATCGGCACCAAGGAGGTCGAGGCCAGCGGTCCCGTTGTGAAGTTCCTCCAGGGTGTCTCCGAGAAGGACGTAAGAGAGGCCGACAGACCCGTCCGTGAGCTCCAAGGCGCAGAATTCGCCCTTATAGCCATCGACCGCCTCCATCGGCGGTAAATGCAGGGCACGCACACGCGGCAAGGGACCCAGGTCAGCAAATGTTTCCAGTTGGGCAAGGTATTCTGTGGCGAAACTCATCGGGCGCTCGGGTCAAGTCTTCGGAAGATTTCGCGGGGCATCGTTTTGCGGTGCCAGCGTTAGTGTAGGCGGAAGTATAGGGCATGTTGGGGCCGACGTTGGCTCAGGACGTCATCACGGAGGGCCCGGTGTTCGCGGTTGCCAACGTCCCGACGAGGACGGAGCATGCCACAGGCGGCTCGCGGCGATATTGACGCTGCGGCCGAGGCCTGCGCTGCCGCCATTGACGACTTGCTTGAGGGCGGATTCCTAGGGCAGGGGCACGGTCTTGCTCCTGCTGCAACCGCGCATTACGCCGATCCCCAAACCTCCTGCGCCGTCTCTACCACCAGCCGGAGCTTTGCCGCTTGGGCTTCGACGGCAATCGCGTTGCCGTGGACGGTGCTGGAGAAGCCGCACTGCGGAGACAGGCATAGCTGTTCGAGTGGAACGTGCTTGGCGGCCTCGTCGATCTTGCGCTTCAGATCTTCCTTCGATTCGAGCGACTGCAGCTTGGTGCTGACCAGGCCAAGGACGACGATCTTGTCCTTCGGGACATGGCGCAAGGGAGAGAAATCGCCCGATCTGGCGTCGTCGTATTCGAGGAAGTATCCATCCACGGCGAGTTCGTTGAACAGCACTTCGGCGACCGGCTCGTAACCGCCCGTGGCGGCCCAGGCGCTCTTAAAGTTGCCGCGGCACAGGTGCACGCAAACGCGCATGTCGGCGGGGCGGTCCTTGATCGCGGCGTTGATGAGTTTGGCGTAGCGGCGCGGCAGCTCGTTCGGATCGTCTCCGCGCTGGCGCACGCCTGCGCGCATTTCTTCATCGCACAGGTAGGCGAGGTTGGTGTCGTCCAGTTGCAGGTAGCGGCATCCGGCATCCGCGAGCGACTTGAGTTCGTCCCGGTAGGCCGCGGCAATGTCCTCGTAGAACCCCTCCAGATCGGGATAAGCCTCCTTGCTGATCGCCGCGCGACCGCCGCGGAAATGCAGCATGGTCGGCGAGGGGATGCTCACCTTGGCGATCCCCTTGGTGATATTCGCGCGCAGGAACTTGAAATCCGCCAGTTGAATGGGCTTGGCGTGGACGATCTTCCCCGTGACCTGCATCACCGGCGGCGCAAAATCGACATTTCCCGCCGTGGTCTTGAAGCTGACAGCAATACCGCCTTTGGTCTCGACGCCTTGAAGCTGTTCCAGAAAGTCGATGTGAAAATAGGTGCGGCGGAACTCGCCATCGGTGATGCCTTTCAAGCCGAGCGACTCCTGGAATTTGACGATGTCCTTGATCGCGCGGTCTTCCACCTCGCGCAGTTGCTGTCTCGAAATCTTGCCCTGCTGTTGCTGCTCGCGCGCTTCCAACAGCTCTTTCGGGCGCAGAAAACTGCCGACATGGTCGGCGCGAAACGGCGGAATCGTGCGTTGCGACATGTGGTCTCCTTTGCGCTGAGTTAAATGACGTGCGGCATCTGAAGAAGTATAGAAGCTCGATATCGATTTATCTCGTACATTATTCAAAGCTATCATCCATGCCATCAACTATGCCCCTTTCGACCTTGCATCCCAAATGACGACGCACGAGCGATCCTCGCCAACGATAGCGGCCCACGCGGGCAGCGTCCTCGAAGTGTTCACTGCCTTCCTCAAGCTGGGGCTCACCTCGTTCGGCGGTCCGATCGCGCATCTCGGCTACTTCCGCAGAGAGTTCGTCGAGCAGCGCCGCTGGATAGGCGAGAGCCAGTACGCGCAGTTGCTCGCGCTCTGCCAGTTCCTGCCCGGCCCGGCGAGCAGCCAGATGGGATTCAGCCTCGGCCTGTTGCGGGCGGGCTGGGGAGGTGCCGTCGCGGCATTTCTGGCATTCACGCTGCCGTCAGCGTTGCTGCTGTTCGCCTTTGCCGCGCTCCTGCCGCAGATCTCGGGCAGTGTGGGCGCGGCCGCGCTGCACGGGCTCAAGCTCGTCGCATTGGCGGTGGTCGCCCAGGGGGTGCTGGCCATGGCGCGGCAGCTCTGTCCCGATGCCGCGCGCATGAGCATCGCGGCCCTCGCCGCGGTGCTGATCCTCCTGTCGGGCCAGGCCTGGGTGCAACTCCTCGCCGTCGCGGCAGGCGGTCTCGCCGGCCTGGCCTTGGCCCGCGACGCCCCGCCGGTCGCCGCCGGCGGCCTGAACCTGCGCTACGGCCCCTGGCGCGGCTGGACGTTGCTGGCGCTGTTCGCCTTGCTGCTCGTCGCCCTACCGATCTCCGCGCAGGTGCGGGGCGGTCTGCCCGCCGTCGCAGCAGCGTTCTATCGGGCCGGCGCTCTGGTGTTCGGCGGCGGCCACGTGGTCTTGCCGCTGTTGCAGGAGGCCGTGGTCCAGCCAGGATGGATTTCCGCCGACGAGTTTCTCGCCGGCTATGGCGCCGCGCAGGCGGTGCCCGGCCCGATGTTCACCCTCGCCGCTTATCTGGGCGCGCGTCTTCCGGGCAGCGCGGGCGGTGCGATCGGCGCCTCGATCGCGCTGGTCGCGATTTTTCTGCCGGGCTTACTGCTCGTCGCGGGCGTCCTTCCTCTCTGGCGCGCCATCGCGGACAGACCGCTCGCGGCACAGGCGATCGCCGGCGTCAACGCGGCCGTGGTCGGGCTCCTCGGGGCCGCTCTCTACCATCCGGTGTGGACCAGCGCGGTGCGTGGGCCACTCGACTTGGCGATCGCGCTCGTCGCTTTCACCCTCCTCGTCGCCTGGCGCCTTTCCGCACTCCTCGTGGTGATCTGGTGCGTCGCCGCCAGCATCGCTGCGCCCGTGCTGCTCTAGACGAATGACGGCCGAAACGCTCAGGTTCTGACCAAGGGCTTCGCTATCCTCGGCATGCTCGGTTGCCAGAACATGGCGGCGAAGAGCCAGAGATAGATCGCGAAGGAGGCGATCCAGAGCAGGGCTGAGGCTTGGACGAGCAGATCCGCCAACGGCCAAAATGCCCAGAAGAGGCGCAGCGTCGCGGCGAGGAACATCAGAGCATAGGCCAAGCGTATCGCCCGGGACAGGACCACCGGCCGGCCGGTGTGGCGCAGCACCACCCGGGTCATCAGCACGGTCATGCACAGGCCCATGCCGCCGACGGTGAAGGCATGCAGCCAGGCCTGCGCCGGCACCGCTGGGCTGAGCGCCGCGGCGGCCCTGAGGCCCAGGGCCAGCACCAGCCAGGCGATGCCCAGGTGCATGACGAAGACGACCGGTACGTCTGCGACCTTCCAGCCGCGCCAACGCAGCAGGCGGACGGCGTTGATGAGACAGGCGAGGACGCCGATCGCGCCGACCCAGGTGGCATCCCAGCCGGCGAGATCAGCTAAGCTTAGGGCCGTGATGGAGAGCACAGCCGAAACCTCCAGGCCGACGTGACGCGGAATCGCGGCACCGCGGCCACGGTCGCGCAACTCGTTGGAGGTGAATACCGGAATCATCACGCCGCTCTTCAGGATGTAGAGCACCAGCAGGGTGTAGACGGCAAGGTGCAGACCGGCGCTCGCCCGCACCTCGTTGCCGGTCATGAGGCCGATGTGGAACGTCACGTTGGCGACGGCCAGGCCGAGCAGGCCGGGCAAGGCCAGCAGGTACCAGCGATTCTGCGCGCGCAGCAGTTGCGGCACCAGCATCGCCGCCATCGACGGGAACAGCGCGCAATCGACGACAGCGGTGGCGAGCGGCGGCAGCAGCGGCAGCGCCATCACCGCTCGCCCAGCGAGCCAGAGGAGAACCAGGGAAGCGAGCCGGCGCTCCTTGATTTCCTCTATGCCGGCCCAGCTCGGCAGGGCGGTGAGAATGACGCCGGAGACGATGGCGGCGGTGAAACCGAAGATCATCTCGTGGCCGTGCCAGAGCCCATCGACGGCGGCGAGCGGCGTGGCCAGCCAGACCAGCATCAGCCACAGGCCGCAGGGAACGCCGAGCAGGAAGAAGGGACGAAAGGCGCTAGCCCAGAGTGGTGCCGAGAAGGCCGGGCTCATGGCAAGTCAGTCGTGCAGCACCGTGAACTTGCCGTCCTTGACGGTGACCAGGACGCGGGCGTGTTGGGCAAAACCGGAATGATCAGCGGCGGTCATGTTGATCACACCCTGGCTAGAGAGCACGCCCTTGGTCGCCTCCAGCGCGTCGCGCAAGGCGATGCGGAATTCAACCGTCCCCGGCTTGGCTCTCTTCAGAGCCTCGGGAATAGCGCTCTGCAACAACAGGCTCGCGTCGTTGACGCCTGCACCGAAGATCGGCGGCCGAACGCCGTACATCTTTTCGTAGGCGCTCACGTAGCCGGTCGCCACTTTCTTCAGCGGCACCCCATCCGGCATCTGATCCACGACCAGCAACCAAGGCGCAGTGATGATTGCGCCTTCCACTTTCTTGCCGCCGATGCGGATGAAGTCCGGAGAGGCGGCGCCGTGGGTGTGGTAGATCTTGCCCTTGTAGCCGGAATCGACCAGCTGGACGTTGGGCAAAGCTGCGTCGGCAGCGACCCCGCCCACCATCACGGCGTCGGGCTTGGCGGCGATCAGCTTCAACACCTGGGCGGTGACGCTGGTGTCCGTTCGGTTGTAGCGCTCGTTGGCTACCACCCGGATGCCGGCGCTCTTCCACAGCGGTTCCATGGCCTTGAACCAGCTCTCGCCATAGGGATCGGCGCGGCCGATGAAGCCGACGGTCTTCACCCGATTCTTGACCATGTGTTGCACCAGCGCGTCGCCCATCACGTCGTTGTTGGGATGGGTCTTGAACACCCAGCGCTTCTTGTCGTCCATGGGCGTCACAACCGCCTGGGTGCCAACCGGGGCCAGCATCGGCGTCTGGGCCTCGGCGAGGAAACCCAGCACCCCCATCGATATCGCCGAGTCAGAGGGACCGATGAAGGCATCGATCGGCTCGGAGAGCAGCTTCTTGGTGAGCTGCAAGCTCTGCGCCGCGTCGGTGGCGTCGTCGTAGTATTGGTATTCGATGGTGACGTTGCCGACGCTCTTGGGCATCAGCGCCAGGGTGTTCTTCTGCGGTATGCCAACGAAAGCCGCCGCACCGGTGGCTGAGGTGATAACTCCTATCTTCACCTGGGCTGCGGCCGTGGCCGAGGTGACGAGCGCCGCAGCGCCGAGAACTGCGGCAATAGCGCTGGCGGCGGCCAGACCCAGCTTGCTCCTAGCTTTCATGTGTTCTTCCTCAGGTAAGAATCTTTTCGAAACCGTGCTCCAGTTCAAGCCACGGTGCAGTTGCTACCGGGATCTTAGATGCTACCAGGAAGGAACGCTCGGAGCACTGCTCCGCGCTGCCGCAGCAGGCCGGCTGTGCAAAGCCGGCCCTCGAACGGCGGCCGTGGGGAACGCTCAGCTCTTCGGTTTTGCCATCACCTGTTCGGCGAAGGCGTCGTCGAACAGTGCGCCCTCGGCGACCAGTTGCCGGAACTTGATGAAGTCTATGACGTCCTTGCCGGTGGCCTTCTTGGCGTTGAAAGCGCTGAAGCCTAGCCAGGCTTCGTAGTTCATGTTGGCGGAGAGCCAGTGGCGATTCATCTGCTTCTGCTGGTCCCAGAAGAACTTCTTCTTGCCGCGGATGCCGTCGATGGAAGTGATCAGGCAGTTGGGGAAGAGATTGGCGAACTTCCACACCAGGCGGTTGACCTCGGCGTCGAGCAGTTCGAAATCGATCTTGCATTCGGCCTGCAACGCTTTCGCCGCCGCCACCTTGTCCGCGGCGATCGGCTCGCCGTAGACGATGTCGCCGTCATCGACGTAGGTGTCGGTGCGCACCATGGGGTTGCGCACCCACTTGCCGTCCTTCTTCAGCACCGGCACCACCTTGGTGACCAGGCCCTTCTCCTTCATCTTGTAGGCGCTCCAGGTCTCGCAAGAGATGCAGTTGTACATCGCATCGTCCGCCGACAGGAACCAGGGCAGGAAATCGGTGGCGCCACCGACCGGGGCGGAACCGTGCTTGGGTCCGGCCTGACCATATACCGCCAGGTCAGAGGAGATGGTGATGTCGGTGGCCATGCCGATCTCCTGGCCGCCGGCGACGCGCATGCCGTTCACCCGGCAGATCACCGGCTTCTTGCAGTTGAGTATGGCGTCGACCATGGTGTTGAAGAGGTCAATGTACTCGCCGTATTCGTTCGGCCGCTTCGAATAATAGGAGGCGTACTCGGCGGTGTTTCCGCCAGAGCAGAAGGCCTTGTCGCCGACGGCCGCAAACACGACGGCGACGATCTTGCGATCGGAGGACGCCCGCTGGAAGCCGGCGATGACGCCCTTGACCATTTCCGTCGTATAGGAGTTGTATTGCGCCGGATTGTTGAGCCAGATCCAGGCGGCGTACAGGCCGGCAGCGGCCTGGCCCTTCTCGTCGATGATCGGACGCTCCTCGTACATCACCGTCGGCGCCTCTGTGCCGAAGTGCGAGTTGTCGAAGAGCTGGTGATCCTTGACGCCGTTTTCTCTTTGCAGCCATTCTAAAGCCATGGTGGTTCTCCCTCGTTTATCGAATTGATCAGAAGTCCGGTGTGAGGACGACGCGGCGGGCGAGCTTGCCGTGGTGCGCGTCGTCGAATACTTGCGCGATCTGGCTCATCGGCCTGAGCTCGACGAAAGGCTCGAGCGCGATCTTGCCCTCGACGCACATCTCCAGGACGCGCGCATAGGATTGCGGCGGGCAGCCCCAGGTGCCGATGATCTCGGCGTCGAAAGCCATCAGTTTGGAGAGCATGTAGGAGGTCTCGTCGGTGCCGTAGCCGACCACGATCAGCTTGCCGACGAAAGAGAGCAGCGCCAGCGCCAGTTCCTGTCCGGGCTTGCTGCCGGTCACCTCGAATACCTTCCAGCCGAAGTTGGCAGGCAGGCCCTGTTCCTTGCACCAGCCCTTGATCAATTCCTTGATCTCCTTGACGCTCTTGCCCTTGGGATTGATGGTGAAGTCGGCGCCGTAGCCCTTCATGAAGGCGAGCTTTTCCTCGTTGATATCGATGCCGATGACAGCGCGCGCGCCCATGCCTTTGGCGACCTGCGTCATGAAGCCGCCGACGCCGCCAGCGGCGCCGATCACCACCACCAGATCGCCCGGCTTGAGGTCGGCGCGATTGGCGGCGTGGTAGGGCGTGGTAACGGCGTCGGCAACCACCGCCAGGTGTTCGAGCGGCAGCTTGCCGCGGTTGTGCACCACGCACAGATCGTGCCCCGGAATCGGGATGTGGCTGGCGAAACCGCCGTAGATGCCCGTGGAATTGCCGGGCATCTTCTGCTGCAGGCAGCGGTTGGGACGACCGCTGGCGCAGATCTCGCAGTGGTTGCAGGGCAGCACTGCCGGCACGATCACCTCTTTCCCGACCAGGCGCGGGTCGCCAGCGACGACGACCCCGGATATCTCGTGGCCCAAGGTCAGCGGCGGCTTCTGTATGGTCGGCACGCCCATGTAGAAATAGGAAAGATCGGTGTGGCAGACGCCGCAGCCCTTGATCTCCACCAGCACTTCGCCGTCCTTCAATTCGGGTACGGGGATGTCTGCGCGCGCGAGTTTTCCCGGCTCGGTCATCTGCCATGTCTGTATGGTTTTGGGAATCATGTGATCTCCTAAAAAGTCGCCGTCGAACTAAAACAAATCGTCCATCTCGTCTGCGCCCACCCCCGGTGGCATACCACCGTATTGTTGCATGTAGGTCTGTATCAGTTGGTTCTCGCGCTGGCTGAAGAACGGCGCCTCCTCGACCACAAAGTACCTGGCGAAATCGGCCTTGTCCAGCATGGCCTCCAAACCCTCGCGCAGGTTGTCCACACCCTTGATGACGAGGACCTTCTTGTCCACATCGAGGAGCTGATAGACCCCGGAGGCGGCCAAGACGCCGGCGACGTTGTCGGCGTTGAAGTCCAGCCAGGCTTCGGGCGGAAGAGCCATCTCGTCGAACTTCGCCGCGAGGTTGCACTTCAGGCAGCGCAGCGCCTCGGCGGACGCACCGGCAGCGTCAAAGCCGAGTTCCACCTCATCCCAGTTGTGGCGTTTCTCCGGCGCGATCATGGCGGGGTGGCGACGCCGCTGCTGATTGAAGCCGTCTTCGCGGCCGATGCGCGGGTCGGTGTCCCAGTCATCGGGCAGCAGTTTTTCCTCTATGTTGCCGTCGCCGCCCAGCAGCTTGTCGATGGCCGAGGCGGCTAGGCGTCCCTGCGCCACCGCTTCGATCAGCGTCGCTGGTCCGAGAACGGCATCGCCGCCGGCGAAAACGCCGGTGCGGCTGGTGGACATGCTGTCCTCGCGCACGGTGACGCGACCGGCTGTGCCGGTGTGCAGGCTGAACTCCGGATATTGCTCCGGACGCTGGCCTATGGCCGCAATGACCAGGTCCACCTTTTCGCAGAACTCGCTGCCGGCGATTTCCAGCGGCCGACGCCGGCCGCTGGCGTCGGGTTCGCCGAGCTCCATCTTTATATAGGTGATCTTCAGGCGACTGTCGCCGTCCGCGTTGAGCTCTATCTTTTTCGGCGCTATCAGGAAACGCAGCTTGACGCCTTCGTCGAGGCAGCCCTGCACCTCGTCGTCGCGCGCCGGCATTTCCGCGCGCGTGCGGCGGTAGATCATGTCCACCACCTCGGCGCCGAGTCGGCGCGCCGAGCGGCAGTTGTCGGTGGCGACGTTGCCGCCGCCGATCACGGCAACGCGGCGGCCGATGACGATGCCGGTCTCGAGACTACCGATCTTGCCCATGGTGGCCGCGCGCAGGAAGGTCGGGCTATCCACGACGTTGGGCAGATCGTCGCCCGGAATGCCGAGCTTGTCACCGCCCTGGGCACCTATGCCGAGGAAGATCGCCTCAAAGCCCAGGGAAAGCAGCCGGTCGAGATTTTCGATGCGGCTGTTAAAGGCAAATTCGACGCCGAGCCTAGCGACTTCCGACACTTCGCTATCGATCACCCCCAGCGGCACGCGGTAGGAGGGTATGCCGTAGCGGGCCATACCGCCGGCCGCCGGCAGAGCCTCGAAGATCTTGACGGCGTGGCCCTTCTTCGCCAGGTAATAGGCGGCGGTGAGTCCGGCCGGGCCGGCGCCGATGACCGCGGCGCGGCGACCCGTCGGCGCTAGCTGCAAGGACCGCGCCCGCCACAGGCCGCTGTCGTTGTCGGCAGCGACCCGCTTCAAGCTGCGGATCGACAGGGCGTCGTCGAGGTGCTTGCGCCGGCAGGCAGACTCGCAGGGAGAGAAGCAGGCGCGGCCGAGTATGCCAGGGAAGGGCAGCTTCTCGCGCACGACGGCCAATGCCTCAGAGTACTGGCCCAGGCCTACCAGTTGGACGTAGCGCGGCACGTCGATGCCAGCGGGGCAGGCTGCCTTGCAAGGCACCTGGCTGGCCTCGATGTCGGCAACGGCTAGCGTACGGTCGGTAAGGGCACCGGTCGGGCAGACGGTGACGCATGCGGAGCAGAACTTGCAGCCTGAAGCTATCAGGGTGTCGGCGATGGTTCCCACCCAGGTGCGACCCCCGGTGTTCTTGACCTCAAGGCAGCCGACGCCGCGCACTTCGTTGCAGGCGGTGAGGCAGCGACGGCAATCGATGCACAGGTTGTAATCGCGGTCGTAGAAGGGTTCGTCCACGATCACCGGCAGTTGGATCGACTTGTAGGGCGGGGTCGATGGCGGTATGCCCACGTAGTCCGATACCTTGCGCAACTCGCAGTTGCCGAAGATCGAACAGCAGCGCGTTTCCACCGGATTGCCGAAAGAGCAAGTGGTACGGCTGCAGCCGTCGCGCTGCGGGCAGGTGAGGCAGACGTGGGGATGCTTGCCGAGGATGGCGGCGACCCGTTCCTGGCGATGCTTGGTGATCTGCGGCGAGTCGGTCGATACCTTCATGCCCGCGACCACCGCCGTCAAACAGGCGTGATGCATACCCGCTTGGCCGATCTCGACCACGCAAAGGCCGCAGCCGCCATAACCGTCTCCACGCTGGCAGGATAGTGGCAGGTCGGGATGGGCGCACAGGGCCGGAATGTAGATGCCCGCGGCAACGGCCGCCGAGAGCAGGGACGCACCTGTAGGAGCTTTGACCTGCTCGCCGTCTATCGAGAAGTCAAGCAAGGGAGCAGTCGCGGCGGCGCTCGCCGGCTCAGATTTCTTCCACCACCTGACGGCGGTCGTCTTCATTTCCATATGCCGCCCTCCGTCCCGTTAGCCGTGCAACATAACGCATGTCTATACCATAAATGGTACTAAAATGCACTTGCCATATTCTATGGGAAGAAGCCGGGCGTAACTCTTGATTTAGGTCAAACGGGCGGCCAATAGTAGTGCTCCGAATGGCAAGGGCGGGCTTGGGCGAGGTTATCCCTTGCTGAGTGGTCAAAGCAAAAGACCGATGACGAACGGCGCCGCTATGCGTTCGGCTCAAGGCAACTTTTGGGCCTGATTGACCTTTGTCAATAGCCTGATACAAAAGCCTTCCTAGAATCGTCTTTGATGCAGTATGCTACATATTAGCTGTTAATATACGCAAAATAATACGTCTTGGATTATATTGGCAAGGTCACGGAGCAGGCCAGTTGTGGCTCTAGCTCAAGGCCAGGAGAAGACCGCCAGCGCCCTGGGCACGGCGCTCTTCGGCTACACTCTTAGGGCGAAACAGGATTCAGCGAAGGCAGCGGCCTAATCTTCAGGAGCATGGTCATGATGGCGAATTGCGGCAACAAGGATGGCTCAGGCGAGTACTCCATCGACACCGACAAGTGCACCGCCTGTCCTCTGGGCGCCATCAAGCTCTCCCGGTAGGCCGCAAGTGGCGATGGGCAAGGTCATTCCACTGCGACCGGCCGGCAGCGGCCGCGAGGCGGAGCTGCTGGCCCAAGGCTGGACCAAGCGGACCACGATAGACGAGCCGCGCCTGTCGGAAATCGCCGAGACCTACCGGCAGCTCGGCTTCGATGTCGAGGTGATCGTACACCGCACCGACTCGTCGGGCGGCGGCTGCAACACCTGTTTTGACGAAGGTGAGAAGATCGGCAAGCTCTCCGGCGATCTGTTCGTCCGCAAGAGCAGCGGCAGGAAGCCGCCGGCCGACGACCTCTTCTAGCTCATGTGGATAGACTGCCACTGCCATACCAAGTTTTCTTACGACAACTGGCTCGAGCCGCTCAACCTGGTGCGCCGCGCCAAGGCCCTCGGTCTGGACGGCATCGTCGTCACCGAACACTATTCCTATGAAGCGTCGGAGCCGGTGGAAGAGATCGCCCGCGGCGAAGGCCTGCTCGCCTTGCGCGGCGTAGAGATCGCCACCGACATGGGTCACCTTCTGGCCTACGGGGTCTACGACGATTCCTGGAATCTCTGGGGCCGGGACACCTGGCTGCCGATGCTCGGGGTCATAGACAGCGTGCGATCGCTGGGCGGCATCTGCGTGCCCGCACATCCCTTTCGCGCCATCGGCGCCTGCAGCCTGATGGAACGCCTGCTCGATCTCGGCGGTATCGCCGGAGTGGAAACGCACAACGGCGCCAACAGCGACAGCGATAACGGGCTGGCTTTCGACGCCTGCCTGAATCTGGCTCTGCCCAGCCTGGGCGGCAGCGATTGCCACAAGGTGTCCGCGGTCGGGCGCTGCGCCACGGAATTTCTGCAGCCGGTCTCGGACATGGAGAGCTTTGTAGCGGCGGTGCGGGCCGGGGCCTGCCGCGGCGGCTATTTCGCGGCGTACGGCAAAGAACAGCGGGCCTAAAGTCAGGAAAGCGCGGTAACGCCGATGCCGAAAGCCGGCGCAGGGAGATCGCGCTCGATGATGTCCAGCGTCGCCCGTCCGATGTACTCGCTGGCCGGATCGAGCGACTCGACCGCTTCGAGATAGGCGCGGCCGATCAGTCTTCCCAGCGGCTTGGGGTTATAGAGCAGCTTCTTGATGGTGAAGGGATTGAGCGTCAGCGGGTTGTAATTGGGTGGCAGGTAGCCGCGCGCTATCAGCAGCTTCTCGACCGGTGTGCCTGGTTGTATGCCGATGAAGAAAATGAAGGGCAGAACCTGGTCGCGGCCGAACAGGGCGTAGATTTCCTTCACCTTTTCTATGGTCCGGCGCAGCGTCTCCAGCGTCTCGCCCGGCGCGTTGAGCGGGATGTACAACTTCACCTTCTGCTTGTCCTGACCCTGAGCTTTGAGCATGCGGAAGGCTTCCATCTGCTGCTCGAGCGAGTAGC
>Ga0172380_10003236_pt1 | contig 22887 bp, 35 predicted proteins | sample Leawe162metaG_FD_119747 | JGI IMG/M metagenome (GOLD analysis project Ga0172380, IMG submission 119747) | Leachate microbial communities from a municipal landfill in Southern Ontario, Canada - Leachate well 162 metaG | ecosystem: Engineered > Solid waste > Landfill > Unclassified | place...
AATGGGTAAATCAGTCCGCATTTTGGGTGATGGAACACTACAGCGTCGTCGCGTTGGTATGTCGGGTCTGTACTACGGCACCATTTGCCGTGGAGTGGGACTGTGATGGTTGTGGCCATGGTCGTTTCCCTCCTCGATGCGTCTTGTGGTCTTCGTACCTTCTTACTGGGGTGTGATGACGTCGGGCTGCTCGTCTGGATTTTGGACCCAGATCCCTTCGCCGGTAGGGCTCAACATGAAGGCGTCCTTAGCCAATCGAGCGACGATCAAAGTGGGGGCGAGAGCTTCAGCAATACCCTCTGCCGCAGGAGGCGGAACACCGTTGCCGATCGCCTGTCGCCGGTCTTTACGGCTGCCCTCCAAATAGAATGCTTTGCCATCCTCGTCGAAGGGTTCGACACCTTGCAGTACCGCCAATTCCAAGTCGGTGAGTGGCCGATGCCAGGCGTTCCACGGACTGATAATCAAATGGTCCGGGAACCACTCGGGCCAGTAGTGGATATTGACCCGTGTGTCTTCGACCGCTCCCGCGCCAGCGTAGACATCCAGTGAGGCGATGATGGCCGAACTTGGGCCATTCCAAGCTAGAACACCTAGAATGCCGTTGTGGGGCTTGCATTCCATCCGGGCATCCGATAGGCCGGGGGCGTCCCCGTTCTGATCTGTGTGCGTCGTGACAGTCTTGCCGGGCTCGTCCAGGCTCCAGACGCCCATTGTCCCGCCCTTGGCGTTGCGACAGATTCGGGCGTCGGCTATCGCCCCTGGTCCGTTACTGCTGGTGACAGCTGTATTCCCTGGAATGGTCGGAGAGGGCTTACCAGGGTCTACCACCGCCATACCGTTATCCCTGGACTCGTAAGCCAAGCGCAGGTCTGTGACGGATGGAGCGCCACTTCCGAGGCGGTCAGATGTCGTCACTACGTCGCCAACCTTGGTAGAGTCCTCAACCTCGTACTTCGTGCTGTGCCGATTCTCTCGACCGGACAGTTGCAGTTCCAGACGGTCATCTGCGAGCACCTTGCGGCCATTGGACGGGCCCCAGGCCGTGGTAACCGTCCCTGATGTCTTGTCGGGCGAAGTTACTTCGTATGAGTGGCCGAAAGATTCGCCGTGAAGACTCACTCGTAGGTCTTGCGTGGCTGGCGCACCGTTCGCCAGATGATCCGCACCGGTAACCGCTCCACCCGGTTCGTTTGCGGCGACGAGGCGGTAGTGGCTCTTGTGGCGGTCGGGCTTGTCCGGGCAGCGAAGGTCGTCAAAGCGTAGCTGGTCGTCGCTGATGGATGAGGCTCCACCGCTTTTCCGGTGGCTCGGGTCCGCTGTGATCGTGCCAGACGACTGCCGTTTGTCTTGGACCCAGTAGGCACCCTTCCCGTTGCCCATCGGCACATGTTGGAGGCGAACATCGTCGTAATGCTTTGCGCCGGGCAGAAGCTCGGCGACGAAGATCTTTCCCCAGATGTTTGGGTCCGGGGCGCGTTTCTTATCAAAGGCGGTCTGCGGTACTTCGCGTCCGTCCAAAGTCATCAATCGCCATTCACCAGGGCCTGGAATGTCCTTCCAATCACCACTGGGGCGAATCAAGGCTAGGCGAAGGTCTGTGATGAAATCCAGGTTCGGCAGGTCGTGAAGGTTGACCGTGACCCGAACCTCTTTGCCTTTCTTGTTGGCCGTCAGGTAGGTCCGTTCACACGTTGGGTCTCCCGGCATCGGAAGTGTATCGAGCACTTCCCGGATAGCACGTAACCGCCGCTTGCGGGGCTTGTAGATAAACTGAGGGACGGTCGCCTCGTGACGTTGCGCCCAGAAGAACCGGGGCCTGCTCTGCGCCAGACCACCGACAATACCGGCGTCGTGGTCTCCTGATTGCGTGGCGTACCCTAAACCCTTAGCGGTTTTCGTCATGTCAAGGAGCAGACCGGCGCTCCGCTGCTTAATGCCGGGTACATTCTCGCCAAACATCACAGGAACCGGATGATTCGGCCACGCCAACATGCAGAGGTAGATCGAGGATGGGAAGAGGTTGTTCAGGGCGACGTACTTCCAAAGGAGCGCCGAAGCGCCAGGGAGGAGCCGGGAGTTACCTTGACACGGCAGGCTGTGAAAGAACACATCCGGTGGGGTCTCTCCAAAGATTTTCCGCATGAGTTCTGGTGTTGCAAATGGATGGTCTTCTGGCGGAGCGCTCCACTTTGTGACCTCGGCCCACGACCCATTGAAGCGCCAGAAGCGTTTACCTTCGTGCTCCACCAAACCATCCGTCAGAGAGTGCTTGAGCAGAGAGTCCAAGATCGGAGCTAGCTCGGCGTCTGAGTCCTGAAACTCACTGTGAAAGGCGATGTAGTCGCGCCGGCCGAACAGGTCAACCACGTAGCCAGGGGCACCGGTCAGGCGTTTAAATTGCGCTACTCGAACTGGGTTGATGTCGATACCGGCGACGTTCTCGTAGTCCCACTCAACCGGTTGGTCGCCCATCACGTAGGTGCCGTGGGCCCGCTTGAATCCAAGACCGCCGAATCCGGCTCCGCAGGCGATTTGGCCCACTCGGAACGTTAATTTTATCGGGGCTAAGGCTGTCAACGTTATGTGTCCTCCCCTATTTCGCGTCCTGCATCGGCCAAACATCGATGCTTGCTCCTACCCTGTCTACCGCCGGGGCGCTACCCAAGAGGAGGAAGTCAACCTTTACACCAAAGAGGGCGCTCATGACCCTGATGATGTACGGGCCGATGGGGTACTCCCCTCGGCACATCTCGTCCAGATCCCGCGGGCTGTGGTCGATGTAGGATCGCCAGGCCGCTTGCTCGTCGTCTGTCAGGACACCCTGCATGATCGTGTGCATGAACCTGAACCGTGGGAATGTCCCGCCGCTGCTGAGCGTGTGCTTCTCCAGGTAACTCATCGCGCCGATGCGTTGGTGAAACGCCCGCCGTAGCCGTAGGAGTGTCATTTCATCCAGGCTGGTACGCCGCATTAACCTCTCATCCGTGCCCGTACGTTGCGCCCAGGGCCTTTTTGGAGCCATCTCACTTCCCCCTCCCCTACAGTCCATACCGTCGCAAGTCGCATGCCTCGCAAATCGGTGCCATTGTAGGTCGCACACCTCGTCCATCAGTGGCACGTACTATCGGGGCTAAAAATTTCCCCTGCGAGATAGGGGTGAACAAACCTTTTCGCCGCTTCCAAGGCCCGTTCTCTTGCGATGTGTTCCTGCCACATCTCGCCAAACGCCATGATAGCTGGGTCTCTCAGGTTTTCGGTGACCAGGATCGGGATGTGCGTCAGTGCGTTGCACTCTTTGGCCACTCGCTCGAACAGGGTCTTGGCCTTGCGCTCGTCTGCGCCCAGTTCCTTGGGCCGAACTGTGAAGATCATTGGCGTCCTCATAGATGCTGCAACCAGTACACTAGGTGGGCTGCGGCGAAAATACAAAGGGTCGCTAGCGCCACTACAAAGGGGAGGATGATTGCCGCCGCTAACGATTCACCGTTGATCCACTCCCAGACGCTAACCCGCTTCTTCGCGGCCGCGATGTGCCTTGCGCAAACCTTGCCGCCTGGGGACCGTTCTGCCGCCATTTCGAGCACCTCCTAGCTCTTGGGTCTGCTCTCCTGCTTAGGGGCTTGGTGATGGCCCTTGGCGTCCCGTGGTGGGCGATAGGAGAGCAGAGCCGAAAACGGGAAGGGTCTATCGAGTAGCCCAGTAAACCACGCCAAACAGGGTAGCCATGAACACCAGTCCGCTACGGCCCAAGAAAAACTCAGCAACGGTCGAAAGCCCTATGAGGGTGAAGCCTATCCATGGGCGGTAACGCACCCCTTTAACCTTCGTGGGTCATCTGCTCATGTGCGTGACAGGGGCTATCTCCGCAAAACCACTGGGTCTTCTCGTCTACAAATTGCTTCTGGCGTCCGGTGCGGGGGTCGAACTTGGAATTGCGGAAGACGATCTTGCCTTGCTTCATCTCGTTCTCAGGACGTTCCTTACCGCATCGGGCACATTTGCGAGTCTCTATGTCGTCATCTCCTTTGCTGCCTCTCGTGGCCGCTGGGCCGGGTTCCGATTCACAGGGGATCCGGCAGGGGGACTGCACCGATCCGCACCCGCTTACCGGAGCCTAGCCCGCCGACCACCAGGGGTTTAGCGGGGCGATAGTTCGCCATCCAGCCATCTCTAACAGGGATGGCACCCTGACCTCATCATGCGTGAGGCCCGCTCCGGGGAATGCTCCGTGACAGTCGTTCTGCACGACTCCGCATCCTCGTCCAAGCGGCCACCGTTGCGGCGACGTAGGTGACTCTAGGGACTCATCCCCTAGACGCCGCAGACTAGCTCCCGTTTACGTGGTCGGGACTGCTGCGGAAAGCTCCACTCCACTGGTCGAAGCGACAGGATTTAGGCCTATCACTCCGGGGAGAGAGACGGGCGCTCACGCGGTGACCGTCTCGGTGCGCAGGGTTTAACCCTACTGGTGAGTGCTACCGGAGTTGAACCGGAGTTGTACCGCTGCACTCAGGTTGTGGCCGGTTGTTACCCCGGCCTTCCTACCCGTTTGACTGCAACACCGTGGTTACCCAGTGGTGCGGTCTGGGACGGGCGCCCATGGAACTCAACTTCTCATCGTTTTCTGCGCCGACGGGCGCTCAGCTAAAGTTTTAGGTTTGCGGAACGGCTAGCGACATTCATACACACCACCCCCTTTCAAAAGCGTCTACAAGAGGCTAGGACGGTCTGACCGTTTCAGAGGTACCAACCCCTTCCCCTTGTGCAAAAAACATCGGCTGAGCCCGTCCTGTAAACACTGCGGGTATCTCGGGCCGGGCTCCCAACTGGGTACTGCTGAGGAAGACGCCACTGCGAGTGAAGGGCTGTCCACACGCTCCGAACGCTCACCCAACAGTCGCCAGTTGGCGGCCCGGGAGAGGATGCACCTCTCCCGCTGGATGCTAGACCGCCGCCATCTGCCGTGCAACGGAGTCCGGCACGGCGACCAACCATTCCGTCACTTCCAGAGGCATATCCTCGAACAGCGGCGTCAGTGCAGCGTTCACTTGATCCAGAACGGCTTGCCCTTTGGGTGTGATCTCGACGGTGATTACTCGGCGGTCAGTTGTGGAGCGGTTACGGACGATCAGCCCTTTGAATTCCATCCTGTCAATCAGAGGGGTTAAGGTGCTGCAAGCGAGTCCGAGGGTATCTCCAAGATGCCCTGTGGTAAGGTTCTCGGTGCTCACAGCCATCAAGAGGGCGTATTGCGTCGGGGTTGAGTCGCTTGCTCGGATGGCACTCTCCATGGCGATTTGGGCTCGTAGAAAAGTGCGGGCTCGGTTCACAATGTGCTGCATGATGTTTTGCTCCTTTCGGCCCTGCGATCTACTTCACGTGCTGGTGGATATACTCCACCGCACCCTGTACGGTTTGAATCTTCTCGGCGTCCTCGTCAGGGATCTCGATCTCGAACTCCTCTTCGAAGGCCATGATCAGTTCTACAATGTCCAGCGAATCGGCCCCTAGATCTTCCACGAGGCTGGCTTCGAGTGTTACATCGTCCGCCTCAAGCCCTTGGTCTGCGATGATGGTCTTAACCCTGGGGAATATATCATCCTTGGTAGGCATCTCTGCTCCCCTTTCAGTCCTCGTATGTGCGCCAATCGAGCTCTCCCCTGCGTCGCCACTCCAGTTTCCGGTGTGTAGGGTTCCATCGATACTGAATACCCAGGTGGAGGAGACCCTTGAGAGCGGCATGAAGCCCTGAGCGTAGCGAATTGGTGATGGGCCGCTCATAGCCCAGCAACTTTAGGCGACTGCACGCCCGATCTAGCAACTTCTCTCGCAGGCCTGCAACGAACGGGCTGCCCGTAGAAATCCCACCACCGTACGTCGCCTCCAGGCATTCCCATGCGGCCTGCTCGTTGGCCCACAAGTGCACGGACAGGGGCGCACTCCTCGTCGCTGCCATCACGCTAAGTCCCCTCCTTATCCGGCCTTGGTCTCCACTGCCACCGGTAACGCTTGGCGAAGCAGATCCTCTGTGTAGGCTAGTAGAGCGAAATTCTCCTCCATGCTGGCGCCCTTGACTGACACATCCCAGCCGATGCCCTTGGTGTTGGCGGCGAACTCGATCTTGACCCGGTAGTCCTCGGTGAAGTCCAAGACGGACGGGTCCCAAGGCGATACTGCGCCGTCGCCGTGCTTGAGGATGTACCCGCCATCGGCTTCCTTCACCAGGGCGGGGAACTCGGCCCGGGGCTTGTCCGGCACCGGCGTGGCAAATCGTTCCTTGTTGGCCTGGTAAAGCTTGTAGCCGGAGACCACCAGTGCAACGGCTTCCTCGGGCGTATCGGCCTTTGCGGAGACCTCGAAGGCGGTCTTGGTAATCTTGATCTTCTGAGCCATGGCACACTTGAGATCGGCCAGCGTCTGAACCTGCATCCTTATATCCCCCTTATCGTTTTTGGCGGGGGAGAGGAGAGAATGTATCCCTCTCCCCCTGTGCCGCTATGCCGCCTTGGCGGTCTCGAACGCCTGCACCTGAACCTTCGATCCTTCGGGCGTCTCCTGAACCTCGATCCGCTGCGGCAGACGGTCCCGAACTTCCTTGACGTGGGTGATGATCAGCACACACCCGAACTCGTCACCCAGGGCCAGGATCGCTTCCATTACGTCCTGCTGATACGCCTTGTCCAGAGCGCCAAGACCTTCGTCAATCACGAACAAGTCGATGGTCCGGCCGCTCCGGTGAGCCAGGAACCGACTGAGCGCAAACCGCAGAGCCAAGTCGACAACCAACTTCTGAGCGCCGGAGTAAAGTGCGTACTTGCGCTTGTTCCCTCGGTCGGTAACGGTGATCGCCAGCGCCTCCGAGTCTTCGCCAGTCGACTTGGCCTGCACTTGAGTCTCAAGCTGCACCGCAAACCGGCCGCCAGCGATGCGGGACAGAAACTGATTGGCGAGTGCTTCGAGTTGGGGAACGGCCGCTTCAACCAACAACTTGGGAACCGATACCTTGCCGCGGGTGCCGCCGTACGCATCGACTAGCACCTGGTAAACCTGTACCTGATTGTCGGCCTCTTTGGCCTGAGCTTCTAACTCGATGGCCCGCTTGCCGGCTTCCTCAGCCTCCGTCATCGTGCGTTGAAGCGCTCCTAGTTCCTCGGCCAGCCTCCGCTCCTCACCCCGGGCCTTTGTAAGCTCCGCCTTGGCAGTTTCGAGTTGTGTTGCGATGGTTGCTAGCAGAGAGAGTTGGGCGTCCAGACCGGCGACCCGCTCAGCAATGCTGTTCGCCTCTGCTTGCAGGTCTGTGCTGCGTTTCCGGGTTGTCTCCGTCTGATTTTCCAGGGCGAAAATCCTTGCCCGTGCAGTTGCCTCGGCAACGCCAGCTTCTTCGATGGCCTGCTGCAGTTTTGCCAAAGCCGTCACCGATACCTGATGAGCCGCTTCGGCGGTCTGCAGTTTGGTCTGTGCGGTCGACAGTTCGATTCTGAGAGCGGCGAGCGACTGCTGTTTTTTGACCAGATCATCCTTGCGGCTCTGCAACTCCTTGATCTCCCGGTTGAGTCGCTGCCATGTTTCGGAGATCGCCGTCCGGCGTACGCCCAACTGCCGTACCAGATCCTGCGCAACCCCAAAGGCGCCCAACTTGTCCGCCAACGGTTTCCGGTCGACCAACTCCTTACGGTCTTTGGCATGAGCCTGCGCATCGTAAACGATTGCCAACCGGCCGGCTTGGGCATCGGCTAGTTGCCCGCCGTGCGGGCAGACTTCCGCTACCAGCGCGGCGACCTCTTTTTCAAGATCTGCCACCTGCTTAGCGGCCTCCAACGCGTCTTCGAGGAGAGGACAGATGGCCTGCATGTCCGCATTATCGGAGCATGGAACTTGACCAAGGCGTTCGCTCGTGCGCTTTTTGTCACCCAGCAACTCAGCCTTGTGGGCCAGAGCACTGTTATGTGCGGCCTGCCACTCCCGAACCTTAGACTCCAGTTCTGCGACCAGCTTTTGCGCCTGAGTATCAAGCGGCAGCTTTCGGTCGTGCTCGGCAAGATCGATTTGCAGCCCCTGCACAGCCTCGGCAGCGTCCTGAATCGCTTCGCCCTGGTCAATCAACGCCTGCTGCTTGTCCAGTTCCGTCCGGACGTTCGAGCCTTCGTTCGTGGCCGTTTCTTGCTCCGACTTCTTGGCTATCATCTGAACGGTCAGGTCCGCAACCTCTTTGTCTACGCCGGTCATCGCAGCAACTTGTTCCTGCAGCAACAACGCTTCGATCTTAGCCGCTTCTTTTGCCGAAGCGGTTTGCGCCACGTTATCCTCGGCAGCTAGCAAGGTATCCTGCAAGGTTTTCTGGCGGGTCAGTGCCGGTTGAAGGTTGGCTGTCTCCGTCTCTGCGGCCCGAAGCTCCTGGCCCGCCCGCTTCACTTCAAGGCCAATTGCCTCTTGGCGCTGGAGCAGATCAGCTTTCTGCTGGACCAAACCAGGCTGTCTGGCAAGTTGCCCTTCCAATTCCGATTGCCTAGCTTCGGAGGCAGACACCATTGTCGCTTGACTTGCCTGCTGTTGCCGGATTCCTTCGATTGCAACCTTAACGGCGGGGGCCTGCTCCGCTTTTGTTCGCGCCCTGCCAGCTTCATCACGGTGATTCTGAGCCTGCAACTCCACCCGAGTCCGACGTCCCTTGGCCTTTTCCAGTAGCTTGTCATAACGGCCGGTATCAAGGATGAGCTTGAGCAGCTTCAGGCGCCCGCCATCGGTCATGCCGCTGAACACTGCGGCCTCGCCCTGCAGACTCACAGAAGAGGCGACCATCGTCTCGTAGGTGACACCGAGCAGCTTTTCGATCTTCTTTTTGGTCTCGGTAGCGCCCTTAGCACTGATGTTCGTCCATTCACCGGTGTCGGGAACTTGTTGGTACAGGTCCACCAAGGTCTTGCTGCGACTCCAGTGCCGTGCAATGCGGTAGACATCGCTATCCAGGCGGAAGTCGTGAATGACTTTCATTTCGTTCACATCAGGGGCGTCGCGCCAGTAATCGTCAGCCGAACCGCCCTTGCTACCCTGACCGAAACAAGCGACCATGATGGCGTCAATCAGCGTCGACTTCCCCGATCCATTGAGGCCGGCGATGACTGCCAGTGAAACCGCCGTCAAATCGATCACTTCATGCGCGTAGGGACCGAAGTTCACCAACTCAAGCCGCAGCGGTTTCATCCTTGGTCACCTCCTCGTCAAGCTCCTGGTGCGCCGCCAGACAGGCTGCCCGCAGTTCCGGCGACAGGTCGATGCGAATCTTAGCGAGAATGATCTCCAGCCCTTCTTCGGTGCTGGTCTGGGCCGAAAGACCTTCAGAGCGAGAGCGAGTTACCCGAAGGATTTCCGGCGCTGCACCGGTCACTAGATGAGCGCCGGCGTCGTAAAGCGCCTTAATCAAGGCGGTCTCGTTGATCTTGCGCTGCTGTTCTTGTGTCGCTCGGTACTCAATCTGGCAGATGGCGTCCTCTGCTTCCGTTGGGGCTGGGCCGACCGGGGCACCCCCGGCCAGATTCGTCACTTCATCGTCAGTTAAGCGCCAGGTAAGGAAGCGCCGGGACCAGAACGAGTGCCACGCCAGTTCGCCGGTGCTTGTGTCGAAGACGGCGACCTTGCGCTCGTCCCGCTGTTCGCCGAAGTTCCGGCGCTCCAGGGCGCCTGTGTGAATCACGTAGGGGCTACCATCAAACTGTTGCGGGATGTGAATGTGCCCCATCGCTACCACTGTCCAAGGTTGCGACTGCAACTCGCCAATCGCTAAGAGTGGTTCCCGGCCTTCGAGCACTGCTGTGTTTCCGGTCTTGCAGCCGCTGATGGCCCAGTGCCCAAGCAGGATGGCCGGGCGCTTCGGGTCGATCTGCGTCGCCAAACCCCAGCAGATGGCGTTCAGCGCGGCCTGCGCCGTTCCCATCACTTGGCCGATCGTCTCCGAGTGCAGCCGCAAGGCATCGGGTCTGGCATGTGGTAGGCAAGCAATCTGGACACCGTTGACATCTACAATCCGAGGAACTGTGACGCCCCAAAGGGGCCTGAACTTAGCCAGAAGATCCACCGGGCCGGCTTCCTGTTCCCCGGCAGGATCATGGTTGCCCAGTATCCCGACGACCACCGTCCCCTGTTTTTCCATCGATTCGAAGAAGTCGACAAGGTCAATCTGCTCCTGAGCGTCCGGATGTCCGTCGAGTGTGTTGTCGCCAGGGTTCAGGTAGAGGTCAATCTCCAGCGACTTTGCCAACCCTAAAACTTCCCGAGCGCTCCGGCGCCAATCCGTCAGACGAGACGGCACCCCGTCCGGCCCAGTTCGGCTGTGGGTCCGGTTGTAGCAGTGCAGGTCCGGGCCAAACATGATCTTCACACTGCCACCCCCAACCTAGATTTCGTGGCCGCCGTAACGCTGTAGCGCAAGTGGGATTCGGCCTGTGTATGAGCCTCAACAGGGCTGTTACAGGCTGAACCCAGTAGCAGGCCCTTCATGACACACGTCATGATTCGTACGGCATCCCGGAGCTCGTCGGCGGTCATGGCGGCGAGTTCAGCGTCGGCCACGATGGCAACGCCCTTTTCCTTCAGGCGTTCCCGAACCGCCGCTTCCAGGTGCCCCTCCAGGCACTCCGGACAGACCAAAGGCTTTCCGTCCGGACCTTCCTGAGAAACCTCTCCGCACTCAGGGCACAACCAGCATTCGGCCACAGTGCGCACGATTTGATTGCTTTGGGGGTGTTCGCCGCAGTCGCAAACCTGCCGCCCGGTCTGTAGTTCCCGCATGACACCCAGACCGCAGTCTACGTGATAGCCGATGTACTCAGCGGGCAGGCCCCCGTATCCAACGTTGGTGGCCATGATCAGACACCCGCCTTCGTCATCGCCTCAAGCGTCTGCTTCAGGCTGATCCGTTGCTCATCGGTCAGCGACCGCAGGCTCCCCATGTTGTTGTCCTTCGGATAAGGCATCAGCTTGAGGTTGACCCTGTTAGCCAAGGAGAACAGATCGTCGTTGGTGGGAATTGATTCCTGTTGGCCGGCGGGCTGCGTCGGCGTTGCGGCCTTGGACGGCATCCCTAGATCGGCAGGTTTGCTCTCGGTCGCCGGTTGCGGCTGAGTCGCCGGAGGTGCTTCGACGGACTGAGTGGAGACGGTCCCGGTCGAGGTACTGAAGGCCGCTTCTTGGACCGCTTGGGCCGGACTGGGCGCCTCCTCGAATTCATCCTGGACCACCGCATCAGCGTTGATTACCTGGCTCTTGCCGATGAAATAGCCGTCCATCCGACCACCGTAGAGGGCCCGGGCGGCGAACTCGCCCTGCGCGTGAAACAGCTTCTGCACGTCCGGATGTTCAAAGTTGATGTCGAACCGCATCACCACGAAGGGTAACGCCAACTCGCTCAACGTGTACGCCGGCCGCATGGCCAGCAGAGCTTTGACGACCCGTTCCTGGGCGCCGGTCTCGGCCCGCATGAGCTTGTTCTTGCGCCACTGGATCAGTTCAGAAGTAACCATTTGTGCGATCCACTCAGGAGACCAGTTCTTTCGCTTGTTCCGGTTGGTGCGCTCTTTACGCTCCCGGATTTCGCACTCGATCACTCGCAGGTCAATCTCCTTGGTGGCGAAGCAGTCCATCCGACTGCCGTCCGGTCCCCGCATGGAGCCAGAGGCCTTGTAGGCGACGTAATCAGCAGACACGGATAACGCCCGGCTGTCGGCAGAGTCCCAGGAGATGCCAGCGGCGTTTGCCAGTCGCATGATGGAGGGCTTCGCCAGTCCATACTTGGCCTTGCTCCCAAGGCCAGCCTCGTCTTCCTCATCCCTGCCGCCGACCGGGTAGATGTCGCCGGCCTCCACGTTCGGATTGATCTCCACGATGCTCGGGTTCGGCTTGATCCAGGGGCATGCCCCAGAAGCTACAGACTTGGGAAGTAGAATGTTGAACTTCCCGGGCTCGTACTGAGCTAGATCCCTGATGATGTCCTCCGCGAAGGTAGCCATGAAAAATCCCCCTTCTTGACTAGCTGGGGGCAAACAAGGTAATCTCGTATCGAGACACCTGGTCGCCTACACCTTGACCTGGTAACTCATCTGGCGCCCTACCGTTACAGCGGTTTGGGTGCCAAAACTTTTCTAGTGCTTGTGGAGCTGGGACCTCTCTGCTTGGGCTGGCAGAATGATTGGCTTCTTGGTCTCCTTCGGATCGAATCTTTGCGCTATCCAAACGCCGTCTTGGACGTGGAACCGTGAAAACCCATCGCACTTGCCGCACCTGAGCCTAGCCGGGCCGGTGCCCAGGATCTCGAACTCACCGATCCAGTGCTGGCACCTCGGGTTCAAGCACCGCACTTGCAAGGAGATCACCGCCGTTCTCCCGCCAACGAGCGATGATGGCTTTAGCGGCCTCTCGTACCAAATACTCTTGAGCCGCCTTGACGGCCTCGGGATTGTGAATGGTGGTGGTGGTGACATCAAAGGTGATGCCATTCATTACGATGGTTTCGCGTTTGACATCGGACATTTTGTCACCACCTTATCGAACTTTATCGGAACGGGTCTCGTACTCGGGTTATGCTGGATGGCCAGTCCCGATCGACCAAATATCTTCAATCGCGACACCGAGTACAGCCGCAATCGCCATGGCGTTTGACAGTTTCGGGTCTACGGCGTCTATCTCGATTTGGCGATACCCAGTAACGGTGAGCCCGATCTTGCGAGCCACTTCCTCCTGGGTCAGCGTCTTCGCTTGTCGTATTTCTCGAAGCTTGCTCACGCAGTCACCTCCTACCGCAATAGCGGTCTAACTGGCTTGATTATATGACCGCAGTTGCAGTCTGTCAATACCGCCATGTATTGGTTTACTCAATCAAGGAATGATGTACGATAGCGGTAGGTTATCACCGCTTTACTGGAGGTGTTCAAAATGAAGCGACTTCGCGAGTGCAGAGAGTCGCTGGGGTGGTCGCAACGAAAGTTGGCTGAACTCGTCGGTTGTTCACAACAAGCCATTCAGGATTATGAGAAAGGCCGACGTTCTCCCGGCGGCGACATCCAAGTGCGTCTATCCGTAGAACTCGGCTTCGACATTCCGTATCTTAGAGGCGAGACGGAAGCTCCGGGACGCGCAGACCGCCTGCCCCAACAATGGGTACAGGCGGTAGAGTGGTTTATGGCTATCGGATTAACAACAGACGATGCGATTCAAGCGGTTAGGGCTTGGTTGGTCGCGCACGGCAGAGAGGTGGCGGAGCAACACCCAAGCGGGTGAGCGTTAGATGTAGATCGGTTGCGAGTTGTTCTTTGTTGGAATCTACCAAAAAACTGAGCAGGTCAGCGTATGTACCGGCATCCAGCAGAGGCGCACGGCGCAAGTGTCCTAGTTTTTTCCTCTCGCCCGATTGGCTTTCGCGATCTCTCGGACAATCGGTTCCCGCTGCCATGCCCAAGTTGGTCATCTCCCGCCTTGATGTTCTTAGATGGGCGTTGTTCAATATCTCCATACATTCCGTGCCTTGAATTATCCCTTACTGTTGTCATATTAGCAAGGGGATTCAATGATCAAAACAGCGAATATGCGTGGGTGCTAATCTCAGGCCGGGAGGGCTGACAGTGCCCGCATATCTTCGCATCAAGGAGCAGCGCGAAGCCATTGGTCTGTCTTTGCGGGACCTGGCAGACCTTCTACGCCCATACTGGCCGACAATTGACGCTCCGGCTCTATCGCGGATGGAGCGCGGCAAACGCAAGATTGACGCCGAGAAAATACCACTCTTCGCCCGGGCGCTTCGTTGCAAGCCGGCCGATTTGTACGATGATCCAGCACCCTTGTGACCTCATGGTATACGAATGTATGTTTGGTGTCAACGCACATTTTTCCGCAATCATCAGTTTCGGGTAAGCTGTTATTCAAGTCTGCCACAACTCTGGCGATTCTGCATGAAGCCGCAGGCCTATAGAACCGGGACGATCAGACTGCGAAAACGCCCCGCCCGATAAGGGGTGAGGCGTTTATTCGTGTCGTGCAGAAGTGAAGGCTAAGTGTCGGTCACCTTTTTCGTGTCATCGGAGTCTTGGTCGACCAATTTGGCCAATAACTGGTTGCTTGCGGAAATTGCATTATTGATGTCATCCAACCAGTCCAGTATCCGCCCGAACACCGCAAGAAAAATCGCAAGAAGTGTCCCGATACCAGCCAGGTAGACCAAAGGTGCGATTTGATTTGTCAGGTCATAAAACTTAATCCCGCCCATCACACCACCTAAGAAAAACACGATCGCTATCAAATACAAGAAGAAAGACATATCCAGCATCTCCCAACATCCAAGATCAGTGTTTGTGGTTTCTGCTTTTACTCAGGCATTACCTGCCCTAGGAGAACCAGAAGCTTATGTCGCCCTTACGTGCCTATCACGTCAATGGCAGGAACGTAAGTGCTACACGGCGAACCCTTACAGCGGAGGGGATTTGTTGTGGCTGTGGCGATTTACATCCGTTGGTCCACCGATGAACAAACGGAAGGCACGACGCTTGATGTGCAGCGCGATGCCTGCAAACACTTTGCGCTTTCGCAGGGTTGGGATGTCCCGGATGAAAACTACTACATCGATGAAGGGTATTCAGGAGGAACTTTGGACCGACCAGCAATGAACCGTCTGCGAGAGGCGATCAAGCAAAAACGAGTCACCTGCATCGTCGTCTACGCGATCGACCGGCTAAGCCGCAATATCGTCGATGCTGTTCAACTGGTTTTGCGCGAGTGGGACGGTCGCTGTCATTTGGCGTGTGTGCGGCAACCGGTGGACACACGCACCGAGATCGGGAGAACCTTCTTCTCTATTCTGGCCACCTTCGCCGATTTTGAGCGCAGTCAGATCCGGACCCGCACGATGAGCGGCAAACTTCAGCGCGCCGCGGAAGGTAAGAGTCTGGCGCTTGGTCCGTATGGCTACGACCGCATCGACGGAAAGCTAGTCATTAACGAAGCGGAGGCCGTCACCGTCCGGCGCATCTTCGATTGGTATGTTACGGGTCTGGGCCTATCAAAGATCCTCAAGTGCCTGGCCGCCGAAGGACAGCACACGCGCGAAGGCTATCTGTGGGGGCGTTCGACGCTAAACCGGTGCCTGCACAATCCTACTTATGCCGGACGCCATGTCTACGGGCGGCATCGCGTCGGCCAGCATGACGAAGCGGTCAAGGTGCTCAGGGATGCCCCGCTTGTTGACATGGAGGGGATTGTCCCCGCGATTATCGATCCTATAATTTGGCATAGGGTGCAAGAACTCCGCCAGGACCGATGCACCCGTGTCGTTTCGGGCGGGCGCGCCATTGGCAGTAAACACCTGCTCACCAGTTTGGCGCGTTGCCGCTGCGGTGGAAATATCATCGCCAAAGCGGACCGCGTGGGGAAGATCTACTACCTTTGCAGCAAGCACCGCGACCACGGACTTTGCCGCTGTGGGTGGATACCGCAAGCCGAAACCGACGCCATTGTCACCTCGCGGTTGCTGTCGTTGCGCGATCCAGATTTGTCCGCGCATTTGTACGAGGCCCTGTATGTGGAAACATCGCGTAACGCTAGCGGTGTGCGCACACTTCAGATCGCCGCGGCAACCGCACTGCGCGAACTGGACAACGAAGCCGACCGCCTGGACCGTGCGTGTCGTTCCGGGCAGCTTTCGCCGGCCCGTTACGAACGCCTCATCGCAGGAATCGAGCGCGACCGGCCGATAGCGGAAGCAAAGCTACGCGAGCTTACTGAAAGTGTGGCGGCCTTGGATCGGCATGAACAACAGCAGACGAAACTGACAGCGAACATCGCAAGACTGAGCGCATGGGGTTCATTGGAGATGCCGGCCCGAAAGGAACTACTTAGATCGCTCGTCACATCCTTGACATTGTTCCGCGACAACGCAACCAAGCGAGTGTCCATCGACATCTGTGTCAGTGGCGTTCCACTAGAATTTCTCAACTGAACGACAAGAGAAAGCCCGGGGGTTCCCCCGGGCTTTCCGTTAACGCGCCAACCGCGACTAAATCCCGCCGATACCGCCGTGCTCGAACATGATCCACACGCCAGGCTGTGACCGAACACCGATGCCGCCGATATCCCGATGTTCCGCCGAAGCGAGACCGGACAGCGCTACCATCGTCATAACGACCAGCAACAACGCCACGATCGCCTTCTTCATTCGAAAACCTCCCTAAGATTAATCTCTCAGCAAAAACTCAGTCGGCGGCAAAGGCCGCCTTTATCCAGCCCGGCGCAGCGTCTCGATATCCTGGGCCAATCCCTCGGCATCAGCCGTCAACCTGGCGTCCTGCGCATCCAAGGCGTAGGCCAGGGCCGACTTGCACAGAACAACAGCTTTCTCTAGGTCGCCGGATCGTTGAGCCGATAAGGCCGCCACCCAGGAGACTTCGGCCATCTCCTGCGCACCCAGGTCTCCCCTGGCTGACAACACCTCGCACCCCGCGAAAGCCCGCCCTAACTCGCCTTCGATTGCGTCAAGGTATGCTTCGCCGATGCCCTGGTGAATCCCGAGAATTGAATCGCCTTGGGTGTCCACCTGGTTTAGCGCCGCCCTGGCCTCATCTGCACATCCCATCAAGCAATAGACCCAGGCGAGATTCTGCAACGTGGCCGACCGCTCCCAACCGGTCAGACTGGTGAGCGCCAACCGATAGGATGCCGCCGACTGCAAGAGGTCCCCAACTTGCCGGTGGCACAAGGCCCGATAGAATTGCAACTTTCCAGTGTGAACCGCCAGCTCCGGATAGACCGTAACCGTCTCTGTGAGGAACGCATCAAACTGCGCCAGCGCCCCTTCAACCTCGCCCAACTCGCGCAAGACCATTCCGATATGAAACCGGACCTGCCCCAAGAGCCTGTCCTGCGGTGCATCGGCTAAAGCCAACTCCGCCAGACCCTTCGCCGTCGCCAAGTCTCGTAGGCCATAAGCGGCGTGTGAGCCCAGCAATTGCAGCCGGGCTGATGATGGACCTGCCTCTTCTAGTCGCCGATATTCCGCCCAGGCCGCGAGCCAGTCCTGAGCGGACACCAGCTCCGTCAACCGTTCCATAGCGCTCTCCCCCTTGGTGGTTTTCGGCCGTCGCCGGTCGTCACCCAGAATTAGAGAGCAGCAAACATAAGCGCATTCCCCCGCCTCCCACGTACCGAGTGGTTATCTGGTAGCGATTTCCATATTAATCCAGTGTTGCTAATTTGACAATCCCGAATTCGCGTTCGGTCCCTTGGACATTTGTGGGGTTTGGTGTATACTTGGTTCATCGAGCGCCGTACCGACTCTGTTCACACAGAGGGCGCGTTTCGACGACAGAACCCCGGCCGCCGCAAAAGGCAGCCAGGGGTTTTGTTTTTGCTGTTGACAGCGTTTCACACCAGTGGTAGTGTGATGGCAACTGAATTTAACCTATGGCCCTTGACCACCCTTCGGGGTGCACGGCCCGTTCCAATTGTACCGGACCTATTCCGGTGCTTTTGTGGCGGGCCTTTTTCGTTTGCCCAAAAACCTTTGGAGGTGCATCTCGTGGTCAAACATCCTCGCCCTGGTGATAGCCCGGCCCCGAATCCCATCGTAGCGATAGCCCTTTCCGCTCTGGCCGATGACTACCTGAAGCGTATTACCGAGGAGGCGCAGACCGGGCTGGAGGCGACTGCGAATGGGTGACATGCGGATCATCGAGAACGGCTTGATCCCCATCTACGCAACAGACGAAGCTGATGGGATTGTGAACGCCCGGGAGTTGCATGAGTTCTTGCAAAGCGGCCGCGACTTCAGCAACTGGATTCAGGATCGAATCGCCAAGTACAGCTTCGATGAAGGGGTGGACTTTTCAACAGAATTGTTGAAAACCCCGTCTGGCGGGCGTCCCAAGACTGAGTACTTCCTGTCTATGGGAATGGCGAAGGAAATCGCCATGGTTGAGAATAACGAACGCGGCCGGCGAGTTCGGCACTATTTCATCGAGGCCGAAAAACGTTCTCGGGAAGCTACCCGATTCCAAATCCCCAAGACCTACGCCGAGGCGTTGCACCTGGCCGCCAACCAAGCCGATCAGATAGAAACGCAGAAAGCGACCATCGCCCAACTAGAGCCCAAGGCCGCCTTCCATGACCAGGTAGCCGACACCACCAACTGCATCGACATCGCCCGGTTTGCGAAACTCCTGGGTACCGGCGAGATCCGCTTCTTCGCGTGGCTACGCAACGAAGGCATCCTCATGGCGAACAACGTCCCATACCAGCGGTACATAGATGAGGGGTACTTCAAGGTCAGAGAAAAGACCTACAGCCCCAAAAACGTGGACAACCCAGAACGGATGTCCTATACGCAAACCGCCGTCACTGGCAAGGGCCAGACGTACCTGCAAAAGCGATGGGCCAAGGATGGTAACGCGGTGCAACTTCGGCTGGTCGAAGCGTAAACACTGCGAAAGTCCGCTGGAAGAAATTGGTTCCATGTGGAACGAGGCGATAACGTGTCTGAGTTCACGATTCCCCTCATCCTCGAACAGCCCAAGAAGCTCGGTACCGTCGCGGTCAACACGCCCGACGGAGTAGCCTATATCAAACCGGATGGCCCTGGCCGGTGGAGTTTGCTGATCGTTGAGAAGACGACCGTCCATCTATCCAGGACGGACGCACAGTTGAAAGCCCTGCTGATTCGGTGGGGTTATACCGGAGAATGGCCCGAGAGGAGCTGAGGACCTGCAACCCACCTTTGCCGCCGACGCGCCCGGGCCAACCGTAGATGAGGTGTTGGCATCCCTCCGCCGTCTTCGGGTCCAAGCTGTCCGGCTGGAATATGGCCTACAGGACGACATCGCCGCTCAGCTCAGCGCAGACGGCATCCCATTTGCCAAGGAGTACAAGCTGGCTCCCCGGAACCGCATCGATTTTCTGGTGCCCAGTGGCATCGGCATCGAGGTAAAGAAGGGGAAACCCAACGCCGGCCAAGTCGCTTCCCAAATTGAGCGATACTCCCGCTTCGACTCTATCCAAACGCTGGTCCTCGTAGTTGAACGAAATGTCTTCGACTACGCCAGTTCTGCCAACGGCAAACCGGTCCACTACGTATCCCTATCCAAGCTGTGGGGGATTGCCCTGTGAGTAACGCCATTCCGCCATATCTGCTTCAGCCAGACGCCTCTGGGTACACCTACGGCAGCCTTGACTACAACGCCAAAGACGACGCCTTCCTCATCATGGCGGGCGCAGAGGTGCGGGAGCTAGCAAAGCGGGTCTTCCCTGGCTGCCGGACGTACGAGGAAGAGAAGATCCGATTCCCGGCTACCCGGCGAGCGACCGGGGATCTGAATTGGCTCATGCAACGGTTCCCGCTGCAAGTCAAGTGCCCTGAAGTGTTTGGGCGCCTTCGGCAACAAGCCATCGAGCACGCCCTGCGCCGCGATAGCAACCTGACTTTGGTGGCCGCAAAGACTCCGTTGGCGTTTCGCAAGCCGCTGTATGACTTCCAAGAGGTTGGAATGACGTTCCTGACTACCAACGGGCGAACGCTGCTCGCTGACGACATGGGGCTCGGAAAGAGCCCGCAAGGTTTGGCGGCGGCCGTCAAGCTGGAAGCGTTTCCGCTGGTCATTCTCACCATGGCCAACAACGTGGAGCAGTGGCAGGAAATGGTCGGGCGATTTGTAGACCTGCCCCTGACCGGCCAACTCGTCTTCGGGGACGAGGATGACGAAGCCCGGGGAGCCCGGTTCTGCCACCAAATTCATGGACGAAGGCCATACGATCTACCTGCAAAACACATCTACATACTGCATTACGGCCTGCTGGCGGATTGGCATGGGGCTTTGGCCGAACTCAAGCCGAAGGCGCTGATTTGTGACGAGATCCAGGAACTACGGCACCGAGAAACCCGCAAGTATGAAGGCGCCGTGGAGCTGGCCCAACACGTGCAGTACATCTGGGGCCTGTCCGGCACTCCGATCTACAACTATGGCGACGAGATATGGGCCATCGCCAACGTCTTGGAGTACCACTGCCTGGGGGACCGCGATTCATTCCTACGCGAATGGTGCGACCCCATGGGTAACGGAAAGCACATGGTCCGAAAACCGGCCGCCCTGGGCGAGTACTTGCGCCGTGAGGGTCTTCTACTCAGACGTCGAAAGTCGGACGTTCGCAAGGACCTCCCGCCGAAGCGCCGTGTCGTTATCCCCGTGAAGCATGACGAAGAATGCTACAACGCCATGACGGCCAGTGCCGCGGAACTAGCCAAACGTTATGACCAGATTCGCAAATGGAGTGACCGCGGCCAGGCCAAGCGAGAGATAGAAACCGAGACTCGCCGGGCAACCGGGGTTTCCAAAGCACCCTTCGTAGCGGAGTACGTCCGGGGCCTTTTGGAGGCGGGTGAACGGGTTCTTCTTTACGCCCACCATCATGAAGTCCACGACATTCTGGTCCGGGAGCTGGCCGCCTACCATCCGGTGGAGATCAGCGGCCGACAATCAAAGAAGGACAAGAAGGCCGCCAAGGCCGCGTTTATGAGCGGGAAGACCAACCTGATTCAAATGGCCCTGCGTTCCACCGCTGGCCTGGACGGCCTCCAGGAGCGGGGCACCTGCGTGGTATTTGCAGAACTGGACTGGAGCCCAGCGGTCCATTCCCAAAACGAAGACAGACTGCACCGAATCGGCCTTGACACCACCATCGCAGAACTAATGTGCTACTACCTCGTAACCGACACCGGCATGGATGAAACAATCCAAGACGCTCTCGGTATGAAAGTGGGCCAGTTTATCGGCATCGTCGGTGACGAGGCCACCACCGAGGAGGATGAAATACTCGCCAACCAGGCGGCCGAACGCCATATGGACAAAGTGATCGCAAAATTGAAGGCCGCATCTTGAAGCTGATTGGAGGAATAGCTGATGTCCGCTCTCTTAGCCCCTTCCCCCTCCGTAGACCGCTCCATCCAGCACCTGCGTACCCTCGTAGACAAGCTCCAGGAGGCCGCTATCGACGGGGATGCCCCTGCCATGGCTGATATCGTCAACGACCTGCACGAAGCGGGCTGGGCCTTGTACAACGCGCTGGCCGGGGACCGCGTTGGCTCTGTGAGCAGGCCGATTGCCTGCGCCCTCCAGGATGCACCGAGAGCCATCCTACCTGCCGCCATCCTGCGGGATGTACTCGAAGACGCGCTGCGACGCGAGAAGCTGCGGAAGGCTGCGAAGGCAGGATGACAGCCGAGCGGTTCGTCCGCGACGGATTGACCTCCTGCCTTCCCCCTGGTGTTCCGCTCATGGGCCAGGTCGTCGAAGCGAAGTTCACCGGCAAACAAAAGGCCGTGGCTGATGTGACCATTTTCGATGGAGAGCAGGCGAAAGTCGAAGTCTCCAAGTGGGGTCGATACGAAGGTGCGTGGTCCAAACGCTGGCTGAAGTTGGACAGCGCGGTTAACTGGACGGGCTCCGCATGGGAACGAGTAGCGCTTGTGCAGTCGACCTTGTTCTAAGCCCTATCTGCTGACTGAGGAGGAAATTATTCGTGGAATTGACATGGGAGACCGATGCAGAGTACGAGTTGGTTGGTTTAGCAAAGGTTCAGGAGCGCTCGGATTCGTGGGATGTCACCCGCACCGATGGTTGGAGTTTCGGCTTTCCGAAGGTGCCCGGAGTGACGCCGAAGGTTGGAAGCGCCGTTCGCTTCTACGGTAAGGGCATCGGCGCAACCGTTCGCGGTGTGGTTGTGGATGGCAATCCGGTGTATTATCGCACTCCCGCCGAAGAGGAGCAACGTCATCAGGACTGGTGCGCCGAGCAGGACCGCCAGAAGCGGGCGCGGTTTGAAGAGAGCAAGGCCAAGCTGGATGTCTCCTATGATGCTCTGCCTCGTACTTTCCAGCTTCGCATTGACCGCTTCCGCACAGCGAACCCCGACTTCCGCTGGAAGTACGAGCCCTACGAAATGTTCGTCTGTGAGCAGGCGGTGATCATTGCCAAGGCGCTGAAGACCGTAGATGCCATCGAAGCCTTTCATAGCCTTCCTTGGGAGACGCAGAAGTTCAACGTTCCTGAGTTGTCGGACGGTCACAGCGGCAACACCTTTGGATGTGCCTGCCACCTCGCCAAGACTCTTCTCACAGAACCGGCGCGGATTGAATACACCCCCGGCGCTATGTCTCCACTCGTAGGAACATCGGATTACAGCGAAGCCAAAGAAGCGCCAACCGCGACCGCCGACTGAGGAGGTAACCCCGTGGCCTTCGGACGCATCTACAAAGCCCCTTGTGGCAAGACCCATCGGGTGGTCCGGGATAAGTTCCCGCCCACCCTGGATGCCGATCTAGGGCGGGTGAAGGAGGGCGAAGGGGTCGAGGCCCTTTCGGACACCTTGGCCATCTGCAAGGTTTGCGACCGCGTAAAGGCTGTGCCGTGTGTCGGCATCGCGGCCGACGCGAAGCTCACCGCAGTAACGCAATACCGCTGTCCTGGATGGGTACTGACTGACGATTGAGGAGTGGACATTATGGCCAAACGCCTCACATGGCGAAAGGAACCTGACGAACAAGGGCGAGTCGCCCGTGCGTGCCAAGATGAACGCGGCTACGACTTGCGGTATGACGGGCGGCGAATCGGCTCCGCATACCCGAAGCGTAACGGATTCGACCGCACCATTGCGGGCTACTACTGGGTAACACCTGATGATGGCGAACTCGGCATCCCTCTCCGCAACACAGCGGGGACCCCGGTGGCAGACATCGAGACAGCCAAGGCCGACTGCATGGCCTACGTTAAGGGGTGCATGGCGAGGAAGGAGGGCTAGACCTTGAAACTAGGACCAATCGAATGGGAAGATGCCGACCTGGAGTGCGAGGTAAACAAGACTAAC
>Ga0172380_10003237_pt1 | contig 22875 bp, 22 predicted proteins | sample Leawe162metaG_FD_119747 | JGI IMG/M metagenome (GOLD analysis project Ga0172380, IMG submission 119747) | Leachate microbial communities from a municipal landfill in Southern Ontario, Canada - Leachate well 162 metaG | ecosystem: Engineered > Solid waste > Landfill > Unclassified | place...
CGTCCCTCAGATCGCCGATGCGGTGGAGATACCGGTCATCGCGGCGGGGGGTATAGCCGATGCGCGGGGACTGGCCGCCGCGTTCGCGCTGGGGGCCGAGGGGGTGCAGATGGGCACGCGCTTCATCGCTACAGCAGAGTGCAATGCTCATCCCAACTTCAAGCGTCGCATAATCGAATCGCTTGATACCGGCACGATGATAACTGGCAGGGCGCTCTCGCCCACCCGGACGCTGAGGAACAAGTTCGCGGCCAGGGTGGCTGAGATGGACCGCCGCGGCACGAACGCCGAGGAGCTTCTAGCATTTATCGGCATGGGCCGGTCGCGTATGGGGCAGTTTGAAGGTGACGTCGAGAATGGCGAGCTGTATTGCGGAGAGGCGTCAGGCATGGTTCGCAGAGTTGCGTCCGCAGGCGATATAATAAAGGAAATGGTTGAGGGCTATGATAAGGTCGTCGCACGGTTGCGATAGCTGTATCAGTCGAATGTTGAATATTTATATATAGAAATGGGGGAACATCGGTGAAAAAGACAAAGGTATGCGATCTATTAGGGATCAAGTATCCTATCATCCAGGGGGCCATGGGGCTCATCGCGGGGGCCGAGCTGGCCGCGGCAGTCTCCGAGGCCGGCGGGCTGGGGGTCATCAGCCCCAACGCGGGGGAGCCGGACTGGAGCAAGGTCGGCGATAACATCCGCAAGCAGATAAAGAAGGCCAGGAGCCTGACGAAAAAACCGTTCGCGGTTAACTTTCCTATACATATGATTAAGGATGATCGCAGTCTCATCGATATCGCTATCAGCGAAGGGGTCAAGGTCGTCACAACCGGTGCCGGAAGTCCCGCACTGCATACGCCATACTTCCACGAGCACGGGATAAAGGTGTTGCACCTCGTAGCGACGGTGAAGCATGCCGTCGGGGCGGAGAAGGCCGGCGTCGATATCGTCATCGCGGAGGGCTATGAGTCGGGCGGCATCAACAGTCCGGATGAGCTCACGACTTTAGTTCTCATCCCGCAGGTCGTAGATGCGGTTAAGGTCCCGGTGATCGCGGCGGGCGGCATCGGCGACGGACGCGGGCTGGCGGCGGCGCTGGCGCTGGGGGCGCAGGGGGTGCAGATGGGCACGCGTTTCGTGGCGACTACGGAGTGTCTGGCGCATCCCGATTACAAAAAGGCCATCGTAGAAGCCGGCGATACGGCGACCGTCATCACGGGGCGGGGTCTCATGCTGTTCCGCGGGCTGCTTAACGATCTGACGAAAGACCTGCGCAAGAAGGAGCTGGCCGGCGCGCCCGACGAGGAGCGCTCGGTGAAGATGTTCTCCAGACTGTCCGAGGCGGCGCTGCTGCACGGCGATGTGGTCAAGGGGCAGGCGGCGTGCGGCGAGGTGGCGGGGCTGGTTCACGAAGTGATCAGCGCGGGGGAGGTGGTGCGCCGCATGGTAGCGGATTACGATAAAATCGTCAAGGGGCTTTAGTGTCGGCTTAGGCTTAAGCCAAATAAAACCTTCGCATCATTCTTAATATCCACTCGATGCCGGGTTTGCCCAGCTTCATCGCTACTGCCACTATTCCCGTCGCCAGTATTGCCAGAGCGAATCCCCCAAGGATATCGAGCGGATAGTGCACGCCCATGTAAACGCGGCCGAATGAGATTATGAGCGCAGGTATGGATAATATGTATCCCAGCTTGTGGTTGTAGACCCAGATGCCGGCGGCCAGGCCAAACGAAGCGGCGGCAGCGTTAGAGGGGAACGATGGGTCGGTGGGCGGGTAGAATATCAGGTTCACCCTGTCGGGGAAGGCTTCGAAAGGCCGCAACTGGTCGGGCAGTATGGCGTTGCAGATAAATACCAGGAGATTGGCTATTCCCATGCTCGCCAGCGAACATATTACTCCGTATTGATTCCTTGTCCTGTCCTCTATATTGCGTCCGGAGAACCATACAGCTGTCAGCGCGATGATCATAACCACGGGAAGGAACAGGTCGCAGGAAAGTGTGCGAATAATGTCATCGATCCAGGAAACGTGACCGGCCATGTCGTTTATCCAGAAAAAGACCGTCTGGTCAGCGTGTGTCATCTCGATCCTCCCTTGTTGAAGAACCGGCTGATAGACTGCCAATAAGTCTTTAGCTTCAGCGCCTCGATGCCGTCGTCCTGGGCTTTATCTGAGTCCGCATCTGTGTTGAGACGACGATTAACGATAGATGAAATAACGAATGTCACCAGTAGGGCTAATGCTACGCTGACCGCAAGCCATAGCAGCTGGGGCGGGGTATCGAAGGTTGGCTCCTTGAGGTTGAGTCCGGTGAAACCAAAGAACCAGGTGAAGACACTTGCTATAATCACGGCGCCAAAGGCGTAGCCCCACTTTTTACTTCGAAAGAACGTAATGCCCCGCAGTTCCCATCTGGCTGCGATGATCTGCATCATGCCGATTACTGCTATAAATACATATATGCAGTACTCAGCTACGAAAGACCATGAGCCGACATATCCATCCATTAATTATATCTCCAACTATTTCTCAGCGTTATCGCTTTCATCCCGGTTTTCATGGATAATGCGTCTGCCGTATTCCATCAATAATTCGACATCCAGCGGCGATTTTTTCGCTTCGTAATAAGCCTTGAGAGCATCGAGGGGCTGAAGACCTTCGGGTGACAGCCCCGACAAGCGCGGCCGGCGCTCTCGTGATACGTCATGCGAAACGCTGGTTACCTGATAGGCGTCTTGCAGCGCTTTGCGTATGGCAGAGTCGTCTATATCTTTAGCCAGCCGCTCCGGCATCGCTATCTGTATGCGTACTATGGCGTCGGCTACATCATATCGTTTTATCGCTTTCAGCACTGTTTCGGTCGGGCTGGCCTCCTGCTCGCCGATTTCCACCTTGATGGTCACGAATCTTCGTGCTTTCACCGGAACAAACTTGAAATTTACCTTCCTGTCTCGGCCGATGTCAACAATAAAGAATCCCTTTTCGTCCTCTTCCTCGCTGAAATCTATGCGCTGCAGGCTTCCGGCATAAACTACGGGCGGGTTCTGTGCCAGCACCTGTTTCTTATGTATGTGTCCCAGTGCAACATAGTCGAATTTGGGGCTTGCTACAGTGCTTTGCAGAAGTCTGTAATCATTGCCCATGATCATGCTGCGCTCGGAGCCATATTTAGCATTGGCGATTGTAAGATGGGCAGCCAAGATGGCGGGAAGCTTTGGATCGAGTCCTTCTATCTCCTGTTCCAGTAATTCGGTCAGGGTTGACTCCAGTTTTTCATTCACCTCTTCGGAGGACAGATTCTTGGTTGAATCGCGGCTGAGCAAGGCGCTTCTTCTAGCCCATGGCAGCGCAACTATCTGGATAGTGCCTTTTCTTGTGTCGATTTTATGTGTGCCCAGCGTATTGGCGACAACGACGTTAGGTATCGATAGCGTCTTGAAAATCTCGACCGTTGTGGCGCGGCCGATAGCATTGGGAAGGTCGTGGTTGCCGGTGAGGAGCAAGACCGCGATGCCGTGCGATGACAATTTCCAGATGCGGCGGGCAAACTCACGCTGATGGGTCTGTGAAGGTTCGCGGCTCTTATACGCGTCGCCGCAAAACAGGGCCAGGTCGACTTCATTTTTTAAAGCATATTCCACTACTTCGTCGAGGGCACTGAGAAAGTCATGGAGGCGTGTTGACAGCCCTGTCTCCGGGTTGATACCGGCATTGTAGTTTTCCACCCCGAGGTGCAGGTCGGCGAAATGGAGTATTCTCATTTCAGCTTCGATGCCTCGATCATCTCGTATATCTGATCCCGGGCGAGTCCCTCTATTGTTACTATTTTGACCTTGCTTGTTTGTCCGCGGTCGATGGTGATGCTGCTTTTACGCGTGCCGAGGGTTTTACTGAGGAAGCTGATAAGTTCTTTGTTGGCCTTGCCTTCAACCGGTGGTGCGGCGATCTTCAGTCGCAGTATGCCCTCTTCAAAGCCAAGCACCTCGTTGCGTTTTGCATTTGGGTGCACCTGGAGCGTCAGCGTCGTTTTCTTATCGGCCATAATATCGCTCGGTGTTCATTGTGTCGATGGGTCAATGTCTTGATATGGAACCTCTGCTATCTCCCTTTCAAGGGAGAAACAACAACCAAACCCCCTCCCAAACCCTCGCCAGAGGGGGATCACCCTCTGGACTTCCCGAAGACCCCCAGTGCCCTCGGCAGGAGGAATCCTGCACCTCTTTTTCAACGGTTTCTCATGATACCACAAACGGCTATCTCAACGATAGCCGTTTGCTAATTTCGGTTTGTTAATAACAGATTCAGCTAAGCCAGAGCCGCTGTTTTCTCTTTAACAAAGTCGACGATATCCTGCAGCGGTGTGCCCGGGACGAAGACGCCAGTAGCACCCAGCTTCTTAAGCTTAGCGAAGTCCTCTTCCCAGATGATGCCGCCAACCAGCAGCATGACGTCACCCTTGCCGGCCTTCTTAAGAGCTTTGACAACGAGCTCGACCAGCATCACATAGTTAGCTGACATTATGCTGAGGCCAACGATATCGACGTCCTCCTGCACCGCGGTGTTGGCGATCTCCTCGGGCGTCATGTTCGAGCCATAGATGACCTCGAAACCGCCGTCGCGAAGTGCATTGCTGACCGCCACTAGGCCGCGCCAGTGTCCCTCAATGCCGGGCTTTGCCATTAATATCTTTATTTTCTTACTCGTCTTTTTAGCCATAACAACCTCACAATTTAGATACCCATTGGATATTTCCACTCTCCGTAAACCTTTATTTGCAGAGCGGAGAGCTCTCCAAGAGTGGCGTAGTTCCGGATAGCTTCAATGGTTGCCGGCATAACGTTCTCGCCCTTCCTGGTGGCCTCTTCGACCTTCGCGATGCACTGCTTGACCTTGGCGTTGTCACGTTCTTTCTTGAGCTTCTTCAGTTTCTCGATCTGACGAGACGCCGAACGCTTCGGATCGGGCTTGAATATCGGCACCTCGTACGGTACTTTATCCAGGCGGTGAATATTAACCCCGACGACGGGGATCTCTTTTTTCTGAATCCTGTCTTCGTAGCTGATTATCGCGTCACGATACAGGCGGTGCACCCAGCCCTTGCTGATGGCTTTGGCCAATCCGCCCTGGGCCTCTACCTCGTCGATGAACTCCCAAATCTTCTTCTCAAGCTCATTCGTGAGCGACTCGATGTAGTATGAGCCGCCCAACGGGTCGATGGTGCGGGTTGCGCCGCTCTCGTATTGTACGAGCTGTCCGGTCCTGATCGATAGAAGCATCGCCTGGTCAGTGGGCAGGCAGATAGCCTCGTCGTAGCCGTTGGCATGGATCGACTGCGCGCCGCCGAGCACCCCGGCGAGCACCTGGAATGCGATGCGGATGATGTTGTTGTAAGGTTCCTGGTAGGTGTGAGTCGAACCTGAGCTCTGAACATGAACGCGGAACTTGGCGCAGTTGGGATCGGTGATGCCGTAACGCTCGGTGATGATCTTGTACCATATGCGGCGGGCGGCCCGCAGCTTGCAGGCCTCTTCGAAGATGTCGTTGTGTACGGCGGTGTTGAACGAGAACCGTTTGACGAACTTATCTAGGGGTACGCGCCCCCGCTTCTTTTCTTCTTCGATGTACTGGATGCCGTTTGCCATCGCCAGACCGATCTCCTGCACGGCGTTGACGCCGTTGTCACGCGCGTTGTATGAGTCGATCGAAAGCGCGTTCCACTTCGGCGCGTACTCGGCGCACCATTCGATTAGGTCTACCGCGTAGCGCAGGTTGGCCTCGGGCGATACCTGGTTAAGCAGGTTAAGCGCGCTCCATGCCAGCAGGTCGTTGGCGGAGGTGCCCCTGACCTGTGCCATCGGTATGCCGCGCTTTTCGGCCATGACCAGATACATTGCGGTGAGGAAGCCGCCGATCCTGTCGGCAAGGTATGTTGAAACCTTATCGATAGGCAGATCGGCGAAGCATATCTCCATATCCTGCAGTGTGCTGAAGGGCACCCCGGCATGTCCCACCTCGGACGCAGCGCGCGGGTCGTCGGCATCCATCCCAGATGGAGTGGTCATGTCGGGCGCTACCGAAAAGCCGGTCTGTCCCAGCTTAAATTCTTCTTTATATAATGCGTTTGTCTCTTCCGGAGTATTGAACCCGCTGAGGCGCCTGGCAGTCCAGGCCTGGCCCCGGTACATGGAAGGATAAGGGCCGCGGGTGAACGGGGGTTCTCCCGACGCATTCAGATCCTTCTTGTAGTTGAGGCCTTTGATATCCTCAGGGGTGTAGATGTCCTTTATAGGAATCCCCGATGGGGATAGGTTCTCTTGTGTCATACAGCCCCCTTATTTAAAGAAAACCCCGCCGAGCAATTCGGCGGGGTTTTTTAATATTATTTCTTCTTGCAAGTCTTCTTTGCTGTTGCGGCTTTCTTGGGCGCGGCTTTCTTCACTGCCGCTTTGTCTTTGCCCCAGCGCTCTTTCTCGACCCTGCCCTTGATATGATCGATTATCACTTCATAGGGAGTACCGGGTCCGTAAAGGCCGGTCACGCCAGCTTTTAACAGCTTTGGTTTGGCCTTCTCGGAGATGATGCCGCCGCCGATAATTATGATATCGGAGCCCTTCTTCTTAAGCATGTCGGCGACCTCGGTGTAGAATTTCTCCTGCGACCAGGCCAGCGAGCTGAGCGCTACGACATCGACGTCCTCCGCGATAGCCGCGCTGACGATCATCTCAGAGGTCTGATAACGGCCGGTGTAGACAACTTCCATGCCGGCGTTCCTCAGAATCTGGGCGATAAGCTCAGCGCCCCTGAAGTGCGAGTCCGTACCGGGTTTAGCAACTAATACGCGAATCTTCCTCTTTTCGACCACATTTCCCTCCGATATTTTTCAGTATAAGTTATATTCTTAGTTAAGGAACTTCGGCCGCTCGATCATTCCGACCGTATCGTAGCTGTAGCCGAAAGCCTCGCGGATCATTCCGAGTATCTCAGACCTGGTGGCGTCAGCCTTGAAGCACTCGACGATGTAGTAAATCAGGTTCTCCTTTGTCTTGGCTTTCTCCCTGAGCTTGAGCAATGCTGTGCGGGTCTTCTTGATATCGCGCTTCGCCTTGTACTGCTTGACCTCGTTGAACAGGTCCTGCTGGGTCTTGTCGAAGTTCTTGAACTCGTACTCGACGATGTCGGGCTCCTTATCGTCGGGCAGTCTGAAGTAGTTCACACCGACCTGCGGGATGCTGCCGTCGGCGAGGCCGCCAAGCCTCTGGTCGCGGGCGGCGTTGACATACTTCCTGAGCCAGCCGTTCTGGGCCACGGTCCAGATGCCGCCGAGGTCCTTGATCTCCTTCATCAGTTTGAAGGCGGCCTCTTCGAGCTGGTTGGTGAGCCATTCCACGTAGTATGAGCCGCCCAGCGGGTCGGCGGTAAGGCCGACGCCGGTCTCCTGGGCGATGATATGGTTCAAAGCCAGTGTTATGGTCGAGGATTCCTCTGAAGGAATGCAGAAGGCCTCGTCATGTCTGGCATAGTCCATTGCGTTGCATCCGCCGATGATGGCCGACATGGCCTGGAAGCCGATGCGTGCGATGTTGTTCAGCGGCTGCTGGCGGGTGATGGTCTGTCCCGGCGTTCTTACCGCTATGCGCAGGCGGCAGGCCTTGTCGTCTTTGGCGCCGAAGCGCTCGCGGGCGATCCTGGCCCACATGCGCCGGGCGGCGCGCAGCTTGCAAACCGTCTCGAAGAAATCGAGAGATGAAGCTATGCTTATGGTTACGCGGCTGCCTACCGCTTCGAACGGGACGCCGCGGTCTACTACTTCCTGGCAGTATGCAGATACGGATGAAAGGATTATTCCCAGCTGCTGCACCGAGTTGCAGCCCGCCTCCCAGAGGTCGTAGGCGATCGGCGCGAACGGGGAGAACTTGGGCATCTCCTTGCAGCAGTACTCGGTGAGGTCGCCGTTAAGCCTGTGGCCGATGTCCAGCGGGAAGTCCACGCTGAAGCCGGTGGCTGCGTTGGATATCGGGTCGTTGATGCATGAGCCCCTGATGAGCTTCTTATCGACGCCCCACATTTCGGCGACGGTGGCCAGCTCCGCTACGCAGAGCACGTCGTCCTGCTGGGATGATGCGCCGTGGAAGGTGATTATTGCTGTTGTGATATCGATGCCTTTAACGTCGGCCTCCATGCGTCTCCATGAGTACATCTCGGGGCCGTAACCTGCATCGTACTTGGCGAGAGGATGGTCGGGGTCGCATCCCGTCCTACCGACATCGCCTGAAGAAAGATAGATGGTGTCGGCGCCTGCTTCCCAGATAACCTTTCGTTCCTTGCGGCTCTTCTCCGCCGTCTCGCGGGTGAGAGCCTGCGCGCTGACCCACAGCATATTGCGGTACATTCCTTTGTAGAGTCCGCGGGTGTAGGGGTACTCTCCGTCGTTGCCCAGGTCTTTCTTGTAGGTGAGGCCCTTTACATCATCAGGGCCGTAGGAGGGTTTGACCTCGAAGCCGCTTTCCGTCGTGGTTTTCATGAAAGTCCGCTTCGATCGGTCAAAACTGATTACGTTCTCTTCTTTTTTAGCCATTCTCGCTCCCCACTTTAGAATTTACTACGTGCAAAACAATGCCGATTGATTATATAGTTTTCGGGCCTTGCGTGTCAACTAAACCGCTAGTGCGTTAGCTGGCGCGTGTTTGAAGCATAACGGACGGAATTATATCATAAATAAAGGATGCGGGGGAAGACTGGTAAACAACGTATCTATTTAGTCTTCCTTAGTTTCAGATTGTAGCCCTTCTTCTGCGCTATTTTGTCCAGTATCGCGTGCATGTTCTTTGCTTTGCCCTTGGCGTCCAGCTTCTTAGAGGTCTTCTTGGCCTCTATCAGGGCAGCTTCCAGCTCTTTGATCTCCATCACGGTCGCCGCTATACAATAGTAGTTCTTCGACTGCCCGTCGTTGAAGTCCCGCAGCATCTCTTTTAGAAACATTTCCCTTGTTTTCTGCAGCTTGTCGAAGTTTACGACGCTGTTCTTTTTAATAAATGAAATATCGCTCTCAAGCGTTTGATAACATTTGAAGCTATCGCCTGTCCTGCTGGCCTTCCTGTGAAAGCCCCATTTTGGACAGTTATCGCTCTGCTCGCATTCCCAGCAGAACTCGACACCTTTTTTCTTCAGCGCGCACGTGATGAATGGACATCCTGCCCCCATTCTCGATTCGGTCTTGCAGCCATGGCACCTGCTCTCGCCGTCGGTGTGATATCTGGGGCAAAGCCGGCACGAGAGTCCGCAAATGCCGATTGTAGGGTATCTAGGTATCATCGTCGCCGCTTACTTTCCCTCGCCGCCCAGCAGCTTGCCGCCGGGCGGCAGCACCTCTATCGATTCACCGGAGAGCTTCTTGTTCAGCGTATCGACAAGTACAGCAACGGGCACGCGTATCTGCTTCATGGTGTCGCGGTCGCGGATGGTGACGGCGTTGTCCTCCAGCGATTCAAAATCGACGGTGACGGACAGCGGCGTTCCGATCTCATCCTGCCTGCGGTAGCGCCTGCCGATGCTCTGCGTGTCGTCGTATTGCGAGTTGAACTGTTTGCGCACCAGGGCGTGCACGTCCCTGGCCATGCGCGCCAGGTTCTCTTTCTTGCTGAGGGGGAGGATGGCCACTTTTACCGGCGCGATGTCCGGGTGGAAGTGCAGTACCGTTCGTATCTCGTCCTTGTCCGGCTCCTCGTCATAAGCATCGATAAGGAAGGCCAGCGCGTTGCGGTCAACGCCCGATGAAGGCTCGATGACGCAGGGCATGTATTTCTCTTTCGTCTCGGTGTCGAAATAGCTCAAATCCTTGCCGCTGAACTTTGAGTGCTGCGTCAGGTCGAAGTCGCCGCGGCTGGCGATGCCTTCGATTTCGGACCAGCCGATGGGGAAGAGATACTCGACGTCGGAGCAGGCCCTGGCGTAGTGCGCCAGCTCCGCCTTGTCGTGCTCGCGCATCCGCAGGTTCTCCTTCTTGATGCCCAGGTTCAGGTACCAGTTGAAACGCTGGTCCAGCCAGTACTCGTACCATTTGCCCTCGGTGCCCGGCTTGACGAAGAACTCCATTTCCATCTGCTCGAACTCGCGGCAGCGGAAGATGAAGTTGCCGGTGGTGATCTCGTTGCGGAACGATTTACCTATCTGCGCGATGCCGAAGGGCGGTTTCTTTCGCGTCGTTTCCATGACATTTGCAAAGTTGACGAATATGCCCTGCGCCGTCTCCGGCCGCAGATAAACAATCGCGTTGTCCCCCTCGATCGGTCCGGCGAAGGTCTTGAACATCAGGTTGAACATTTTCCCTTCGGTAAGCTCGCCGCCGCAATCCGGGCAGGTTTCGCCCTGAAGATGGTCGGCGCGCCAGCGCTGGTTGCAGGCTTTGCACTCGCGCAGGAGGTCGGCAAATCCCTCCTCGTGGCCGCTGGCTTTCCACACAGATCGATGCATAAGGATACTGGCGTCTATGCCGACGATATCTTCGCGTTCTTTCACCATGGAGCGCCACCAGGCCTCTTTCACGTTGCGCTTCAGCTCGACGCCGATAGGGCCGTAGTCCCAGCAGGCGGACATCCCGCCGTAAATTTCGCTGGATTGGAATATAAGTCCTCGCCTTTTGCAGAGCGAGACGATCTTTTCCATGCTTGCTTTCAAATGAATTACCCCTCCAAAATCAATAGCCTTAAAAAAGTTAACAGTTTTGCACCTGAAAGTCAAAGCCTTGACACGGAAGCAGGAATCATGAAAAAATGGCTGTATGATTATACGCGGATTTGAAATCGGACCGTTCGGGACGGACTGCTACATCGTCGGCTCGGAGGAAACGGGTAAGGGTATGATCATCGACCCGGCTGCCGATCCCGACTTTATCATGAAGCAGGTGAAGAAATTAAATCTGGATATCAAGATAATCGTCGCGACACACAGCCACCCGGACCACCTGATGGCCCTCGGCGCTGTGAAGAAGGGGACCGGCGCCAAGTTCGCGATGCATGGGGATGAGCCCAGCGGCAAGAGGGCGGCGGGGGCATCGCGCATGATCAGTCTCATGGTGGGAGGTCCGGTGGAGACGCCGCCCGATCCGGATATCGCTCTAAAGGATGGCGATATCATCGAGGTCGAAGACCTTAAATTCACCGTGCTTCATACCCCGGGCCACAGCCCCGGCGGCATATGCCTCTACGGGAACGGGGTGGTCTTTGCCGGTGATACGCTGTTCAATCTCAGTGTGGGTCGCAGCGACTTCCCCGGGTGCAGCCACGAAGTGCTTATAGACAGCATCCAGCGCAAGCTGATGGTAATGCCCGATGATACAATCGTTTATCCCGGCCACGGGCCCAAAACCACTATCGGCGACGAGCGGCGTCACAATCCATTCCTTCGATTTTAATCACCAATTGACAATACTGCTTTCGTGGTGTAGTATTACCCCCTAGTAAAATTTTTGTCGGGTCGATATATGTTACAATTTGATTATGGGCTGCGGTCATGAGGATGGCCGTATTTTTTTGGAGTGAAAAATGGAAGAGATTGTCAAAACTATACGCTGTCAGAATCTAAACGTTCCCGGAACATTGGGTAAAGTGGCCGCGGCTATAGGTAAAGTTGGGGTCAGTATTGGTAACATTACTTTAGTGCATATGGGGTCGCATTATACTATCCGGGATATAGAAGTATATGCAGAGAACGAGGATAAGCTTAACCAGGTTGTTAAGGAAGTTTCAAAACTTAAAGAGACCTCTATTTTGCAGGTCAGAGATGATGTGATGGAGACCCATAAGTACGGGAAGATAAAGATGGTTAATACCATTCCCATTACTTCACTGGATGTTCTGCGCAGGGTTTATACGCCGGGGGTGGCTCAAGTGTGCAAGTTGATTGAGAAAGAGCCGGGATGGAAGGATTATTTTACCGCTATTCCGTACTTTGTTGCGATAGTCACCGACGGTACTGCGATACTTGGACTAGGTGATATCGGGCCTGTGGCTGGGATGCCGGTTATGGAGGGGAAGGCCGCGCTGCTCCAGCAGCTTGTGGGGATCAGCGGAATTCCTATTCTTTTAAACACTAAAGATCCTGATGAGATTATTGAAACGGTGAAGCATATCGCTCCTACTTTCGGTGGCATTCAGTTGGAAGATATATCTTCGCCGCGGTGTTTCTATATAGAGGATAGGCTCGTCAACGAGTTAAATATACCTGTTATGCACGATGATCAGAAGGGAACGGCAGTGGTGGTTCTGGCTGCTCTTATAAATGCATCCAAGCGCACTAATATTGATTTGAAACAGGCTAAGATAGGGATGATCGGCCTGGGAGCGGCTGGTTTAGCTATCGGCAAGTTTATATTCCAATACACGGGCAATCCGACTCTGGGAACGGCAAGGACTGAGGCTACTAAAAAGCGGCATGCGGATGCGGGTGGCATAGTCTCTAATATAGATGAGATTATGCAGAAGTGCGATATAGTGGTAGCCACTACAGGCGTGAAGGGGCTAATAGACCCAAGCAAGGTGCGAAAGGGCCAGATTATCCTTGCCCTGTCCAATCCTTATCCGGAGATTACGCCGGAGGAGGCCAGGGCGGCCGGTGCGGCACTTGCTGCCGATGGCAGGTCGGTCAATAATCTTCTCGGCTTTCCGGGAATCTGGCGCGGGGCGCTTGATGCCAAAGCCAGTAAGATCAACAACGAAATGCTTCTAGCTGCGTCTCTAGCGATTGCGGCAGCTACTGATGAAGGCAGGTTAGTTCCCAGCGCAATTGAGCCTAAAGTGCATCTGGCAGTAACTCATGCCGTAGTCAAGGCTGCTATGGAATCGGGAGTTGCTCAGCGAAAACTGGATGAAGACTATTTCGCCAATACTAGTTGTAAGGAGCCGCTCTGGGCGTAAGCCTGTATTATTGTGACCTTGATCGGGTGTATTAACCCAATTCTTTGTATCCCCCCTCACGGGTGATTTTAGTTTAGGAGATATTCCCAAACTCCTGGTAGGAGAAATCTCCTGCGCCCTTTTTCAGCGGAATATCTGCCTTGCAGTATTGCCGTTTTATGCATGCTAGTAATTTGTTGTACAGCTTTGACAGCTGTGGGATAAATGGTGTAAACTAACCAAGGTTTATCTCTATTGAGGTATGAATATAATTGGAAAATGAACTTACTAAAGCACTTCAGACTTCAGGAATTATCATTGCAGCTTTGTTCGTCATTTCGATTATTTTCGTCCTAGCTATCGGTAGCCTTCACCACGTTATTGCGTTCAGGGAAAAGCATGGCATATTTATGCGTCGCGGAAGGATACGATCAGTAAAAGCAGATATGAAAAAAGATGTGCTAATAGCTGCTGCTATTGAGGGCTATTTGCAGGCTGAGCAAGAGAGGAAAAGATGAAACGCAAGTTCAAGATAACTATCGAGGGAGTTAGCCATGAGGTGGAGATAGAGGAAATCCTCGGGGAGGCAGGATCGCAGACAGCTTCTCCCATGTCAGCGTCTCCCCTCGTAAAACCTCAGGTTAATAATAAAGCTGCGGAACGTCCTACGAATCCTCCTGCGGTAGCAGTTTCGCAGGCGCCTAAGGTTACAGGTAAGGGAGTTATCGCCGCTCCCATGCAGGGGATGATCTTAAACGTTAAGGTTAAGGTCGGTGACACAGTAAAAACTGGCGATGTTCTGTTGGTACTAGAGGCTATGAAGATGGATACTGACATCCCGTCACCCAGAGATGGGATTGTGAAGGAGATTTTCGTTTCGGCAGGGCAGAATGTGAAGAGAGGCGGGGCTTTGGTAGCAATCGAAGCATAGTATATAGATTAATGGAAGCCGTGTTCTTTGACCTTGAGCCTTTTTTAAGCCTACCCATATATCTCTCAATAATCTCTGCAAGATCTGCTTTGGTAACTGTGGTCATGAGTATGCAAAGATAGGGTTACTATGGGATACGAAACAGGATTATTAAATCTCACAGCGGGAAATATATTGATGCTCGCACTTGGCGGGCTCATTATTTATCTGGGCATAGCCAAGAAGATGGAACCGATTCTGTTGGTTCCTATCGGATTGGGTGTGATCATGGTAAATTTACCCCTTACCGTGTTGATGGTTTATACCCCGGACGGTTTTCCAGCTGAGGCGGGGACTCTAAGCCAGCTCATGACGGAGATTGCTGCAGGTAAAATAGGGGTGCTGAATATTTTATACACCTTCGGGGTAAAATCGGAGATCATCCCCCTGCTGATATTTCTTACGGTAGGCGCTATGACAGACTTCGGGCCCGCGATTGCCCGTCCCATTTCCTTCATATTTGGTGCTGCAGCTCAGCTGGGCATCTTCATTGTATTCATCATTTGTGTTGCTTCAGGGCTATTCTCTATAAATGAAGCAGCCTGTGTCGGTATCATCGGCGGCTCCGATGGCCCGCCAACGATTATCCTTACCTCAGCGCTGGCCCCCAATCTTCTGGGGCCTATCACACTTGTAGCCTTTTCATATATGGCCCTCGTGCCCATATTGCAGCCTCCGGTTATCAAATTGATAACCACCAAGAGGGAGCGCGCGATATATATGAAGCCCGATATACGTGAACCTTCTAAATTAGAGCTTATCCTTTTCCCTATTTTAATATTGATCGTTGCCGCGCTGCTGGTTCCCTCATCGGCGGCTATGGTGGGGATGTTCATGTTCGGCAACCTGTTACGTGTCTCCGGTGTTACCGATAAACTAGCGAAAGCGGCGAGCGGCAATTTTGCAAGTGTAATCACCATTCTTTTAGGGATAACCGTAGGTTCCTTGATGCCCGCTCAAGTATTTTTGACCGCTCAAAGCCTGGCAATTGTCGGATTGGCGGTGGTAGCCTTTGCTTTTGGCACCGCCGGTGGCGTGTGGGCCGCTCAGATAGTTAACAGGTTTTCAAAGGAGAAGATAAATCCGATGATAGGGGCAGCGGGCGTTTCCGCCGTTCCAATGTCAGCTAGGGTAGTGCATAGAATGGGACAGAAGGCAAACCCTGAGAATTACTTGGTTATGCATGCCATGGGACCTAACGTTGCCGGCTGTATATCCACCGCTCTGGTTACAGGACTCTTCCTTGGTATGCTCCAATAGAGCGGCGACATTTTTATCGGAAGCTTCGCCTATTGGCCCACACGTGTTGTGATGTCATGCCGCAAATATTAACGCTACGACCGATGTTGCTATGCCTTGAGGACGAGTAGTCTGGGCTCTGTTATTTCCTCGATGGTGAGACCTTCGCGTCCAAGCCCTGAATCCTTCGTTTCGCTGGTCATTAAATCAAAGCTACATTCAACCTCCTGTATTCCCCCAGACATGGGTCCATCATGTAGGGGCAGGGCTGCCCTGCCCAATAAAGAATACGCAGCGAGCAGCGCCCCGACTGGACACCCCCTAATATCCCATTAGAAAGTATCCTGCATTTCTTTTCCCCATATAAAAAAGGAACCCCTCTCGCTATTGGAAAGGGGTTCCTTGATTGTTATTGTGATGTCTTTGCTATTAGCCTATGAAGAGCGGGCAAAGCACCAGCGTGATTGTGCTGAGAAGTTTTATCAGAACGTGCACAGAAGGGCCGGCGGTGTCCTTGAACGGATCGCCCACCGTGTCGCCGACAACTGCGGCGGCATGTTCCGGGGTCTTCTTTCCGCGGACGTTACCCTTGTCGTCCTTGAACTCGCCGCTCTCAATGTACTTCTTGGCGTTGTCCCATGCGCCGCCACCGTTGTTCATGTAGCTGGCCATGAGAATACCGCCGATGGTGGCTACCATCAGCATCGCGCCTACCGCCATCGGAGAGTCGTAGTGTAGCGAGTCAGGCATGAGTCGGTACACCACGCCGACGACGATCGGTGAAAGCACTACGAGAAGGCCTGGTGCAATCATCTGGCGCAGGCCGGCCTTCGCGGTGATATCCACGCAATGTCCGTAGACCGGCTTGGATGTACCGGCCATGATACCGGGATCGGCGTGGAACTGGCGGCGTACCTCTTCGATGATGGCGGCTGCGGTGTTGCCAACAGCGCGGATAGCCATCGAGCAGAACAGGTATACAAGCATTCCGCCAAGGAGCGCGCCGACGAATACCTCGACGCTGGCGATATTGATCGAATCAAAGGGTGTGCCTTTCAGCAGGGCTACTCTCTCCATATAAGCCTGGAAGAGCAGGAAGGCGGCCAGTCCGGCCGAGACCATGGCATAGCCCTTGGTCAGGGCTTTGGTGGTGTTGCCGACTGCATCCAGACGGTCGGTGACATCCCTCACCTTGCCGCCGATGCCGGCCATCTCGATGATGCCGGCGGCGTTATCGGTGATAGGGCCGAATGTGTCCATCGCCAGGATGAAGGGGCAGGTCATGAGCATGCCCATGGTGGCTACGGCGGTGCCGAATGCGCCACCGTCGTTGATGAATGTGCCGGGGTTATCGAAGCCTGAAAGTGAGCCGAAGTAGTAGGAGAGGAGCAGGGCTGCACCGATTACCAGGGCGGTAGGGAGGGTGGTCTCAAAGCCCACCGCGGTGCCCTGTACGATGACCGTTGCCGGGCCGGTGCGTGAGGCCTTGGCGATTTCCTTAACCGGTTTGTAGCGATACTCCGTATAGTACTGTGTGACGAAGATTGTGATTATACTGGCCACGATGCCTACGATACCGGCACCGATAAACCAGCCGTTGCTTATTCCTGTCCATTTAGGCATCAGGAGAACGGTAGCTACCAGTCCCGCGATGGAAAGCGCAACGGCGACGAAGTAGCCACGGTTGAGGGCGTTCATTGGGTTCTCGCTCTCTTTGCCGCGTACCAGCAGCACGCCGAACATGCAGGCGATGACGCCGAAGGCGCGCAGTACCAGCGGGAACAGTACCCAGATCGGTTGGCCTGTTATCTTCCATAGTGCGATACCGAGGATCATCGCTCCGATATTCTCGGCGGCGGTGGACTCGAACAGGTCGGCGCCACGGCCGGCGCAGTCGCCCACGTTGTCTCCGACGAGGTCGGCGATAACGGCGGCGTTTCTCGGGTCGTCCTCGGGTATACCGGCCTCTACTTTGCCTACGAGGTCGGCACCCATGTCAGCTGCCTTGGTGTAGATTCCTCCTCCCAGCTGGGCGAAGAGGGCTACGAAGCTGGCGCCGAAGCCGAAGCCGACGATAAGGTGCGGTGATTGATCGGCATGACCGCCATATGCGAAGTACATCGCGGTTACGCCAATGAGGCTCAAGGCTACGACAAGGAAGCCTGAAACGGCTCCCCCCTTAATGCCTACGTCAATGGCCTGTTTCAAGCCGCCGGTCCGTGCGGCGTTGGCGCATCGTACATTGGCTTTTACCGAGATTAACATGCCGATAAAGCCGGAGATGGCGGAGCAGAAAGCTCCTACCATGAAGGCCACGCCTGTGCGCCAGGCGATGCCGACCGGGGTCATGCCCGGTATACCTTCCTCACCGCGGAGGCAGCCTACCAGCACGGCGATTAGAACGGCGACTACTACTGATAGGATGGCGATAGTTATGTACTGGCGCTTGAGGAAGGCCTTGGCTCCCTCGAAGATCATGTTGCCGATGTCCTGCATCTCTTTGGTGCCGGGATCGCGACGTAACACGTCACGTATCAGGTAGGCGGCAAAAAGCACTGCAATGACACCTGCTACGGGAACTACCCAAAAAATTCCTGGTAGATCACCCATTCTTTTGTGAACCTCCCTTCATATGTTTTAATATTTGTATATGTTGGCTTTGTCTGTATGTCAGACCAACAATTCTACTTATCGACTCTATAAAGCCCTCCTTCCATTTAGTGATACTATTATGATTTGTATTTATTATCTTCCCAAATGAGAGAAGATATATCACTCTGAGTTAATCTATCAGTCCACCTACGCTTAAAATTGCCGGCGCAAGCACCAGCGAGATGATGGACATGAGCTTGATCATGATGTTCAGTGACGGGCCTGACGTGTCTTTGAATGGATCGCCCACGGTGTCGCCTACCACGGCCGCCTTATGCGGGTCGGAGCGTTTTCCGCCGTACTGACCGCTCTCTATGTATTTCTTGGCGTTATCCCATGAGCCGCCGGCGTTGGACATGATCACTGCCAGCATGAAACCTGTGACGGTAGCCCCGATGAGGAATCCGCCGAGCGCTTGCGCCCCAAGGACAAAGCCTACTATTATCGGGGCTATTACTGTCATTATACCTGGGGCTATCATTTCTTTGAGTGCGGCGCGCGTGCTGATATCTACGCACTTGCCATATTCAGGTTTGCCCTCGCCTGTCATGATGCCCTTTATCTCCCTGAACTGGCGGCGCACCTCGTTGATGATGGAGAACGCTGCTCTTCCCACAGCCTGTAGCGTGAGGGCGCAGAAGAGAGCTGGCAGCAGTGCTCCCAGCAGTATGCCCGAGATCACCAGGGGGTCGAGCATGTCTATAGTTTCTAGGTTTACCGCCTGGCAATATGAGAGAAGCAATGCCAGTGCTGTGAGCCCGGCGGAGCCGATGGCGAATCCCTTGCCGGTCGCAGCTGTTGTGTTGCCCAGCGAGTCAAGCGCGTCGGTGCGCTCGCGTATCTCCTTGGGCACATCCGACATTTCTACAATACCGCCGGCGTTGTCGGCCACGGGACCGTAGGCATCGGTAGCTAATGTGATGCCAAGGGTGGAAAGCATTCCAATGCCGGCGATAGCTATGCCGTACATGTCGGCGAAGCGGTGAGCTACGATGATCGCAACTACGACTATAATTACAGGGGGCAGCGTGCTCATAAGCCCGTTGGCAAAGCCGCTGATGATGTTGGTGCCGGCTCCTGTTTGAGACGCCTTTGCGATGTTTCGCGTTGGTCCAAAGCTGTATGACGTGAAGTAGTTGGTGCTCTCTCCGATGAGTACTCCCGCTACCAGGCCAACGAGTATAGCCCACAGCACGCCCCAGTCGGCCTTGAGTCCCCACACCGCGAGGGCGGAGAAGACTGCAGTAAGTATCGAAGCGCCCAGAGTGCCGCGCCTGAGCGCCATGAGCAGGGCTTTCATCTCCGGTTTGTTGCCTACCTTGACCAGGAACACTCCGATGATTGAGGCGATGATGCCGCCCGCGGCGATCATCATCGGCAGCTGCCAGGCTACAGCTTCGCTGGGAACCAGGTTGTCTGCCGAGCCGACAGCTATAAACGCTATCATGCTAAGGGTAATTGTCGCGATTATCGAGTCCACGTATGATTCAAAGAGGTCGGCGCCCATGCCGGCCACGTCGCCCACGTTATCGCCCACGAAGTCGGCGATAACGGCGGCGTTGCGCGGGTCGTCTTCGGGGATGCCCTGCTCCACCTTGCCCACGAGGTCGGCGCCCGTATCTGCTGCCTTGGTAAATATGCCGCCTCCGGCTCTGGCGAAGATGGCCACAAGCGATGCGCCCATGCCATATCCGGGCACGATTCTTATGAAATCAGCTGAATCTAAATGAAAAGCAAAATAAAGGATGCTCAAGCCCAGTATACCGATGCATACTACGCCTAAGCCCATGACAGCGCCAGAGCGGAAGGCTACCTTGAGACCCTGGTTCAGGCTCTTCTGTGCCGCCGCCGCGGTGCGGGCGTTGGCGCGGATGGCCATGTTCATGCCGACGAAGCCGGCCGATGCCGAGCAAACCGCTCCAAAAACAAAAGCTAGTGAAACCCATCCGCCTAATTTTGGTATAACACCCAGCACGATGGCTATAACGGCAATGAAAATTGCCAGTATCATATACTCGCGTCTGAGGAAGGCGAGCGCCCCCTCCTTGACCGCGGCTGAGATCTCTTGCATCCTCGCCGTGCCCTTGTCCTGCTTGAGCACGTTGAACGCCAGGAAGCCGGCCAAGACTGCTCCCAGCACGCCAGCTATCACCGCATAGTAAATTGGATCCATACGGGTTCTCTCCTATTTAATCTTATCTTCTAACTTGGCTAACTTTTTCTCCAGAGTCCATTGTCTGGAGGCGACTGTCAGATCGCCCCTGGTCTTCTCCAGGATGCCGCGGGTCGAATCGGTTGTGCGCCGTAGTCCGCCGGTCATGGCATCAGGGAAGTCCATGGTTACAAGTATGCCGTAGATGTCATCCATGGCCTCAAGAAGCTCTTCGCAGCGGGCTGTTTCGCCTTTGCGTATCGTATCCAGCACATGGCGCCTCAGCTCGCCCACCGCTTCCGCAATTCCGTTAAGATAGGCGGCATAATCCACCTTTATTTCATCGGGGCCGGGGATCGTTCCATTTACGATTATAGATAAAGTAGCGCAACCCTCCGCATATTCCTTCTGGGCGCTGTAAACGAAGCCGCTGTGAAGGAGGTCCTGATGGTCTTTCAGCACCTCTTCGAGCTCCTGTATCAGGTCGCGGGCGGAGTTAAGTTTCTTTCTGGCATCCTCGTATTCGCCGCGGTGCACGGCACGGATGCCTTCAGAACAGAAACGTATAGCCTCACGCGATGACCGCAAAGCCTGTTCCCGGGCTATATCTTTCGCTGAAAAAGCCGCTCGAGCCTTTTCCGCTATTGCTTCAAGGTGGACTGCTAACTTGCCCATCTATCTTGCCTCCAGCCTTTCTGCAATCTTGCGGGTGGCCCGCTCTACATCGTCGTTTTCTAAAATCGCGCTGATCACAGCGATTGCATCTGCGCCGGCGTTGATCACAGTTCGGGCGTTGTCTGCGTTGATGCCGCCGATGGCGACGATGGGAAGCGATACCGCCTCCCGGATTTCCCGCAGCCTGCCCAGCCCGACCACGGTGATATCTGATTTTGACTTCGTTGGATAGATAGAGCCGATAGCTATATAGTCGGCTCCGTCAGCCTCGGCCTTAAGCGCCTCTTTCACTGTAGTTGTTGAGCATCCTAATAGTTTGTCGATGGGAAGAAGATGTCGCGCGGCTGAAACGGGGAGATCATCCTGTCCCAGGTGAAGTCCGTCGGCTCCGGAGGCCAGGGCTATATCCAGCGAGTCGTTCATGATGAAGGGAACGCCCGAAGGCGCGCAGGCTTCTTGTAGCTTCATTGCGGAGTTGAGCATCCGGGATTTATTCTCCAGCTTATCTCGAAGCTGAATGATATTCGCGCCGCCGCGGATGGCCTGCCTGCAGGCATCGATCTCGTCTTTCCTGCCCAGCGCTTCCCTGTCGATTATCACGTATAAGCCTGCTATTCGCTTGCCGCGGCGTGATACCTTGCCGCTGAGTTCCTTCTCGATCTCGTATATTGCGAAGCGAGCCCTTTTGAATTTCATGGGGTCCAGACCGATATCGGGGAGCTTGGCGAATTCCTCCAGGACCCTGAGCGATTCGGTGACCCTCCTTGCGTTAGCGGTCACGACATCGTTTGCGTCGGAGCGGGACATGCTTTCCGTGGAGAAAGCGGTGACGTCCCCCTCGGAGTCACGCGCGGATAGAATCGTTTTCTGGAAGGATTTCGTATTGGAAAGAAGATCGTGTCGTAAGGCCTTCAGTCGTGAACTTAAGGCCGCATCGTTTAATATAAATCGGGCCACGTCCTCGAGAAGGCGTAACCCTTCGCTCAGACGATTAAGATTAGCATCGATAAGGCGAAACATCGATTATTTATATATCCTTGATCTTATCCGGCATCTCACCGTCACGGGCTTTTTCGATCATTTCGTTGACCTCGGAGAAGCAATTTTTGTACTCGTCGCTGTGCATGTCCATACCGAGCTGCTTGAGTCGGTGCTCAGTGTATCTTCCGATGTTGCGCGGGTCGCTGTAATACTTGTCATCCCCGATGGCTGGCGGTGGTCCCTTTTCCTCGGTCCAGACGCTGGCTTGATTATGATATGCAACTCGGGATATGAGGCGTTTCAGATCGGCGCCCCCGCACTCCGGGCAGGTGGCCTGCTTGGAGGTATCTCTAAGGAAGACGCTCACTTTTTTCTTGCATCCTCCACATCTATATTCGTAAATGGGCATATCCCCTACTCGTCATTCTTGACTTTCTTGTCCTTCTTCTTCCTCTCGGCCTTTTCCTTCAGTGCTTCTATCTTGTCAGGATGGGGTGTACGGGGAGCGGTTACGCCTGGTATCATGGGCCATTCGCCCTTTTCCATGCGCTCCAGATGCTCGTCGTACTCGGTCGGCTCGTGTCCAGTCTCCATGCCGCGCATCATGCGCTTGTTCCAATCAGCCATGGCGCGCGGATCGTTATCGAGCATGCCTTTGGTTAGCTGGTTGTCGCCGAGGATATCTTCGTAGACGTCCTTGTAGGTTCCGCGGACGGAGAAACGTGAGAATCGGCGTTCAAGTTTATCGCCTTTGCAGACAGGGCATTTGGGTTTATTATCTAACTTCCGCAAAAGTACACTAACGCGGCGGTTGCAATCTTTACATAAATATTCGTAAACAGGCATGGTTTATTATGTACCCAAGGGCTAATTTTAGCACATCGCTGTGCAGGGGTAAATAGCAAGTAAGTTATGGTAAAGTATGTGGTCGTCCCCCTGCCGTCCCCCTTGAAAGGGGGAAACAATATCCGAACCCCCTGTTAGTCCCCCATACGTTGGGGGACTTTGGAAATTGGGGGACACCCCCAAACCCCTGGCAGGAGATGATTCTCCTGCATCTCTTTTTTAAAGCGTCATTCCGGTGAAGGTCGGAATCCAGGGCGACGTCGAGGCGAATTCAGGTCGTCGTCCAGCCGGTGGCGTTCTCTATTACGTTGAGGCGTATCAGCTTGCCGTCCGCGTCGAGCTTTATCGCTATGAGGTCGATGCGGCAGGAGTCCGGCTGTTCGCCGCTGTCGCTCAGGTAGGCTTCCGCCAGCGCGATGAGGCGCTTCTTTTTTCTCTCCGTTATCGATTCCTCCGCGCTGCCGAACGC
>Ga0172380_10003238_pt1 | contig 22875 bp, 18 predicted proteins | sample Leawe162metaG_FD_119747 | JGI IMG/M metagenome (GOLD analysis project Ga0172380, IMG submission 119747) | Leachate microbial communities from a municipal landfill in Southern Ontario, Canada - Leachate well 162 metaG | ecosystem: Engineered > Solid waste > Landfill > Unclassified | place...
AAGCCCCGAGAAACCGGGGCCCTCGCAAGACTAGTTGACAGGTGATGCATGGCCGTCGTCAGTTCGTGGTTTGAATTGTTCCCTTAAGTGGGGTAACGAACGCAACCCTCGTCGTGTGTTATAAGTGTCACACGAGACTGCCCCGACCCAAGTTTTTGAACATATGTTCGAAAGTTTCGGTCGGGGAGGAAGGGGAGGATGACGCCAGGTCAGCATGTCCCTTGATACCTTGGGCTACACACATAATACAATCGCCACTACAACGGGCAGCGACGGGGTAACCCTGAGCGAATCCTAATAAAAGTGGCGTCAGTTCGGATTGGGGGCTGCAACTCGACCCCATGAAGCTGGAATCGCTAGTAATCGCGGGTCAGATATACCGCGGTGAATACGTTCTCAAGTCTTGTACTCACCGCCCGTCAATTCAAGGGAGCCGGGAATACCCGAAATCTCTCCAAAAGGAGGGCCTACGGTAAGCTCGGTGACAGGGAATAAGTCGTAACAAGGCACGGCTAGCGGAAGCTGGTCGTGGAATAATTCAATTTGAAATTAATCGATGTATCTTATTTATAAGTACAAAGATCTTATTGAGTCGATATTGTATAGCTCAATTGACTATACAATTGCTGCGTACTACAGCATAGCGAAGTACTGACATCTGGGAAAGACCAGTATCAACAAAATACGAACGGAACAAAATTAAGAATATTTTCAAAACTTTCTATTTGTTTCTTGATTATTGCAACAACCTATTAACTTTCAATAAAAAAAATCTCAACGTAAGTTGAGATTTTTTTTATTGTATTAAATTTTTTAAAAAGGTATTTCCTCGGGCAGTAGCCGGAGGTGATTCCTTGGTAAAAAATATAAAAAAAGAACGCTTCACATCGTGAGCGTTCTTTTTGTTTGTGCCTACTTAGTAGGACTTAATTTTTTACAATCTTGGCAAAACCAATCTTAGTTTGTATGTTGTAGAATCCACTAGGGATTTCACTCATATCAACTTTGTCTGATTCGCCAGAAGTAATGAACCTACCTTGTATATCAGTGATGTTATACTCAGTAAATTCAGGAAGGTACAAAATGTTTTCGCATGGGTTTGGATAAACCACAATTTTCTTTAAATCAATCTCGCTAACTCCAGTAGTAGGAGTAGATTCGATTGTAAAGGTTACAACCTCTCTCACATACTGCCCATTGGCAGGGGTTATATATCCTTGGATACGGGCGTAGTATACGCCAGTATCAGATAAAGAAAATATTGCAGATTGGATTTGGCTTGAACTATTCATTGCAGAGAATGCTTTACTCTGTACAACATTTACAAAGGATGAATCCTTTGCTATGTCTAACGAAAAGTTCGCCACTTTACCCACCGGAACTTCCGGCTTGAATTTAATCTGTGCTGACATAGTGCTAGGTGTAGCACTAAATCCTGTTACAGCTAAATCAATAGGTAAATTCACTACTACACTTTTAGTGCTCACACCAGTCCCAGAAGCATTTTTTGCAATAGCAGTGATGCTGTACGGGATACCTTTAGTGGCACCAGTTTTTGTCGCGTCCCAATTCTGTAAACCATTGTGAGGTGGTAATCCTAGGAATAATGTATCTCCTATACCTAGTACTACCTTTATATTGGTAGCCAAGTTATAAGTGATGCATCTTCCGTAAACCTTGAAATCATTTGTTCCAGCTATTTGCACAGCTGAGTCAACTTCAATCCAAGGAGTATTAGGAACATAATTCGTCACACCTGCTTTGGTGGTAGAATCTCCACCACCAAGATTTGATGCAAAATACTGGATAGTGTCTCCAGTAAAATTAAAGTTAGGAAAGCTATCTGTGAAGATAGTGTTTCCAGGATTAACTTTTTTGCTTAGTCCAACAGGGAAGAACATTTGTCCATCTGGTGAATAGTATGCCTGCACGGTAGCAGTATCTCTACTATTTACATTCACGGTACACATCATCTTGTTTGTAGTCACCTGTACGGGGGCTAGAACAAAATTTACTGTAGGTGCGATAGGAAGTGTCCTGATTTGTGAGGTGAAAACTTTTACATTTCCAAGGGTGTCCCTCCATGTTCTACGGATGTAGATCATTTTAGGTCCTTGGAACAATGGTCCATAAGCTGAGTCTAAAAAAGATTTAGTCTCAAAGGCACTCAATGTGTCGTACCTCATCGATACGGGTACATTGAAGGTAGTGTCGAAAGCCACGAGGCGAACCCCGTAAACCTTCAAGCTTCCAGCAGTAGCTTTTTCGGCGATTTTATAACCGTCGATTTTAGCAGTTGCTGTTAATGTGTCTGTTTGCCCATCGACCCTATTGAAGGGGAGAACGATTGCGAAAACGATCGCGATGATGGCTATAGCCATGTTTTTTAAGGTGCTCATACTTTGTTTATTTCTTGCTAGTATTATAGCAAATTATAGTGTATTTGTCAAGGTAAGGTATTGACAAAACCGTTCAGATATGATACACTACCCATATGAAAAATTTATACAAAATTTTAGTCGTTTCAGCTTTAGTTTTCAGCTTATTTGCCGTAAAGGTATCTTTTGCAGCTGAACCTACAGTTATGACAGATCCAGCTTCAAATATCACTACTAGTAGTGCTACTTTGTCTGCATTTTACAATGCAAATGGCGAGACTATCACAGGAGCGATGTTTAAATACGGTACTGATCCATTGATGAGTCAGACTGCATATGTATCTACTCCTACATCAGCGTCAGGTACTATATCTACTACTATCTCTGGTCTATTGCCGAATACTACTTATTATTTTAAAACAGTTCTAGTTTCTACTTATGGTATGACTCAGGGGTACTCTGCACCATTTACTACACTAGCCCCTGTATCAGTAAAGACATGTAGTATTGACTCATTTAATGCCAATTCTACTTCTGTAAATGCAGGAGCAACTGTAGTGCTCTCTTGGAATACTACAAATTGTAACAACTTGACTATTACTCCAAATGGCGTGAGTTCAATACTGGCATCTGGATCTACTAGTGTGATTGTAAACAGTACTACTACATATACGATTACTGCATACGGTACAAATAATAATGATTCAGAATCTGTAACTGTGACTGTAAATGGCACTCCGACTAATTCTTGTGCGATCAATTCATTTACTGCAAATCCTTCAACTATAAACTTTTCTTCTAATTATTCTACTCCCGTGACTTTGTCTTGGAGTACAAGTAACTGTACTTATGTGAATCTTGGTCAGGTTGGCGGTGGGTCATACTCTGCATCTGGCTCTACTGTAGTATATGTGAGTGCTCCTACTACATACACTCTGTATGCCTACGGTGCAAATAACAATGATACAGAAACTGTGAGTATAACTTCTGGTGGATCAAATACTGGTACATGTACTATCACATCATTCACTGCGAGTCGTACTTCTGTACGTCCTGGGGAGAGCACTACTCTTTACTGGAATACTAGAGATTGTTCATATGTAGGATTTGGTAATGGATACGGATACCAGACTTCTGGATCTGCAAATGTGACAGTAAATACAACTTCACGATTTACTATCTATGCCTACGGAACAAATGGCAATGACACAGATACACTAACTATTCGCGTAGAGAACAATGGTGGATGTGGAGCATACACTTGTGATAATGATGAGCCGGCTTGTACTTCAGATTGTAATAATAATTACCCATGGTACTCACCATGTAACTGGGTAGGATGTGCAGTAACTGCGCAAGTGCAGGCTCCTGCAGTCACAGCTCCTCAAGTAGTTTACTATCAGACACCTACGACAAATCAAGTAGCATCAAATCAAAATAGTAATTCAAATACTTCAACTACACGTAGCACTACAAATACATCAAAGGGTGTATACGATGCAACTGAGAATAGTAAATTGATAACTGGTACACCAGTAGATCAAAATAATTTGAATGGCAATATGCTCAGTGCTAGTGCGGGGGCTAGTGGATGGTCATTCCTGCCTAGTACACTGTTAGGATGGTTGTTCTTCATTATATTTATTTTACTCATAGTGTTTATCTCTAGGAAGTACAGCAAGTCATCTGAAAAAGATTCACACGGCCACGGACACTAATAGCTTGACTCTATATTATCGGAAAATATGATTGACAAAATATCTAGATTTGATATACTATCATTGTGAGTAAAGGGTTCCGATAATTTATATAAAACAAATGACTGACAAAAACCACCGCAAGGTGGTTTTTGTTTTGTCTGTATAGTGTTTTATATCTTTTTGTTATATAATAGTTCTTGTAGCCGTTATGTGTTCTAGTCAGCGGCTGCACTCACATAGTCATTTGTGTTGGAGTCAAGCACCAGCTGGCTTGAGCACAGAATATAAAATCACTACGATGCAAATCGTAGTGATTTTATTTTTACTTCTAAAAAAAATAAATTAAAATAAAACATTTCTAAAAAATTATTTTCCTAAATATTTTTTTCAAAAATAAAATTAAAAATATTTTTTATTTTTTTTAAAATTAAAAAAGTTATCCACAGTTTTGTTGAAAAAAGTATTGCACATATTTTTTTTATGTAAGATAATGTAGTAGTGAGTGTGATAAATTTTTTTACAAAAGTTTTTTAAAAAAATTTTGTAAGGTCGTGAATCACACATCCTTTAAAAATAATTTTTTTTAAAATATATGGCAGCAAAAAAGAAAGCAGCTAAAAAGACAGTTAAAAAAGCAGTTAAGAAGGCTGTAAAAAAGACTGTTAAGAAAGTTGCAAAGAAAGCAGTTAAAAAAGTAGCAAAGAAGAAGTAATTCTTTCGAGCATAAAAAGCAAACCCTCTCTCTATCAGGGGGTTTTCTTTTTGCGTCTATGTGTATTTACTTGTTTTCTGCACATTTTAAAAAACGTCTTATTGTGTTAAAATGGGTTACTATGAGTCCCGTTAGAGATGTGTTGTTATGATTAAATGGGATGTTGCATATATTTATCATAGGGTTGATTTTTACTAATAGATAATAAGATACGGAAGACTAAAGGCTTCCTATCTCTAACGGGATGAGTATTATAGAAAGTATATTTGGAACTGAGAGTGATGCTTTTGTCAAAAAGGCCCAAAAGACCGTTGTCCGCATAAATGAACTGGAGGATGGCATAAAGGCCCTGACAGATGAAGAGCTAAAGAATAAAACAACTGAATTTAGGAATAGATTGGAAAAGGGTGAGACTACCGAGGATATCTTGCCAGAGGCTTTTGCTGTGGTTCGTGAGGCATCTATCCGTGCCCGTGATCAGAGGCACTATGATGTGCAGATGATCGGAGGTATAGCTCTGCATTCTAAAAATATCGCCGAGATGAGAACAGGAGAGGGTAAGACACTCGTGGCTACTTGTCCTGCATACCTCAATGCTCTGACTGGGAAGGGTGTGCATGTGATCACAGTGAATGATTATCTTTCTCGCCGTGATGCTGTGTGGATGGGACCAATCTTTGCATTGCTCGGCATGACTGTAGGTATAGTGAATTCACAAAACACTTCTTATATATATGATGCATCACATATCGATAAAGTAGAAGATGAAAATTCTGATAACAGTTCTTTTAAGGTAGAGTATGAATACATGCGTCCTTGTTCTAGAAAAGAAGCTTATGGTTGTGATATCACATATGGTACAAACAATGAATTCGGATTTGATTATCTCAGAGACAATCTAGCAAATAGGGTAGACGGCCTAGTTCAGAGGGGGCATCACTATGCTATTGTCGACGAGGTGGACTCTATATTGATAGATGAATCTCGCACTCCTATGATCATATCTTCAGCTACGGCTGAATCAGAGGATCTTTACTATACATTTGCAAATATTTCAAAGCAATTAGCAAAAGAGCAGGACTATACTGTAGATGAAAAATTGAAAGCCATATCTCTGACAGACGAGGGTATAACAAAAGCAGAAAAATTGCTCGGTATTTCAAATATTTATACTGAAAAGGGAATTAAATATGTGCACCACCTAGAGACTGCAGTAAAGGCTCGTGCTATATATGAGAACAATAAAGACTACGTAGTAAAAGACGGGGAAGTCGTCATAGTGGATGCATTTACTGGGCGCCTACAGCCAGGCCGTCGATGGAGCGAGGGGCTACATCAGGCTATCGAAGCTAAGGAGGGTGTAAAGATTGAAAAAGAGACTCGCGCAGTCGCATCTATAACATTTCAAAATTACTTCCGTTTTTACAAAAAACTATCTGGTATGACTGGAACTGCGGAGACTTCAAAAGAAGAATTCAGAAAAGTTTATGGTATCGATGTAATCGTTGTGCCCACACATAGGGATATCGCTCGTGTAGATAGACAAGATTTAATTTATCAGACCGAAGAAGCAAAGTACAAAGCTATAGTATCAAAAGTAAAAGAACTCAATGAGAAGGGTCAGCCTGTTCTTATTGGTACAGTATCTATCGAGAAGAATGAGGTTCTCTCTGCGTACCTGACACAAGCCGGAGTAAAGCATACAGTATTGAATGCAAAGAATCATGAACACGAAGGAGAGATCATCGCCAATGCTGGGCGACTAGGTGCAGTGACCGTAGCTACGAACATGGCTGGACGTGGGGTGGATATCAAGCTCGGAGGTGTACCTTTTAGTCAGGAATCTTATGATAAAGTAAAATCTCTAGGTGGTTTGTTCGTACTAGGTACCGAGAGACATGAAGCTCGCCGTATCGACAATCAGCTCCGAGGACGATCTGGCCGTCAGGGGGATCCGGGGGAGACTCAATTCTTTGTATCACTAGAAGATGATCTGATGCGTATATTCGGAGGGGATAGACTAAAGTCTATGATGGGCAAATTGGGAGTAGAAGAAGATCAGCCTATCCAAAACAGTATCATCTCTAGGACTTTGGAAAATGCTCAAGCAAAAATAGAAGGTTTCCACTTTGATTCGAGAAAGCATACTCTGGAATACGATGATTTGATGAACCATCAGAGAAATATAGTATATGCTAGACGCCGAACTATGCTGTCTGGCACAGAGGGGGATATCGAGAATTTCCTTGGTACTTTGTATGCTACCTATCCTGACCTGGAGGGGGTAATAGTTCAAAAACGCAGTGATTTTGGAGATACAGCATTCTTTGAGACAGTACGACGTATCGCCCTATACACTACAGATAATCTATGGGTAGAACACCTAGAGACTATGGAATACACACGTAGCTCTGTGAACCTCCGTGCATATGGTCAGCGAGATCCACTCATAGAATACAAAAAAGAAGGATTGCGACTATTCCGAGATATGGAGGCTGTGTTTAAAGAGCAGGTATATTCGCTAGTAAAAACTATCCATGTAAATGATGATAATAGGGTAGATGATATAGAGGAGAACAAGCAAATCATCCTCTCTTCTGAAGAAAATAATGGCCCGGTACAGGCCTCAGCAGGGGACAAAATCGGTCGTAATGATCCATGCCCATGTGGAAGTGGTAAAAAATATAAGAAATGTCACGGCTCTGAATAGTTAAAAAATAAAGAAAGCTTGCCCCGTAGGATTTGCCCAACAAGTTCCTTCTGGGGTGTCACGGTGAAGAAAAATAACCATTTTTGTTGATAAATATAGCTTTTTACAGGATAAAGTTCTAAATCTGTCAAAAAATGGTTAAAACCTTTACAAAATAGGCATAATTTGACCATTATAATATATAGATTGTCAAGCCGTATTGAACAAAAAACCCTTATTTTATAAGGGTTTTTTGTATTTGACACATGCAAAAACAGTGGCATAACTATTGACTTTTCTGGCTGGATATGCTAATATATATCTAGTCCCAAGTATGTTATGTTTAGTTACATTATATACAAGGGTTTTTTGTTTTAAGCCTCGGCTCTAAACAAAAATAATCCTGTCATACGTTTTGCGGAGCACAACCGCTACATTATGAAAAACAAAAAAATTACACAGTTTCTACAGTCTTTTGTGGCTATACCATTGTTTGCCACAACACTACCTTTTGCAGGAGTGACAGCGATCCAAAATCAGACTGTAGCAATTCGTCAAGATATATCACAGATCACAACTTCACTGATAACTCCAGAAGAAGCAAAGATCCGTGAAGAGCGTGCAAAGGCAATCGATGATTTCTTTGAATCAAGAAACGCTCCGCTTGCAGGATATGGACGAAAGTTCGTAGACGAAGCGATAAAACATGATTTAGACTGGAGACTATTGGCTGCGATCAGCTTGCGTGAATCCACTGGTGGAATAAATGCATGTAAGAATCCAAAAGCCCCAAATAATAGCTTCGGATGGTTCTCTTGTAAGAAAGGTTTCTCTTCTGTCGATGCTTCTATCGAGCATATATCAAAGACATTAGGTGGAAATAACGAAAATGCTCCTTACTACAAGAAGGAGATGAATACAACACAAATTTTAAAGAAATATAACCCCGACTCTATCGTCCCTGGCTACTCAAAGCAGGTTGTCAGAATCATGAAAATGATCGATGACAAGGAGGAAGTAATTTAATTAAAATACTGTGAACAAAAAATCCGCGACGGTATCGCGGATTTTTTGTTGCTATATTCTCTTCATTTTCTCTATTACTAGACTCTTTTCTCCATTTCTCTCACTAACTTTTGCGTTGATAGCTATGATATTGTTCTCTATGAGGATATCTTTCGTGCCTTCAAATAGCTTTGGGAATACTACTGCCTCGATAGTTCCGGTGTAGTCTGATATGGCTATGAATGCCATACGGTCTCCTTTTTTTGTATTCACGATCCGGATTGTGTCTATGATGGCTGCTACTACGACTGGCTTTTCCTTTTCTACCCTCGCACGGATTTCAGATATTACAGTGCCGAATTTCTCAATCTTCTCTTTGTAAATATCTAGTGGGTGTCCAGAGATATATAATCCTAGCAATTCTTTTTCCCAAGATAATTTTTCTGTCTGAGTGGCAGGTGTCTGAGGTTGGAGTTTGAGTTGGGCCTTGATTCCTCCGATAGCGCCAAAGAGTGATTCTTGAGCTCCGCTACCTTTGGATTCTTTGTTGAATGCGATGAGCAACTCTAGATTACCAATGATCATATTTCTCTCTTCTAGGTCATCCATAGCGCCTGACTTTGAGAGGGCTTCGACGGATTTCTTGTTTAGATTCTTGTGATTTATTCTTTCAAAGAAATTTTCCAAAGAGGTGAATTTACCTCCACGCTTTCGCTCCTCGATAATAGAATCTGAGATATCTGTACCTAGATTCTTTATCGTATATAGTCCAAAGCGAATAGTACGGCCTTCTTCTTTATCGCTACCTACGATCACCGTAAATCCTCCAAAACTGTCATTTACGTTTGGTGGCAAGACTTTTATGCCCATCTTTTCACATTCGTGTACGATATCTGCGATCTTTTCTACATCTCCGGATTCAGCAGTCAGGATGGCTGTCATATACTCGACAGGGTAGTTCGCCTTCATGAATGCTGTCTGGTATGCTACACGCCCATAACTAGCCGCATGGGCCTTGTTGAACCCGTAGGCTGCGAATGGCTCGATGAGCTCCCAGAGTTTTTTAGCTTTTTGTGGTGTGAGTCCATGCTCGATAAAACCTTCATTTAGGTGCTTTTTCTGAGCCTCCATTTCCGCTGGAATTTTCTTTCCCATTGCTTTTCGGAGCTTGTCCGCCTCAAGCCACGAGTAGCCGGCGAGCTTGATGGCTATCATCATCACGTCGTCCTGATATGTGATAACTCCAAAGGATTGGTCGAGGATATCTCGCATTCTTGGATCGAGATATTTGACCTTTGACGGGTCGTGTTTACGCTCGATGTATTCTGGTATCATTTCCATCGGTCCGGGGCGGTACAGGGCCACCATGGCATTTATATCGTGGATTGTACTGGCATGTAGCTCCTTTAGATACCTAGTCATACCAGAGCCATTTAATTGGAATAGTCCCATAGTCTCTCCGCGAGCAAGCATAGCAAAAGTCTTCTTGTCTTCTAGGTCTATCTTGTCTATATTGATATCTACATTGTGGATTTGTTTTACGAGCCTGACTGCGTCTGCGAGGATAGCCAAGTTACGAATTCCTAGGAAGTCGAATTTTGGAAGTCCTGCGTCTTCGATACTATACATGTCGTATTGCGTGATCATGTCACCACCTTTTGGGTCGTATTGGACTGGAGTGAAATCCCAAAGTGGAGTAGGGGAAATCACTACTCCGGCAGCGTGTACGGAGATATGACGAACACAACCCTCCATCTTCTTGGCGAGATCTATAATCTCTCTCGTCTCTGCTTCATTCTTGTATGCTTCTGCTAACTCGGGCACTATCTCCATCGCATGGTCGATAGTCATAGCCGTACCTTGTGAACCAAGAGGGATCATGCTAGATATACGATCGCCGACAGAGTACGGATATCCGAGAGCTCGGGCCACGTCACGCACAGAACCCTTTGCCATCATCGTACCAAAAGTACCGATCTGTGCGACCTTGTCCTCTCCGTATTTTCTCTTTGCATAAGCGATGATCTCATCGCGACGATTATCAGCATAGTCCATATCGATATCGGGTAGGGATGGACGCTCAGGATTGAGGAATCGCTCGAAAGGTAGCTTGTATATGAGTGGATCCACATTTGTAATTCCGATTAGATACGTCGTCAGAGATCCGGCGACTGATCCTCTGATATTTGTCAGAATTCCGTTTTCACGAGCGTATTTGAGTAGGTCTCCAACCACAAGGAAATATGCAGGGTAGCCTTTTTGTTTGATGATACCGAGCTCGTATTCAAGACGCTTTGTATAATCATCTGTCACTGTGATATCACGAAAAGCAAAACCAGCGTATGCCAGTTCTCGGAGTACTTCGTCTGCAGTCTTGCCATTGTCTATAGGGAAATCTGGGAAGTATGCAGTACCTAATTCTAGGTCGTAAGCCTCGCACATGTCTGCTACAAATCTTGTATTGTCTACAGATTCGGGGCAATCCTTGAAATATTCTCGTGCAGTTTTTTCATCAATCAATGAAAAGTCATCTTCAGAGAATTCAAATTTACCCGCGTCTTTTACGTCTGCCCCAGTGTTCACCTGGAGTAGTGTATTGTGTGCCTTGTGATCGTCTTTACATGGGTAGTGCGAGTCCTGAGTGGCTACTATTTTAATATCATGTTTTCTGGCTAGCTCGATTAACTTACCACGAAGTTCGGCATCACGCTCGATATGAGGGTGATTTTGTATTTCAATAAAATAATTTTCTTTACCAAAAATATCTTGGTGTGTTTTTATCAATTCCTCGGCCCTGTCCATATTGCCGGCTAGGATTGATTTCGATAGCATGCCCCCCATACATCCGGATAACGCTATGATACCCTCACTATGTTCACGGAGAAGATCCATGTCTACTCGGGGTTTGTAGTAGTATCCCTCGAGGTTTGCCTTGGTCACAATCTTCATCAGATTTTTGTATCCAATTTTATTCTTTGCTAGGAGTATCAGGTGGTAGCGTTTGTTGTCTATACCGGGCTCTTTGTCAAAACGAGTGCGTTCCGCTACGTATACCTCACATCCTATGATCGGCTTGATTCCGGCCTTGTGGCATTCCTTGTATAGCTCTATAGCTCCATACATACTACCGTGGTCAGTAAGAGCCACAGCATTCATCCCTGAATCTTTTGCGATCTTTACCATCACCTCGATTTTAGTCAAGCCATCCAATAGTGAATAGTGAGAGTGAGTGTGTAGATGTATGAATTTTGAATCTAACATAGGGGTATTATACTCCAATTTTCTAAAATTGTAATCAATTCATAGAAAATGCAGTCCTTTAGGGTCAGAATTAAGTGCGGATTAAAATTCCCATCTTGAGGGGTGGATTTTGTACTCAAAAGACGGGGTGGAGGTATTTTGGTATAATAACCCAATGGATAAAAAGTTTATTATAGGGATAGATGAGGTAGGGCGAGGCCCTATAGCTGGACCTGTTATGGTCGGAGCTTTTATCTTTCTCGTCCCTGATTTTGAAAAAAATATCAAAGAATATGGCTCTGAGAATAAACTTCCTCTACGTGATTCCAAAAAATTAACTCAAAAACAAAAAGAGAAATGGGTGAAATATTTTAAAGAAGAAAAAGAAAAAGGGAATTGTGATTTTGCTGTGTCTGCTGTATCAGCCGGTGATATAGACAAGATCGGCATAGTGCCATCCATACAAAAAGCTTTGAATAATTCTTTATCTAGGATCACTGCGCAGGAGATACTTCTTGCGAGGTCCTCGGATGAGGGAGGACGAGGCGCCAGACCGTCACAAGAAGTATCTCCTGCTTCGTTCCACATATATCTTGATGGCGGATTAAAAGCTCCGGTGGAATATGTAAATCAAGAGACGATAATAAAAGGGGATGAATTGCACCCTGTGATATCGTGTGCATCTATCGTAGCGAAAGTTACACGCGATGCCCTGATGGATAAATACGGTTTAGAATATGTGGATTACGGTTTCGAGAATCATGCAGGGTATGGCACGAGTGCGCATTATGCAGCAATAAAAAAACACGGACTGACTCCGCTACACAGGAAAACTTTTTTAAATAATATAAAATAAAACACCCCATTTTATTCGGGGTGTTTTATTTTATTGAACTACAACCTGGCTTAATTTTGTGCGAGTCATCCATCCGGCTACTCCGTCTGGTATTAGTCCATGTTTCTGTTGGAATAGCATGAGTGCATTGGTCGTTGCCTTCCCCCAAGCTCCGTCTACCGTAAGTGGTCGGATGAGAGTAGAAGCAAGATCCATGTTTAAAGCTATCTGCATATTTTTTATCATTTGCTTCGGACTCCTGTTGTTTAGCGTAGTGAGGAATGAGAATGTCTTGCCTGTGAGTGTCGGTGCGGTATTTATCAGATTGATGCTAGCTGCTATAGGATTGGATATATTATACGAATCATCTCTGAATTTTGCATATAGGGTCTTTACTCCGTTTGATTTACTTGAAAAAGTCCAAGTAGAATTGTATGCGTATGGTTTCCATATGTCATATTTAAAATATTGATCTTCGGATATCATCATCCATGTGGCACCTGTAGCTAGTAGCTCTAGTGTTACATTTGGACTATTTGTTATTCCTACCTTTTTATTAATAAATAAATATGTATTTATTGGTGGAGTTGTATCGCCCCCACCGCCTGTATTTGATCTTCCACCTGTCGATACAGATCCACCTGTGTACACATCACCACCTGTGTATGCTCCACCTCCGGTAGAGGAACCGCCACCCGTCGTACCGGGATTTGTATTCCAAGACCATTTGTATGGAAGACCGTATATCGACTGATTGTTTATGGACGTTCCTTTTGATAGCGTCGCGCTCAATTTGCTATTTACATCATAGGCGCTATGTGTCAGGATCAAGGTTTTATTATTGTTTAACCAGACAGGGTTGTGTATGTGATATGGATTTATCGTGTAGCTTATCGTAGAAATTTTTATTTCTTCAGAAAAATTAATCACGATATCTGAGCTCCTGTTTTGATTTGAAGAATTATTTGCGGGGGATACAGATAGTATTATAGGTAGTGCTCCGTCGGAAACTTTTTGATTATAATTTTCTACCATATTACCACTCTCCATCACTATCTGAGTCTGACCTTGGTATTTGTAGCTGATGATCGGGTCTATCGGTCCACCTGTGGTACCTGATTTGGCTGTGACAGATATGTCTAGTATTGGAGTCTGCTCTTTACATGATATGCCGTTGATAGATGTTATACCTATACTACCAGTATTGTTTATGACCCAGTCACCACTCTCGAATGGACAAGACATGTAGTATTCACCCCCGGTCTCTATACGTATAGTATCTACTGTGCCGTCATTGTTTTTATCTATATATGTATACGTATCTGATGCACCAAAACTCACCAGAGGGAATATAAACACTGCAAGAATAATTATTTTTTTCATATTAATTTACTGCTATAAAACTGGCAATGATTGCTGCCGTCTCGCCACGGAGCATGAGAGAGCCTAGTGAGGCTGTCTCTATATTATTTTCTTTTGCTTCAAATATTTCTTTTTCTGTGAATCCACCCTCTGGTCCGATAAATAGACTAATGCTTTTTGCTATTAGGTTTTTGCTGCTAGCTTGTTCTCCTGAGATATCGAAGATTATTTGATGGTCTGTGTTTTTGCAATCTATCAGTGCCTCTGTATATTTCAGAGCAGGAGCTATCTCTGTGATGCTGTTGCGACCGCATAGCTCGGCTGCCTCCTGAGCAATCTTTTCTAATCTGTCGTATTTCAATCCAGTCTTTACTGTGTGCTCTGTGATGATCGGTACTATTCTATGTACTCCTACCTCTGTGGCTTTTTGAACTACAAGCTCAAAATTCTCTCGCTTTAGTATCGCTAGGTATAGGGTGACTTTTTTCTCGCCCTCTTTTGATACGGTGTTGACCTCTGCTACGGATAAGATAGCTTCAAATTTTGATAGCTCAGTGATACTACAAAGAGCCTCGCCGTTTGTAGTATTGGCAAGAGTGAGTATTTCACCAATTTTGAATTTTAAAACATTCTTCCATTGGTGGATTAGGTCCTTGTCTTTTATTTCAATTTTGTTATCTGTCACTTCGTAGGAGGTGATAAATCTGTGAACTTTTTTCATATTACATTACTAGATAATAAAAGAATGAGACTATTGGGTCTACATCTGGTCCGTATACGATGGCACCACCTAGAGCACCAGTGATAGTGATAGCTACTAGTCCTAGTATCGCTAGGATAATCATAATAAAACTATTGTTCATTATCTTATTTGCAATCATCAATTTTAGATTCCAAATTTTAGCAAATCCACTCTCGTTTAATTTTTGATTGTATGATGTCTTGCTGATCCATACGATCGCGTAGACGATAGCCAATACTGCAAAGATCCATGTAGAAATATTTGCAAATGTAGCATGAGTTTCGACTAGATTATGTAGGCTACGAGCGACACTATCCTCGGCTATCTCTCCTGTCTGTAGGGCAAGGGAAGAAGTCAGGATTCCTATAATCAATAGGGATCCTTTTATGTAAAAATAATAAGATAAACTTGTAAATCTTTCAAAACGAATTAATTCTAATACTGCGTAAACTGTTAATAGTGCAATTGGGAAATGCACAAAAATTGGGTGTATATTCATCCCGTTTAGAAGCAGGAAATGTTTACATTTCCGTTACTTTGGTTATTGTAATAATAATCGACAATCATAATAGTTTATATATGATTTCACGCTTGAGCCATAAAGGCTTCTAACGGGATTCATGTCCAAAGTATACTCTTATTTGTAGTTCTTTTCCAGCCATTTCTGGATATCCCTCTTGTCATCCTTGATCCAGGCTATACTTGAATTGATCTTTTCGATTCCTTGCTCTATAGTCCTATCTGCTCCGGGAGCTTTATTTTTTGCAAAGAATTTTTGTATATCTTTTAGATTTTTTGAATCTTTGTATGTACCGATAGGGGCGAGTATCCTAGACATAAAATGCCCTCCAGAGCCCCAGATCTTTAGTATCTCTGCGTAATTCTTTTTAATGAAGCTCCATGCTAGGTCTCTGCCGTAGAAATTGCTCCATGTCATAGCTATGATAAATGGTGTGTCTTGATTACGGATTTCTGTGCCCATAGCAAGGGTCAATGTCTTTTCTAGTAATTTTACATCTTTGAATTGAGTCAGAGCTCTGCGGTATCGGTCCTGCTCTTCGTGCATTTTTTCTGTTTTGTGCAGGTCTCTGAATATGCGCCACTCCTTTTCGCCACCATTTGCAGCTACTATGCCATATACTACAGACCTGATGTCTGCACGGATAGGATTTATAGCTCTCTCCTTGAATAGTTTTTTTGCATGCTTTATAACCTTCTCATCTCCATAGTGTGCAGAATTTGATAGTACAAGGCTACGCAAAAATACATATGAATGAGGTTCATTTTCTTTTGGATCCCATCCTATATTCGCAGTTATAGTTGAGAATAATTCTCTTGCGTATGATTTATATTTATCGTTAAACTTTTCATCTATGATCAGATTGTGTACACGAGCGAGATCTGAAGAAATCTCTGACCACACTATATACTCAGTCTCATTTTTATAAGACAGTGCGAATTCTAGAGCTGTACTTGTATTCATCTCACCGGCTTCAGCTAGTATGAATACATCTCTAATCAATCCCAATCTATCTTTTACATTTAGATTTCCTTTTTCTATTTCTTGTCTCAGTCTAGACAATGTCTCTTCGTCGTATTTTGTACGGATGAAAGAATTCTCTCCTAGATTGAGCTTTCCTATAGAGCTACCTACTAGGGGGATCTTCTTTTTTGTCATAAAAGTCTTTAGTACTTCACCATTGGATTCATAAGCTATTGGAATATTCCAAATAGTTTTATCATTTGTTTCTTTTTTTGAAACTCTGCTAGATAGGAATCTCTCTTGTTCTGCAAAGTGAGTATGCTTTGTCTTGGATAGTGACACTAGGGGGTAGCCAGTCTTCTTTGTCCAATTGCCCATCATCTGCTTTACAGGCTTCTTGCTGATTTTTTCAATTGATTCCCATAGGTGAATAGTCTCTGTGTTTTTGTAGCTGTGTGTTTTTAGATAGTGTCGTAGTCCATCACGGAATACATCGTGTCCGACATATTCTGCGAGCATGCGAATAACAGCTGATCCTTTTGAATAAGATATCATGTCGAAAACTTCATTGATCTCATCTGGATGATGGACAGTGACTTCGATGGGGTGGGAGTGAGATAGAGCATCTAGCTTCAATGCTAATGTGTATCTGTCCGCTACGTATAGATCCCATACATGCCACTGTGGGAACAATGCATCGATACATACGTATTCCATATATGAAGCAAAACCTTCATTGAGCCATAGATCAGTCCACCACTTCATAGTCACTAGATTGCCGAACCATTGGTGAGCTAGCTCATGAGCTATGACGATAGCTACCCACTGTTTGTTTGACAGGGATGTGTGATTTTCATCTACTAGTATTGCAGTCTCTCGGAATGTGACTGCGCCCCAGTTCTCCATAGCTGCACTCTCAAAATCAGGAATTGCGATGAGGTCAAGAGTATCTAGTGGATACGGAATATTGAAATATTGATTGTAGAAATCCAGAGACTTGATAGCTACTTCGAGTGCGAATTTTGCTTGATGCTTTTTACCGGGAGTAGTGTATACGCGCACTAGCGTAGGATTGGTTCCAGAAGTTTGACCTTCGAGGTATTCGAATTCACCGATGATAAATGCGAGTAGATATGTAGACATCTTTGGTGTCGGTGCGAATGATACAGTCTTGTATCCGCCCTCGTGCTCGGCCACACGTACTGGTAGTGTGTTTGAGATAGCTATATGCTCGCCGGGAATCACTAGGTGCACATCAAAGACTGCCTTTTGTGCAGGCTCGTCAAAGCAGGGGAATGCACGGCGCGCATCTGTGGCCTCGAACTGAGTAGTGGCTAGGTGTTTTGTCATACCGTCTATCTCGTAGCGACTACGGTAGAATCCACGCAAATTTTCATTGATAATTCCAGTGAAAACAATAGACAATTTTGCCTTACCTTTTTTTATAGATTTTTTGAAAGTAAAAGTCGCAGTTTCAGCTTTTGTGTCGTACTCTATCTTGTCTGCAAATTGTATTTCTTTATTATCTTTTTTACTTTCTACTTTATTCTTTTTACTAGCAATAATTTCTACAGAAATTATTGCGATGTCTTTACTATGCAGAGTGATAGTCTTTATATCTTTATCGAGGACAATATCTATAGTCTCACTTCCTTCGAATACAAAGTTCTCGAGGTCTGGTTTGAGCGTCAGATTGTATCTAGTAGGAGTGACATGTGAGGCTAGTAATACTGATATTTTTTTAGGTTTTTTTGTTGTTGGCATAGGGCTATTATACTCTAAAAATATTCATTTAAAAAATTGATACGTACTATTGACAAATAGTTATATTTATTATATTCTTTTTAAAAAATAAGGAGATTTAAAAATGAAAACATCTACATTAATTTTTTGGATTTATCTCGGTCTGATAGCCGCTGAACCGTTGGTTGTAAAAATAATTTTTGGAAACTTAAAAAGTTATGAAGTTAAATTATTGGCCTTACTTGTTTTCATGTGGGAAAAATTCTGGGAACGTGACTGCTCACTAAGAAAAGCCTTAATCAAATCAAGAAGAATCCTTTCGAATTAAAAAAGCTGTGGACCATGATGGTTCACAGCTCTTTTTTATTTTAATTTTTAAAATCTATTTTGTAGCTTGTTCGATGCGCTCGAGGGCTACGATGAATGCTGTTCTGCGGAAGTCAGTATCTAGCTCCTTTGATCTTTCATAGATGATATTTGTCTCTTCGTCCATAATCTTCTTGAGCTTATTAAATACATCCTCTTCAGTCCATTTTTCACCTTTGAGATTTTGCTCCCATTCAAATGTAGATACTGTCACTCCGCCAGCATTGGCCAGGATATCTGGAATCACTGGGATTCCACGACTATATAGTATGTCATCTGCCTCGGGTGTAGTGGGGCCATTTGCGAGCTCTAGTACTAGCTTTGCCTTTACATTGTTCGCATTTTCTGCTGTGATCTGATTCTCCAATGCTGCAGGGATCAATACATCACACTCCAATTCTAGTAATTCTGCATTTGTGATTGTGCGTGATCCAGGGAACCCCTCGATCTGACCATTTGCTTTTTTGTATTCATTTAATGCTTTGATATCAAAACTGCTATTTTGGTCTTCTTTTACTATCGCACCTTTTGAATCTGATAGTGCGATAATCTTGTGTCCATCATTTGCTAGTATTTCGGCAGCATTGCCTCCGACATTGCCGAAACCTTGGATCACTACACTGCATGAAGCGGGTAGTCCAAGTTTTTCCTGCATGACTTTGAAAGTATAGAATCCTCCGAGGCCTGTAGCTGGTCCACGCCCAGCAGATCCACCGACATCTAGTGGCTTGCCTGTAAATGTAGCACCTGTAGTATCGCCAGAACTTTTTGCATATTCATCTGTCATCCATGACATTATCTCGGGAGTAGTATTCACATCTGGAGCGGGGACATCTACGCGTGGTCCGATATTTGGAGCCATCATTTTTACCCACCCACGAGAGAGTCTCTCGAGTTCACCCTTTGAGAGTTCTTTTGGGTTTACTGTGATACCACCTTTTCCTCCGCCCATAGGGATATTCACAACTGCACATTTCAGTGCCATCCAAAATGCTAGAGCCTTTACCTCATTTATCTCTGTATCTTGGTGATAGCGGATTCCACCTTTATATGGTCCACGAGCATTGTTGTACTGTACACGGTAACCTTCGAATATCTTTAAAGATCCATCATCCATAGTCACTGGGATAGCTACGTGAAGTTCACGATTTGGTTGATGTAATCGAGACATGAATTCTGCACTAAATGGTTTTACTTTGTTTGCACGGTCAAGCTGTGAGAGTGCGTTTTGAAATGGGTTGTTCATATGATTTTGTTTATTAAATAATAATAAATAAAAATTCAAAGATAGCTCTCTTCTCCGGGTACGGATTTTTTGAAGCTTAAAAAATCCTGAAGTTTTCGGCTCGACAGCCTCAAAACCCCCTCCAAAGAGACTATCTTTAAATTCTTATTCTAAAGAAACTGAATTTAATTTTACACCCTAGATATTTTTGCGCAATAGGCTAGAGTGGAGGGTCTTGCCTTTGAAATCTTTCTCTACTCTCTTTATCTCAAATTCATATTTTAATTGCATGTCGAATAGGGCATTCTCCATTCTACGCTGATCATATCCTAGGACTATCACATCGGGGACATTGTCTTTGATTACATTCCATACATTGGATTTATTGTCTCCGGGGATGACGGTAGCTCGGGGATATTCCTTTTCAAGTGCGCGAATACGCTCCTGGAGTGTGTAGACAGGGGACTTTTCTTTTAGCCATTTTACTGTGTCATCTAATGTGACTACTATAGTCAATTCTGTGCCGTAATAAGAGGCTTCATTTAGGAAAAATCGATGCCCATCGTGGATGCCATCAAAAACTCCAAAAACCATTACTTTTATTCTACTATTGTTCATTATATGGGTATTATACCCTTATTTTCGTTAAAAAGCTATATAAATCAAGCCCAAAGTGGCAGGGTAGTGGGGTATTGACAAAATGGTATCTATTATGCTATAATACACGTATGAATAACAAAGCATACAAAAACCTAATAGCATTTACTTTTGCCTTTTTTGTCCTAGCAATTGCTAATAACGCTTTTGCTGCTGTGACATCTGAAGAGCGTGGAAGTACAAATTACAATTCTTATCAGTCTGGTTACTACATGTACAATCCTGGATACTCTCAGTCATACTCTATGAACCAATCTGCTGGATACAATCAGGTGACTCCTACATACACTCAGGCTCCGGTATACACTCAGGTCGCCCCAACTTATCAACAGCCAGTACAGTACATAGCGACACCTGCAGTAGCGCAAGCTCCGACAGTACAATATGTACAATCAGATGTGCCGACTACTTATGTAAATACTCCATCTACTAGTTCTACAAAGTCTACTACTCGTGTAGCTTCAAACACTACAGTAAAGTCTACAAATACAAGTAATGTAAGTCAGTCAAATACAATCCCAGCCGAGAATCTAGGTGCGAGTGCTGTAAACTCTACAAACAACCTGACTGCACTATCTATGAATGGTACAAACTCATTTATGCCGGACACAGTATTTGAATGGTTTATGACAGTCGTAGGAATACTTGCATTGATCATATTGATCCGTGTATTGGGTAAAAAAGAGGGTCATGGACATCATTAATCCTATCGAAATAGCTAAACAAAAAATCCACCTGAACTCAGGTGGATTTTTTGTTTTAATTTATATTTTTTTAAAACAATGCTTTGTACTGGTCACGATTTTGATATAGGAAGTACAAGTTCAGTGCAAACAATACATCTGCCATGATAGAACCAGCATTAAACAATCCTCCGTCTAGAAACATGTGGAATCCTAAAATATTCAGAGTGATTGGTAGCAGTAGTAGTGCTACGAGCGCCATCTTGTTTTTGATAATCAAAAATAGGCACAATGCAAACACTATACCCATAAGCCACATAATGTATCCACTTGAATATAGAGCCATTATGAAATCATAACTTTCTTTTGTCTTATACATGTCTGCTGTAGGCTGAGGGAACACACCCAGGACGCCAAGTATCGGCATGATGAGAATCAATGATAATATAACCTTCAAAACTATATTTATTGTTTTTTTCATATACGAATTATATCAAAATAAACACAACATACGAAGCATCTGCTCCCAAAAACTAACCACTTGAATTAAAATGCCTTTTTTGATACTATATATTCGTTCATTTAATTATGGATATATTCCCCTTATTTGAGGTGGAGTAGAGAAACGTATTCCCCTGTAGCTCAGCGGTAGAGCAATCGACTGTGGACATTTTCCTCCCATGATATAATTATATTATGTCTGACAAAAGGAAATATGCCGATAGGCGCGAAGCATTAATCAAAGCCGTTGTGAAGCGACGCAAGAAGGTAAAAGATCTTGCTATCGAATACAAAGGAGGCTCTTGCCAAATTTGTCACTACTCAAAATGTGTTGAAGCCCTTGAATTTCACCATATCGATCCTTCATTAAAGAAGTTCGCTATCGGTGCCAAAGGTTATACACGGTCTTGGGACAGTGTTCGCAATGAATTAGATAAATGTGTTCTCTTGTGTGCAAATTGTCACAGAGAAGTCGAGTCTGGCATAACGCAGCTTTCTATCGAAAGATAGATTGAAAACGAGGTGAATTCGGGGAAACCCAAATGACGAATAAACAAGTCATGGGCAATCCCGAGCCAAGCCTTAATGAAAATTAAGGAAGGTGTAGAGACTATCCAGTAATGGAGTAGGATGCAATTTGCATTCGAAGCGCCTCGGTCCTAAATTTTGCGCAAGCAAAACACGGATATGATATAGTCCATCCCTTTAAGTAATTTTAGGATAAATGTAATCGATTGGTCGTAGGTTCGATCCCTACCGGGGGAGCAAAAAAAAATCATCTTGAATTGCAAGGTGATTTTTTACTTCCTTATACAAAGTTCGAACCCATTGACTTTACAAGCTTAAAAATGTAATGTAAAGAAAAATCGTAAAATATGGAACTTAGAATAAATCATGATAAAAAAGTTATCACTATTAAATCAGTAGATGATTTAAGCTTACTACCAGATAAGTCTATTAAACTTTTGTTTAGTAATTCAAGTTATATGACTACGTTATATCTATACGTAATTTATAGAGTAGATGTATGCATACATGCGAAAAAGTATTCTACTAAGACAAGAGTTAAATACTATAATATGTGTGTTAAAAACTTAGAATCACTTCTTGAATTTGAAAAGGAATTTTTAATTAGCAACTCAACTACTTTTGTTATTAAGCAAGAGAAGTTTCCAAAGGACCTTAAAAATATTTACAAAGATTCCGTGATTTCAACTTGTAATTTTTTCAGAGGAATGTTGTCAACGACTCCATTCTTGGATAAAGATCTATTTCCATCAAGAGAGGCTAGGCAGATAGCAAGGCATAATTATGGAAATATGGTTTCCACTCTTCTCAACTCTATTGAAGATTAAAAATAAGAACTTTTTAAAGGCTGTTCACTAACGTGTTCAGCCTTTTATTATTACCATTCGAACATCCTCCCAAATTCGGAGCATCGTAGTACATACCCAAAAATTCGGCGCGCGCGAAGCGCGCGGTAATGTGGCGGGTGTGGCGGAATCCCAAGAATTCAAAAGGATTTCCCAAGATTTTTTTGGCGTAAATACAAGA
>Ga0172380_10003239_pt1 | contig 22873 bp, 24 predicted proteins | sample Leawe162metaG_FD_119747 | JGI IMG/M metagenome (GOLD analysis project Ga0172380, IMG submission 119747) | Leachate microbial communities from a municipal landfill in Southern Ontario, Canada - Leachate well 162 metaG | ecosystem: Engineered > Solid waste > Landfill > Unclassified | place...
ACCCGAAATAACCGTCATATGCACCATGCCGTGCTGCCTGCTGCGCTCGTAACTGCGTCCTTATGAGTGCAGCATCGGCGCCAGCCGCCAGCACCACAAGGCGGCCTTCGCCGGAGGCTTACGGTCGCTGCGACGTAAAGGAGCTGCCTCTCGGTGGCGACAACCTCGTCCAGCTCTACTCGTCGGCGACGTCGGCAATCCGCTCCTCCAGCGGCAGCACGCCCTGGTCGCACGCCATCACCGCGACGACCCTGAACTCCAGCCCCTTGGCGAGATGCATTGTGCCGACGAGCGCCGCCGAAACGTCGTCGGCGCCGCGCTCGATGAACGTCCGGACGCCGAGCCCAGCGGCCGCGGCGGCGGCCCTCGCCCGTGCCAGCTCGTTTGGCGACCGCACAAAGATGCCGATCTCCGCCGGCAATACGCCGTCATTGACTGCAGCTGCTAGGAACTGGGCGGCGGCTTCGATCTCCTGATCGGCGGTGTCGGCAATCACGATCACCGGCTCGGGGCCATCGAACACCGAGGCAGTCCCTGCCCGGTCATCCTCAAGCCCGTCGACGTCGCGCAGCTTCTTCGGCAGCAGCCGATCGGCGGCCCGGCGGATCTGGTGGGACGTGCGGTAATTCACCTTGAGGGTTGCCGACCGCCCCCTCACGTCGATCCCCAGGCCGGTCCACGAGAACGGTTGCTGGAAGATCCGCTGGCCGAGGTCGCCGGCGAAAAACAGCGCGTCCGGAGCATCGGGTGAAATGGCAGAGAGGAACCACAGTTCCGCCACGCCCAGGTCCTGAGCCTCATCCACCACAATGTGAGTGAAAGGCTTGTCGTCCCGCCCGCGATAGATGTCAGTGACGGAGGAGAAGATGCCAGCTTGCGTCGTCAGGCCCCTCTCCGCGAGGTTCTTCCGGACTGTCGAGAACACTTGCCACAGGCGCTCTCGCTGCTTGGCGCCCAGACGGTTCTTCCGGCCCATGCGCGGCACTTCGGCATAGGCCTCCGGCGTTGCGATCTGCCAGGCGTCGATGACGTAGGTCCACTCCGAATAGAGGAACTGCGGCGTGAACTCTGTTACGCCGGTGGCGTCTGCGGCCTTGGCTAGTAGCGAGCGGACGATGTCGTCGACCGCAAGGTGCGGCTTCCGGCCGAGGGCAAGCGCGTGGAGCTGCACCGCGGTGTCGAGGAACGAGCCCGCGGACACGCGCTCCATGAGCCCCGGACCATCCCCGAGCAGGAGCTTGAGCTTCCCTCGCAGGGACCGCGCCAGCGGCTCGGAGAAGGTCGTCAGCAGCACCCGCGCATCCGGATCGCCGTGCAGCATCCGGTGGACGCGGTGCAGCGCCACCACGGTCTTGCCGGTGCCGGCCGATCCGGCCACCCGCGCCGGGCCGGAATAGCGGCGCTCGACCACGCCCCGCTGGCTGGGATGGAGGAATACCGTCCACTTCTCGAACGGCGCGTCGAGGGCGGCGCGCAGCTCCCCGGCACCCTCGAGCACCCGGAAGCGGCGCAGCGTGTCGGGGTGCTGGAGCGGATCGGGCGTCGGCGCAGGCGCGACAGCGAGGCGGCCGGTGGCGGCGAAGTCGAGCAGAGCCTCGGAGGCCTCCGGCGGGAGATGTTCGGCGAGCGCGAAGAACCTATCTTCGCTACCGAGCCGTGCCGAAGGCGATGAGAACTACGCCGGTGTCGTGCTGGTGCTGACGAGCCGCTACCGGATTGTCGATTGTCGTGGCGGCATACAGTGGATCATCCAGCGTCGGGTGAGCGCTGACGGGGCTACCACGGCTCAGTGGCGGGGTCTGAGCTACCACCGCAGCCGGGACTGCCTCGCTGCCGCGCTGGTAAGCTCTGGCTGTGTTGCCCGCATGGTTCCTTGGGGCGGGGCTACGATGACGCTGGGCGCACCGCCGTTCGTTGATCATCTAATCGAGGAAGTTAGGCTGACGACCGCCGACAATGGCCCGGCTTTCCATCACGAGTTGGTGGCGCTGCCAGAAGCGTCAACTGAACTGCTGCACGCCCAGCAGCGGAAGTAGTGAGCTAAGGGCCAGGTGAAGTCTGGCCAACGGTTCGGCTAGCGAGGCTATGGGCGCTTCAAGAGACCGCCCGAAAGCCTGGAAATCGAGCGATCGCCAAAATGGAGCGGTCCTTCAGCAGCGACCATGAAGCCGCCCACGGGCATGGTGGCGCGCCATGAGCAGCGCCAAGCGGATTGGGGAAAAGGAGCCTCGTCACGTTCGCCTCTACCACTGGCTGATGGACACCCCCGCGTGGCGGGACCTGGATCCCGTATGCCGCTGCGTCTATATCGAGATCGTCAGGAGATACGGTGGCCCGGGCAGCAACAACGGACGCATCCCGTGTTGGCTTGAGGAGCTAAAGCGCGCGCTTCACATTGGCAAGAGCACCGCCCAGCGTGCCCTGGCGGAGTTGCAGGAACATGGCTTTCTCGTCCTCGCCAGTCCGGGAGGCTTCAATATCAAGCATCGCCATTCGACCGAATGGTTGCTCACAGAATTCCGCGATGATCGCCAAGGTGCCGGCGTCGCGCTCCACTCAAAAGCGTTTGCCCGATGGCAGAAAACAAAACGCGGGTCCCAGATAGAACCCCATCGGGTCTCGGATAGGACCCGCTCGGGTCCTGTAGCGGGACAGTCACAACCAGTAACTATGGCTGATGGGTCCTATGTAGGACCCGTGGCCGAGTATGACGGGTCCTACCTGGGACCGCGTATAGTTTACCAGGGGGAAGGGGATGCAGCGACCACCGGCACAGCGCAGCCCGCGGAGGAAGCCCGCCCATCAAAGGCGGGCGCCCCCCGCAGCGGGCAAGCGGACGGTTTTGTCCATGTCAGCGACGCGCTCGCCAATTCCAGACTCTTCCGCGCGTCAGGGAAGGGGGCGGGCTCATGACCATCATGTTTCGCGAAGATCGGGTAGGTTCGGGGGAGGCATCGGCCAGGGCAGCACTTTCTCGTCGCAGGCCATCAGCACCAATATGCGGAACTCGAGACCCTTGGCGAGGTGCATGATGCCGACGAGGACCGTGGACGATTCCGCCTCGCCACTCTCCACCGGTGCGTTCATATGTCAGGAAGCTGCCGTCTGCGAGGGTGCGGATAAGGGCATCGTGGACCGAGCAGCACGGCGCCAGAGATGCTCACAATCTACCAGCTAACACGTGCAGGCCGACGAGCCTACGCCGATTAACTGAATGCGGCCGGGGACCTTTTCGCAATGGTCTTCCAAAGTTGCCACTGGGGCGCGCGTGCCGCACACTGCATCAGAGCTCCATCGGCGATGCGTTTCGTCGCGTGGCTGAGCCGCGGAGGGGAGATGACGTTAGGTTGGATATATGAGGACTCGGTTGAAGCTATTCTGAGTCGAACCGAGGTGGTTCAGAACCCCGCGCCGGCGCTTCCTACAAGGATACCCTGCCCCTTCTGTTCAGAACTTTTTCAGGATATCAGCCGGCTGCATAGGCACCTAGCCACCAAACACCGGCTAGCGCGACCATTGCTATTGGTCAATCAACACGAGCCTCCAGTCGACCATATCGTCCGAGTGCGCAGCACATTTGACGTGACAAACGCCACGGCGGCGTTTGTGTGCACCGACGGCAAAGCGGAAGCTGAAGTCGACCCACGCGATGTTCCTGCGACCCTAGGAGGCATCCAACAAGGCGATGTCCGGGTCCGGTTGTTGAATGGAGGCGAGCAGCGGGCACAGCCAGTAATGAGCAGTTACCGCATTGACTTCAGAATAGCCGACGTTGCTGCACTCAGTGGAGTCGAGGCGGCGTTTCGAGACGACATCTTGGATGCGCCCCTGTCTGTGGCCACCATTAGATCGTTCCTACATGACGTTCGCTGCGTCAGCGAGGGCCGAGACTACGCCGAGGGTCTAGCGGCTTACATTCACGGGTTGCTCATCAAGGAAGGTACTGCTGGTAGCGGAGTTACAGTGGACTATTCGGAGTATCCGGCACGGTTCATAGAGGCTCACGCCAAGTTGTGGGAGCTGCGCCGGCCATTGGCGCGGCTGATATGTGCCCTTGTTAGGCTGAGGAGTAACGATATCTCGGGGGAGTATGCGCTGACCGGAAACTTCGATATTGACGCTGCTAGCACGATGCTGAAAGGGCCCGAGGCCGTGGTATCCGCCGGTGGGCGAACTACTCAGGCCGAAGGCAAGAGACTTTGTCCCATAGATCATGGAACAAGTCGCGTGGTGGCTCTCGCCGGCCGATTGGCCAGAGCAGATCGATGGAGCACGGTCTTGGCTGAAGAATGCCGTCATGTGGCGGAATCCAAGTGGCTGGACCTTGGCGACCGTCAGAAAGCCCTCGCATACTGGGCTGTTGCTGCTTGGCGGTTGGGGGCGAAACTCGAAGCATATCGCCCGCTCACGCAAATCGCGGCCGTTTACCCATTTGAGCAATGGGCGACGTCCTGCTTGGAAGAGATCAGACAATGAACGATTCGCGAACCCAGCCAACTTCCCACTACGACATGGACAAGAGTGAGACGTCAAGTGACGGCGCGGCGGCTCTTGTTCCTCCCGATCTTGAGGCTTTCTTCGATGAGGAGCCTATCAAGATATCCGCCTTCCTGCGCGCGCTGAAGGTGGCGCAGCGTCGGCGATTCGAAGCCCCCGATATCGAGGCTGCGGAAGCAAAGATTTCGAAAAACGATCCGGAGGGCGCTCGGCTGTGGCTGCTGGTGAGCAACGCCCGCCAGTCTGATGCGATCTCTGGCTGGCTCTGGCCATACGCCATGAGACGAATTGGCGAAACGGTCGGCGCAGGAATGGATGTCGCCGAAATGGGTCCCGCCGATGTTCTCAATGCAGTCATCGAGACACTCTCGCCGGGACTTCATTGTTCGGACAAGCACCGGTTCAAAGCCGCTCAATTTCAGCTTCGACTCACCCTTCTGTGGTTGCTCGAGAAGAGAAACCTGGATCCCGTGCTTGCCGCCGAAGCCCTTCGTCCCTTGTTCGACCACGCGGGTGCAGCTGACAGGGAACTGAGACGCACACTTGCCCGTGGGTCACTTCAGGAGATCAAAGCTGTTGTGACGGCTTTGACGCTAAGCGACCAAAAGCTGCGGGCAGCGCTGACCGATCGGGATTCCGAGCGTCGCCAGAAGTTGGATCTTCGAATTCGTTTGGAATCTTCGGAGAAGAAGCAGCAAGAGAATGCCCTCCGAATCGCAGCACTAGAGAATGAATGCAGTCGGCTATTAGAAGTCTCACGGGCGGAACGAAAACGCTCAGAGAACGCCGACAAACACCACGGGCATGATTTGACCGAGATGAAGGCTTACTTCCGCGTCTTCATGGGCGAGCGTCTCACAACCCTTCTTGGGGATGCGTTTGACGGTTTGGCGATCGAAATCGAGCGCTCTGGCCAAAACGGGGTCACGGGATTGCGTGTCGCCCAAAGGCGAATTCGCAATGCTCTCGACGAGATTGAAGAGGCACTTCGATGACGAACGACATATTCGGCATTGACTTTGGTACGACCAATAGCCTGGTCACTCGTATCGGAAACGATCGGGCCATTTCCTACACTGACATTGCCACAAAGCGCCCCCACCCCTCGGTGCTGTGGTATCGGGGAAGCGAGATCGTGGTGGGTCAGGAAGCAAGGAGGCACCTCGACCCAGCGACAACGGCGGCTCCCCAGGGGTTTGTAAGATCCCCAAAGATGGCGTTACGGCACGGGAGCGCAATTTTTGTCGATGGACACAAGATCGATCCAACGGACGCCGTCGCCGAGGTCCTGAAGTTCTTGGCCGTCGACGTAGCGCAGTCTCGGGGTGGCCGTCCAGGCGAGAACCTCACCAAGGCAGTCCTGACGATCCCTGTCAACTTCGGCGGTCCCCAGCGTCGTGCACTTCGGATCGCCGCGAACAAGGCGGGAATTGGCATTGTTCAGTTTGTCCACGAGCCTGTGGCGGCGCTCTATGCTTATCTGCGATCGCAGACCAATCTGACCCGCGAACTGGCCCGGCTAGACGGTCGAACGATACTTGTTTTCGACTGGGGCGGTGGGACGTTGGACCTTACTCTCTGCCGAATCCAAGGCGGCACGATCCAGCAAATCGACAGCCTAGGCGACAACGACGTTGGCGGCGACCGCTTCGACGAGCGCATTCTAAATCTCCTTCGTGAGAAGCACGCTCGCCAGCATGGGCTGCCGGACGTCCTATCGCTGGAACAGCCCGGCATGGCCGCCAAGCTGCTTCACCAAAGTGAACTTGTTAAAATCGCGCTGTCCAAGGCAGGCGCCGAAGAAGAACTCGTCCTGATCAAGGACTATCTGCGCACCGAAGATGTCTCACGAGATCTGCTCGTAGATGTCACCCGGACCGAACTGGAGAAGGAATGCCGTGCCGTCGTGGGACAGGGGCTTGGTCGCATCGAAGATATACTTACCAGGGCGGGCATCAGCCACAGAGATGTCGAGCTCTGTCTCGCGACAGGAGGCATGGTCAACATGCCTTCGATACGTGACGGTCTCGCCGAGCGATTCCTTGGTCGCGTTCCAGTCATCGAGAATGGGGACCGAATCATATCTGAAGGCGCCGCATGGATAGCTTTCGACGGACTGAGGCTCAGCCTCGCAAAACCAATTGAGCTCCTGAGTGCCGACAGCACGGGTAGAGGCACCTACCACACTCTCGTGCCAGCTGGTGCAGCACTGCCGATCGAGAACGAAGTGCTGTCGGTGCCAAATTCCCGCTTGTACTGCGTGGATCCCCGCGAGGGTGTCGCCTGTATCGAGTTCGCAAAACCGTTGATGCCGGGTTGGGCGATGGTCTCAGCGCCGCGCCGCACAATTGCCACACTCAATGTTGCTGTCGATCGCAATGCTTCACCACTTCTCGAGCGGCTGATCTGCGATCTACAGATCGACCATGATTATGTCGCCAAGGCTACCCTGCGATCCAGCGGTCGCGGCGATGCACAAGAGGTCGAGTTTCACGACCTGGATTTTGCACTTTCTCTGCCCGACGCGAAGACCCCGCCGAGGTCAAGCTGGAATGAGAGAAACGGGGAGGATGTGCCTCAGAGGGGAGGTCCTGAACTGGTCGTCGCAGGCGTGGTGACAGTGAGTCAGCGTACGAACACCGTATATGTTCGGGGGGCGGAGGATCACCTTGACCCGCTGTGGCGGCTAGTCCCTGGCGATATCGTCTCCCAATGGCGGCCCTATCATTTCGACGTTCGTTCAGGAGCGTCGTCTGCGCGGCAGAAGGAGGAGCGGGAATTCTATGTGCCGTGTTCCCTTTGTCGCCGTATGATCTCACAGATTCTCGCTGAGGGTCCTGTTGAAGCCTGTCGAACGCATTCGTGCGGAATAGAACGGCAGTCCCCTTTGGCTCCAAATCAAGGTGGTGTTGCTGATTTCGGTTAGCTTCCACTCGGCGGCCGACCCCAACTCAATCCAGCTCCTGTCCGAGCTCAAGGCCGCCTCGTTCTATGTCAGCCGTGCCATCGTAGAGAAGCCCGGCCGGACCACCGCCCGGGCGGAAAAGCCCAGCACCGAAATGGCACAGGCGTGTCAATTGGCGCTGTCAGCTCCTCACTAATAATGTGATGTTCAAGCGTTTTTGCGTCCGCACGACGGGAGCACTGAAAACTCTTGTCCAAACGCTCAACCGTAGACACAGAAACTGACACCTCCGCCAATCCCTGCCTTCATACAGCACACCCAACCAAAACGTCAGACGGCCAAGACTTCGCGCTTACGGTTCTCAATGGCGTCGTCGGTCAGCTCGGCCGGCAGCGGCCAGCTTAATCCTGAAGCCGCCGCCCGCTTCAGATTGTCCTGCACGGTGCTGCGCGCGATGCCCAGCCTCTGTGCAATCCCGCGGGCGCTGGTTCCATCACCGGCAAGCCGCAGCATCTGTCGTAGTTGTCTCATGGTCAGCCTTCACCTTTGCCGGCATCACGCGCCCCTTGTTCAAAAGGATCGTCATGCCAAAGTTGGTGACCCAGGTGCTCCTGCTCAAGCCTCAAAGTGGCCGGGTATTGATCGGAATGGTGGCCGGCTTCATTCCGGAATGCTGGCCGGCTTCAGGCTGGAATGCCCGGCCGGATAACGTCGGAATCCGCAGTAAAGGCCATCTTGCCGCAGCGATCGGCCTGGCCTTGATCGAAAATGGCTGGCGTGTGCACTTCACCAGAACCACCGATCTCGTTCAGAAGCTACAGGTCGCACGGCGCGAACTGCAGCTCGAGGCGGCCATTGCCAAGCTCGACAAGTTCGATCTGCTGGTCCTGGATGACCTCGCCTACGTCACCAAGGACCAGGCCGAGACCAGTGTTCTGTTCGAACTCATCTCGGCGCGATACGAGCGACGCTCGATCATGATTACCGCCAACCAGCCCTTTGGAGAATGGAACAGGGTCCTCCCCGATCCAGCCATGACGCTGGCCGCTGTCGACAGGCTGGTCCATCACGCGACCATCTTCGAGATGAACGTCGAAAGTTACCGGCGGCGATCGGCCCTCGAGGCCAAACGGCAACGGGGAAGACCGGCATCCTTCGCGACAATCAAGAACACAATCCACTGAGGAAAGCAACGCCATGAAGAGAGATATCAGATTGCTAGCGGCTCCGGTGATCGGAGCTGTGGAAGAAGCGTTCGCCGAGGTTCAGCAGAGCTTCGAGAGGCTCTGCCTTGCGGCAGGAATGGAGGCGCTGAGCGTGATGATGGAGGCGGACGTCGAAGCGGCCTGCGGTCCACGCCACGGCCGGGTTGAAGAGCGCGAGGCGCACCGTTGGGGTTCGACGCGCGGCCGGATCGGGTTTCACGGCGGCAAGGTTGCAGTCGAACGCCCCCGGGTGCGAGCTGTCGATGGGGGAGAGATGGCGATCCCGAGCTGGGATCGCGCGGTGTCGGAGGATTGGCTGGGCCGCTGGGCGATGAACCTGATGCTGATCAACGTCTCGACCCGGCGGTTCGGGCGGTGCGGCTGCCGGAGGGCGACGTGCCAGCGGGTCATGGCAGCGGCGTGTCGAAATCGGCGGCGTCGCGACGCTTCGTGGCCCTGTCGACGGAGAAGCTGGACGCCCTCATGAATGCCGATCTGTCCGATCTCGACCTTCTGGTCATCCAGATCGACGGGCTGCATGTGAGCGACGATCTCGTGCTCCGAAGCCGAGCCGATCTGGACCGAGTTCCTGCGCAAGCTCACAAGGCGCGGCCTGCGCGGGGTCAAGCTGGTGATCTCGGATGCCCATGAAGGCATCAAGGCGGCCGTCACCAAGGTGCTGTGCGCTACCTGGCAACGCTGCCGCGTCCACTTCATGCGCAACGTGCTGGCCCATGCCGGCAGGAGCGGACGCCGGGTCGCCAGCGTCTTCATCGCCACTACCTTCGCCCAGGAGAGCGCCGAAGCGGCCAGCAGTCAGTGGCGCGCTGTCGCCGACCAGATCCGACCCAAGGTCACCAGGCTCGCCACCATCATGGCCGAAGCCGAGCACGACGTGCTGGCCTATATGAGCTTCCCCAGGGAGCATCGCCTCCAGTTGCACAGCACCAACCCGATCGAGCGCGTCAACCGCGAGATCAAGCGTAAGCGGGTAGCTGGGGCCGTTACTGGCTGAAGTTCCAAGGCACTCCGGCCCCTGCCAAGCTGACCATAAGGCACGAGTTCGTCGCTATTCAGCACTAGTGCATTAGTGTTGCAGTGCTGACCGGATTCGGGTACACCCGCGATCAGGTTCAGCGCAGGAGGGCCAGTTGGGCAAGGACGACAAGCAGCAATGGCGCAGCGACCGGTGGTTCGGCCCGGACGATCTGCGCTCGATGGGCCACCGCTCGCGCATGCTGCAGATGGGCTATGACGAGGCCGATTTCATGGGCAAGCCGATCATCGGCATCGTCAACACCTGGTCCGACAGCAACCCCTGCCACGCCCACTTCAAGCATCGCGTCGAGAACGTGAAGCACGGCATTCTGCAGGCGGGCGGCTTTCCCGTGGAGCTGCCCGGCATTTCGCTGTCGGAGAGCCAGCTCAAGCCGACCTCGATGCTCTATCGCAACATGCTCGCGATGGAGACCGAGGAGATGCTGCGCGCCCACCCCATCGATGGCGCGGTGCTGATGGGCGGCTGCGACAAGACCACCCCTGCCCTCGTCCTCGGCGCGGTGAGCGCCGGCTATCCGATGATCTTTCTGCCGGCCGGCCCGATGCTGCGCGGCAACTACAAGGGCGAAGCGCTCGGGTCGGGCTCCGATGCCTGGAAGTACTGGGACGAACGGCGGGCCGGCACCATCGACGAGCAGCGCTGGAAGGACGTCGAAAGCGGCATCGCGCGCTCCTACGGCCACTGCATGACCTTCGGCACGGCGAGCACGATGACGGCCATCGCCGAGGCGCTCGGGCTCACCCTGCCCGGCGCGAGCTCGATTCCGGCGGCCGACGCCAACCACATCCGCATGGCCACGCAGGTAGGCCGCCGCATCGTCGACATGGTGCGCGAGGGGCTGACGCCCGACAGGATCCTCACCCGCCCCGCGGTCGATAACGCGGTCACCGTGGCCATGGCCACCGGCTGCTCGACCAATGCGGTGGTGCACCTTTTGGCGATGGCCCGGCGCGCCGGTATCGAGCTGACGCTCGACGACCTCGACGCGGCGAGCCGCATCACCCCGGTGCTCGCCAATATCCGCCCCTCCGGCACGACCTACCTGATGGAGGACTTCTATTATGCGGGCGGGCTGAGGGCGATGATGAGCCAGCTGCGCGACCGGCTGAACCTCGACGTGCTCACCGTCTCGGGCAAGACCATGGGCGAAACGCTGGAGGGGGCGGAAGTCTACAATGCCGACGTGATCCGGCCGCTCGACAAGCCGATCTATCACGAGGGCTCGCTTGCGGTGCTGCGCGGCAACATCGCGCCCGACGGCTGCGTCATCAAGCCGTCGGCGTGCGAGCCTCGCCTGCTGACCCATGAGGGGCCGGCGCTGGTGTTCGATTCCTACCCCGAGATGAAGGCGGCGGTGGACGACGATGCGCTCGACGTTACCGCCGACCACATTCTCGTCCTGCGCAATGCCGGCCCGCAGGGCGGCCCGGGCATGCCCGAATGGGGCATGCTGCCGATTCCGCGCAAGCTCCTGAAGCAGGGCGTGCGCGACATGCTGCGCCTGTCGGACGCGCGCATGAGCGGCACGAGCTACGGCGCGTGCATCCTGCATGTGGCGCCCGAATCGCACATCGGCGGGCCGCTGGCGCTGCTGCGCACCGGCGACCGCATCAGGGTCGACGTGCCGAACCGAAGCATCGACATGCTGGTGAGCGAAGACGAACTCGCGGCCCGCCGCGCCGCCTGGACGAAACCCGCCCCGCGCTACGAGCGCGGCTATGGCTGGATGTACGTCAACCACGTGACGCAGGCCGACAAGGGCTGCGACTTCGATTTTCTCGAAACGGCATTCGGCGGCGCTGTCGCCGAGCCCGATATTTTCTAAGCCTTGGAGCCCGACATGACCCTTTCCCCCTTCCGCGACGAAACGCGGGACAAGCTCAAGCACGTGAGCACCGCGACGCTGTCGACGCTGCTGTTCAAGCGCGGCCTGCGCAACCAGTTCATCCAGAACATCCAGCCGCTCGGCCGCAAGAGCGAAAACATGGTGGGGCCGGCCTTCACGCTGCGCTACATCCCGGCGCGCGAGGACCTCAACGGCATCACCGTGTTCCAGAACCCGGAGCATCCGCAGCGCAAGGCCGTCGAGAGCGCGCCGGCCGGCTGCGTGATGGTTTTCGACAGCCGTAAGGACGCGCGCGCGGCCTCGGCCGGCTCCATCCTCGTCACGCGGCTCATGACCCGCGGCGTGGTCGGGGTCGTCACCGATGGCGGCTTCCGCGACAGCCCCGAGATCGCGGAGATGGCCATTCACGCCTATCACCAACGCCCCTCGGCGCCGACCAACCTCACCCTGCACCAGGCGCTCGACATCGACGTGCCGATCGGCTGTGGCGACGTGGCGGTGTGGCCCGGCGACATTCTGGTGGGCGATGGCGAGGGGGTAGTTGTCATCCCGCGTGCAATCGTCGATGAGGTGGCCAGCGAGGCGGCCGAGATGACGGTGTTCGAGGACTTCGTGCTCGAACGCGTGCAGGCGGGCGCCAGCATCGTGGGGCTCTATCCCGCGACGTACCAGGAAACCAAGGATGCCTTCGCCGCCTGGCGGCGCGAAAAGGCCCGCTAGGAGCGTAACCGCATGTCGCAAAAGCCCGCCATCCTGCGCGCCGCCAAACTGCCCGACAGCAACGGCCCCGAACTCGATGCGGCCTTCGACGTACATGCCCTTCCTGACGACGCTGCGGCGGCGACCGCGCTGCTGGCCGCCCATGGTCCGGCTATCCGTGGCATCGCCGTGCGCAAGACCATTATCGACCGCGCGCTGATCGACCTCCTCCCCGCGCTCGAGATCATCGCGAGCTACAGCGCCGGCACGGAGAACATCGACGTCGCCTACGCGCAGACGCGCGGTATCGAGGTCACCAACACCTCGCACATCCTCGCCGAGGAAGTCGCCAACATGGCGCTGGCGGTGGTGCTGACGCTGACGCGCGACATCTTCAATGCCGACCGCTTCGTGCGCGCCGGGCGCTGGGCCAGCGAGGGCTACCCCCTCACCCGCTCGCTCAACGGTATGAAGGTGGGCATCGCCGGCTTCGGCCATATCGGCAGCGCCATTGCGCGGCGGCTCGACGTGGTGGGCGCGCGCGTCCACTATTGCGGGCCCAACCGCAAGCCGGTGGCCTATCCGTACCACCCCGACGTGCTGGCCCTCGCCGAAGAGGTGGAGGTGCTGATCGTCACCTGCCCGCTGACGCCGCAGACGCGTGGGCTGATCGATGCACGTGTGCTGACGGCGCTCGGCCCCGAGGGCTATCTCGTCAACATCGCGCGCGGCCCCATCGTCGACGAGGCGGCGCTGCTCGCCGTACTGGCGGTTGACGGGCTGGCGGGCGCCGCGCTCGACGTGTTCAACAGCGAGCCGAAGGTGCCGGCGGCCCTGCTCGGGGACCACCGCGTGATCCTCACTCCGCATATCGCCTCGGGCACCGAGCGGACTCGCCAGCTGATGGGCGACGCCATGGTGGACGCGCTGGTGAGCAAGCTCGGCGCCGTCGCGCCGCAACGCTGACGCTCAGGGCACGCCGCGGTCGGGCGGCGCGCTGCGTGCCCGCCGCCCTTCCCAGAAGGCACTGTAGAGCACGCCGGCGAAGATCACCGCGCCACCAACCATGACCCACATCTCGATGCCTTCGCCGAACAGCAGGTAGCCCAGCACGGCGGCGATCGGCAGGCGGATGAAATCGACCGAGATCACCAGCGAGGCGTCGGCCAGCTTCATGGCGCGCGCGAAGGAGAGCTGGGCGAGCAGGCCGCCCACCCCCTGCAACGCCATGAAGCCGAGAGCGGCTGGGCTCGGCCAGACCCAGACCGGCAGGGCGACGAGCGCCGCCAGCGGCACGGTGATGATCAAATTGAACCAGACGATGCGCATCGGCTCCTCGCGGCCGGCGCTGACCTTCATCAGCAGCGCGACCCCGGCGAGGCCGATGGCCGAGGCCAGGGCCAGCGCCACGCCGAGGCCAAGATCGAGCCCGGGCGGCTGCAGGATGATGAGCATGCCGACAATCCCGGCGGCGAGCGCCATCACCCGGTGCAGGCTCATCCCCTCACGCAGCAGCAGCATCGAGCCCAGCGTCACGAACAGCGGCATGGTGAAGGCGATGGCCGTCACCAGCGCGATGGGCAGCATGGTGATGGCCATGAAGTAGGCGACGAGCGCGGCGAGCTTGATGACCGCGCGCAGCGAATGGATCGGCCACAGGCCCTTGGCATCGAAGCCGCGCTGGGCCGGCCTGAAGATCACGAGCAGGGCGACGAGGCTGAAGAAGTTGCGGAAGAACGCGATTTCGAGCGAATGCACCTCGCCGGCGACGAGCCGCACGAACACGGTATCGAGCGCTGCCATGGTGGCGTTGAACGCCATCAGCAGCAGGGCGAGGAGGAAAGTCGGCATGCAGGCGCTCCGGCCGGCACGTCCGCCTGGGCGGGCGGCGCTGGGTCAGGCGGCGGCGGTCTCCAGCCATTTGGGCTTGGGGGCCGCTTCGATAAGGGTTCGAGTGTAGGCGTCACGCGGGGTGCGAAACAGCGTTTCAGTCGGCGCTTCCTCGACCACCCGGCCCGCCTTCATCACCAGGATGCGATCAGCCAGGTTGCGCACGATCGGCAGGTCGTGGGTGATGAAGATGTAGGAGAGCCCGAGCCTGTCGCGCAGGTCGCCGAGCAGGTGCACGATCTGCATCTGGATCGACACGTCGAGCGCCGACACCGCCTCGTCGCACACGATGAGTTCGGGATCGCAGGCCAGCGCCCGGGCGATGGCGATGCGCTGGCGCTGGCCACCCGAAAACTGGTGCGGAAAGCGCTGCGCGTGGTCGGCATGGAGCCCTACGAGATCGAGCAGCTCAACTACCCGCTCGCGCCAGCGGGCGCGCGGCAGGATATCGCGATGGATCTGCCAAGGCTCGGAAATGATCGAGAACACGTCCATGCGCGGGTTCATGGAGCTGTAGGGATCCTGGAACACCATCTGCACGCGGCGCCGGAACCCGAGCAGCGCCCGCCGGTCCATCGCCATCACGTCGTCGCCGTGAAAGAGGGCGCGGCCACCGCTCGCCGGCGTAAGCCGCATCAGCATGCGTGCGACCGTGGATTTGCCGGAGCCGGACTCGCCGACGAGCCCCAGCGTCTCGCCGCGCCGCAGCGTGAACGACACGTCGTCCACGGCGCGCAGCTCGCGGGCCGGCGCGAAGATGCCGGCGGCCATCTGGTAGGTCTTGCTCAGGTGCTCGACCTCTAGCACCGGCTGGCCCTCGCGCGCCGGCGCCACCGCGCCGCTGCCCGCAGCGGGCAAGGCATGCATGAGCTGGCGCGTGTAGCTGTGCTGGGGGGCGTCGAAGACCTGGCGGGCCGTCCCCTCCTCGACGATGCGCCCGCTCTTCATCACCACGATGCGGTCGGCCATGTGGGCCGCAACCTCGAGGTCGTGGGTGATCATGATGATGCCCAGCCCCTCGGTGCGCTGCAGGTCCTTGAGCAGGTCGAGAATCTGCGCTTGGACGCTGACGTCGAGCGCCGTCGTCGGCTCGTCGGCGATCAGCAGCTCGGGCCCGAGCGCGATGGCCATGCCGATCATGATGCGCTGGCGCTGGCCGCCGGAAAACTGGTGCGGATACCAGTCGATGCGCAGCTCGGGCTCGGGGATGCCGACCCGGCGCAGGACATCGATGCTGCGCCGGCGCGCCTCGGCCGCCCCGGCCTTGTGGTGGCCGGTGAACACTTCGCCGAGCTGCCAGCCCACAGTATAGACCGGGTTGAGGTGCGACAGCGGGTCCTGGAAGATGATCGCGACCTTGCGGCCGTTGAAGGTGCGCCGCTGCGCCTCGTCGAGGCGGGTGATGTCGGTGCCGCGATAGCGGATGGCGCCACTGACGATTTCGCCGGGCGGCGTATCGATCAGCCCCATGATGGCACTGGCGCTGACCGATTTGCCCGAGCCGCTTTCGCCCAGGATCACCAGCGTCTCGCCCGCCTCGACCGCAAAGCTCACGGCATGCGTGGCGCGGAAAGCGCCGGTGGCGGAATGGAAATCGACCGTGAGGCCCTCGACTTCGAGGAGCGGTGGCGTGCCGTTGCTCATTTCGCTTTGCTCCGCTTGGCAAGTTCGAGCCGCCAGCGCTGGTGCGGGTCGGAATAGGTGCGCCACCAGTTCGACAGCACGTTGAGCGACAGCGTGGTCAGCAGGATCGCGAGACCCGGCCAGAACGCCACCCACCAGGCGCTGGCGAGGTAGCCGCGGCCATTGGCGACCATCGAGCCCCAGGTGAAGGCCGGCGCCTGCACGCCGAGCCCGAGAAAGCTGAGCGAGGATTCGGCCAGCACCACGGTGGCGAAATCGAGCGCGCCGATGGTGAGGATGGTCGGCATGACGATGGGTGCGATGTGCCGGAAGAGCAGGCGCATGTGCCCTGCCCCGAGCGCGGTCGCGGCGCTCACGAACATGCGCTCGCGCACTTCGAGCACCTCGGCCCGCGTCGTGCGCAGGTAGATGGGCACGCGGGTGATGGCCAGCACCAGCACCAGATTGGGGATCGAGGGGCCGAGGCTGAACAGCACGATCAGCGCCAGCAGCAGCGAAGGAAAGCTCATGACGATGTCGGCGCCGCGCATGATGAGGTTGCCCAGCACTCCGCGCGAATAGCCGGCGATGAGCCCAAGCGCGCCGCCCACCAGCAGCGAGGCGAGCACGGCCGCCGCGGCGATGCCCAGCGTGTTGCGCGCGCCCACGACGAGGCGCGCCAATAGGCTGCGGCCCAGCGTGTCGGCGCCGAGCACATAGGCGAAACCCTGTTCCAGCGAGAACGGCGCCATGTTGCGGGCGCGGAAGTTGGGCTTTTCCACCAGCTCGCCGATGAGCATCGGGCCGAACAGCGCGCAGGCGGCGATGGCGACGAGGAACACCACGGCCGCCGCCGCCATGGGGTCGCGAAAGACCAGCCTCAGCGGCAGCGGGATGGGACTGGTGCGCGCCGCAGCGCTTGAGGTTTCCCCCGGGGTTTCCATGGACAGGCTACTCATGCCGCTTGATGCCGGATGCGCGGATCGAGCGCCGCATAGAGCAGGTCGATCACGATGTTGAGGAGGAAGATGGCGACCGCGGTGACGAGCACGGTGCACTGGATGAGCGCGAAGTCGCGCCGCAGGATGGCGTCGATCATCAGCTTGCCGATGCCCGGCCAGCCGAAGATCGTCTCGATCACCACCGCGCCGTTGACGAGCGTGGCGGTGAGGTCGCCGGCGACGGTGACCACGGGCAGCATGGCGTTGCGGAGCGCATGCACGAAGATGATCTTGCGCCGCGACACGCCCTTGGCGCGGGCGGTCTTGACGAAGGGCGAGGTCAGAACGCCCAGCATCGAACCGCGTACCACCTGGGTCAGCAGGCCGAACGGGCGCAGCATCAACACGGCGATGGGCATGATCCAGTGCAGGGGCGTGCCGGTGCCGGACGTGGGCAGCAACCCGAGCGACACCGAGAAGATGAGGATGGCGACGATGGCGATCCAGAAATCGGGGGCGCTGGCGCCGGCCAGCGACACCGTCATCGACAGCCGGTCAAAGAAGCCGTTGGGCTTGGCGGCGGCGAGCGAGCCCACCACGAGCGCCCCCGCGATGGCCAGCGTCATGGCGATCGACGCCAGCTTCAGCGTCTCGGGGAAGGCCTCGAGCGTCACCTCCATGGCCGGCCGGTTGCGGCTCATCGCGGTGCCGAAATCCAGCTGGGCCAGATCGGCGAGATAGCGGCCGAACTGCACGTAGAACGGGTCGTTGAAGCCGTTGAGTTCGTTGAAAGCCTGGCGCTGCGCTTCGGTGGAATCGAGCGGCAGGTAGAGATAGGCCGGGTCGCCGGTGAGGCGCGACAGGAAGAACACGAGGACCAGCAGGCCCGCCACCGCTATGAGGCTCTGGGCAGAGCGCCTGAAGACATATCCGAACATGACTGCTTCCTCTCCCTCGCCCGCGCCTCAGGGCGGCGCGGCACGAAATTCAAAAGCGGCAGGCGCGGTGGGCGCCTGCCGCTGCATCGTCAAACTAGCCCTTGAAGCCGATCTCGGACAGGCGGACTTCGCTGTTGGTCTTGAGGTCGGGCTGGTAGTCGATACGCGGACCGACGCGGACAAAGCCGATCATGTGGTACATCGGCACATCTGCGATGATCTCGTCGTGGACCATGGCGAAGGCCTGGGCGAACAGCTCGCAGCGCTTGTCGCCGCTTGCGGTCATCGCCTCGAGGATGATGGCATCCAGTTCGGGATTCTCGACGGTCGAGTACTGGCCCTCGCTCGTATACATTACCGGCACGGTGAACCCGGCGTCGCCGGTGTTGTTGTCGTGCTGTTGCTGGAAGAGCGTCGGGTTGCGGCCCTCGGGGAAGGGCTTGTCGAGATAACGCACCCAGTCGGCGGCCTCGAGCTGTTGCACGGAGATGTTGAGCCCCAGTTCGGACCACATGGCCTGCATGGCCTCGACCGACTCGGCAGCGTTGGGGAAGAAGCCGTTGCGGGCGATGATGGTCAGGTCGGTATCGACGGGAACGCCGTCGGCGCGGGCTTCCTCGATCAGGGCGCGGGCGCGCTCGGGATCGAACTGCCAGGGCGTGAGTGCATCGTTGAAGCCGCAATTGCCCGGCGGGACCATCTGGTTGGCGCGGATGACATCGGCGCCGAACAGGGCCTCGCCCATGCCTTCCCAGTCGATGGCGATGTTGAGCGCCTCGCGGACGCGGACATCGTTCAGCGGCGGCATCTGCATGTCGAGGCGGAAGCGCGTGGTTTCCGAGTTGAGATAGGCGAAGTCCGTTTCCGGATTAGTCGCGTCCTGAACCGCGATCGCCGGGGTCAGGTCGGCCTCGCCGGTTTCCACCATGGCGGCGCGGATCGCCGATTCCGAGCGCCACACGAAGGTCGCCTCGGTCACTGCCGGAGCCTCGCCCCAATAGTTGTCGTCGCGCACCAGCAAGATGTGTTCGTTGTCGGCTTCGGCGAGCTTGTAGGGACCGGTGCCGACGGGCTCGTTGACCTCCTGGTCGAAGGGCATGTTGGGCGAGACGATCTGCACGGTGCCCAGCAGCGTCGGCATGATCGGGAGCGGAATGTCAGAGGCGACCTCGAGGGTCAGCTCATCGACCACGCTCGGCGTCAGGACCACGTCGCCGAACTTGGAGCGGCTGTCGCAGGTGAGAGCAGGGTTCATCAGCCGGTTGATCGAGGCCACCACGGCCTCGGCATTGAACGGGGCGCCGTCCTGGAAAGTGACACCTTCGCGCAGCTTGAAGCGCCAGGTCAGCTCGTCGACCTGCTCCCATTCGGTGGCCAGGTGCGGCCCGACCTGGCCGCTCTTGACGTTGATGTCGGTCAGCGTCTCGGTGATGTTCATGTTGATGACGCGCCCGATGTCGGCGCGGATCGAGCGGCACGGCTCGAGATTGGCCGGCTGCTCGGGAAGCACGATGGTGACTTCCTGCGCCTGGACGGCCGCGATGCCCGTCACGAGCCCGAGCACCAGAGTGCCGGCGGCGCGCGCGGCTAGTTTCGCCCTGAGTTTCATGGATCCTCCTCCGGATCGCGGTCCTTGGTGGTTTCTTCCGTTGGCGGTACCGGACCAAGGTAGCCGCGCCGGATGTTCTTGCAGCAACCCGCAGGCGCTCGACACTCGCACTAGAGCACTAATGCATTAGCCCGTCAACGCTTGGGCCTGCCACTTTGGTCGCAGTCAGGCGGCGACCTCTGCGCGTGATCGCGCCGCAACCTCCGCCGCTTGCAGTGCCGCGACCAGCGGCCTGATCTCGGCCTTGCCGGCCGGGGTGAGATTGGACAGCAGCGGCATCAGCGCACCGCAGTCGGCGATGCCCGAGAGACCCATTGCGTCGTGCAGCACGGGAATGCCGCCCAGCTTGGCACGGGCCCGTTCGAAAGCGAGGAAAGGCTGGCTCAGTCCAAGCGCCTCGGCCTTCCGGCCGGCGCGATAGAGCTGCAGCAGTTCATTCGCCGCGGCCGGGGCAATGCAGACGGCTCCCGAGGTGTAGCTCGCCAGGCGCCGCCGCCCGATATGATCCTCGATGGGCGTCTCGCCCATGCCCGAGGCGATGCGCCCGGTGCCGATCGCCGCGAGCAGACCATCGAGATAGCCATCGCGAGCGGGCTCGCTGCGCTCGACGGCATATTTGACGAAGCGGACCTCGCCGCCCTCAACCAGCCGCACCAGATCGTCGGCGGCGATGTAGTTCTCGCGCTTGATGTAGAGCACGATGCCGAAGCCGAGCCGGTCGGCGATGCGGCGCACGCCCTCGGCGACACCCGCGGGGTCGGCCGGGAAAGCCATGGGCAGCAGCATGACGTTGCTGACGCCGGCACGCAGGATATCGCCAGCCTGGTCCATGGCCTTGCCGAAGTCGGGCCCGATCGAAAACAGGATCCGTGCGCTCTCCGGGCAGTTCCCGAACAGCACGTCGAGCGCCGCGCGGAACATCTCGGCGCCGAAATGGTAGAGATTGGCATTGCCGCCATAGAGCAGTGTGGTGATGCCGCCCTCGGCAATATGGCGCATTATCGCCCGGTTGGCGTCGACAGCCACACTGCCCTCGGCCGTCAAGGCGATCGACGGAACGGCGACGACGGAACGCGCATAGTCGGCGGGCGACAGAATGGTCTGCTTCACGGGCTGCACTCCTGCATTAGTGCGCCAGCGCTACCCAGTCACGCCACAGTTGTCAACTTAAATTACAGATTATGGCGCCAGCGTGCGATCCAGCATGCGGCGGCGGGCCTGCACGATGTGATACTCCATCGTCACCCTGGCGGCCACGCTGTCCCGAACCCGAATGGCATCGACGATATTGGCGTGCTCGCGCGCCACCAGCTGGCCGCGCTGGGGTGATCGCGAACTTGTCAATTTCAGTGACACCATCATGAAATCGCTCAGCTTTACCTCCGGCCCCTCAAGGCTTTCGGCAAAGAATTCATTGCCGGACGCTTCGGCGATGGCCAGGTGCACGGCGCGGTCGGACTGCCAGCGGAAATCGCCCTGCTCTATCTCGCTGACGAACTGCTCGTGCGCCGCCACGATGCGGGCAAGCGCTGCTTCGCTCCGGCGTTCGGCCGCAAGGCCCGCGGCGGTACCCTCCACCACCAGGCGGAATTCCTGGTAGCGCTGATAGCGAGCGATCTGGGCCATGTCGGCGGCCGCCGAAAGATCCTCGGGCGGACTTGCCAGTACGAAACTGCCGCTGCCCTTGCGCGATTCGATCAGCCCGTCGCGCTGCAGCCGCGACAGCGCATCGCGCACCACCGGCCGCGAGACGCCGAACCGTTCACCCAACTCCTTTTCCGAAGGCAGCTTGGCGCCGGTGGGAAAGGCGCCCCCGGCGATATCGGATAGGATGCGGCCATAGACCTGATCGGCAAAGGTTGATGGCCGTTCCGGGTGGAACGGGGCACCGGCAACAGACAGCGGAATCAACGCCAGACACCCTCCACATCCACGTCCCGGCTGGCAATGCGGGGACTCAAGTAGTAATGCATCAGGTGCAGAAAACGCAAACGGGGCCCCCGCATCCATGTCTTCCATTACCGCCAAGAGCCGCGTCAGTCTCGACCGTACCCGCCAAATTGCCCCCCAGATCGTGGAATATCTGCGTGAACGCATCCTGGCGCTCGAGCTGCGGCCGGGCACCACGCTGTCACGCACGGCCCTGCAACAGCAGTTCGGCCTGAGCCAGACTCCGGTGCGCGACGCCCTGCTCAAGCTCGAGGAAGAGGGGCTGGTCACCGTCTACCCGCAATACGCCACGCTGGTCTCGCGGATCAACATCGACCTGGCGCGCCAGACCCACTTCATGCGCCGGGCGATCGAATCGGATGCGGTGCGGCTCCTGGCCGAGCAGACGAGCCCTGCCGTCGTCGCCGACCTGACGCGCGCCAACGCCCTGGTCAACCAGCAGGCCGACAACAACGACCATGCCGGCTTCCTCATCGCCGACCGGGAGTTCCACCACACCATCTTCAAGCATGCCGACCTGCTGGAGCTCTGGCCGATCCTGCGCCGGCACAGCGGGCATCTGGACCGGCTGCGCATGCTCAACCTGCCCAATATCGGCATGGCGCGGGTGGTGGCGCTGCACGGCAAGATCATTGAGGGCATCGCTGCCGGCGATCCCGAGGCCGCCGTTGCGGCCATGCGCGAGCACCTGTCCAAGACGCTCGCCATGCTGGAGTGGATCGGCCGCGAATACCCCGACTACATAGAGCTGTAGGCCGTCCTGGCGGTCGCGCCGACGTTGCGGCTAGGCTGATATCGCTACCGGGCATTGTCCAGCCAATCTCGCAAGGCCGCGACCGTGCTGCGGAAGGCGGGATCGGCGGTGCACAATGCAGGGCCGATTATTTTGAACGTCGCCTCTGACGTTGCCCCCTCTGGCTAATCCAGTATGAAGTAGGCTCTGGCCCCACGAGAAGGACCAGAGATGAAGCGCAGCAGGTTCACCGAAGAGCAGATTATCGGGATATTGAAGGAGCACGAGGCGAAGGTCCCAGTCGCGGAGCTTTGCCGCAAGCACGGCGTGAGCAACGCCAGCATCTACAAGTGGAAGGCCAAGTATGGCGCCTAGGATCAGGACCTATTAATTTGGAATGATCTGTGATTCAGGTTCTCCACTGGGAGGGTCTGATGGGTGATTTGTTTTTGCTGAGCGAGCGGCAGATGGCGCGTCTGTCACCGCACTTTCCGCTATCCCATGGGGTGCCGCGGGTCGATGATCGGCGGGTAGTGAGCGGCATCGTCTATGTGATCCGCAACGGCCTGCAATGGAAGGATGCCCCCAAGGCCTACGGCCCGCACAAGACGCTCTACAACCGCTTCATGCGCTGGAGCCGGCTGGGGGTGTTCGACAAGATCTTCGTGGCGCTCAGTCAGGACGGCCCCAGGCCCGAGCGGATCATGATCGATGCCACCCACCTGAAGGCGCACCGCACCGCGGCGAGCCTTCTAAAAAAGGGGATGTTCCCCGCCATATCGGACGCACCAAGGGCGGACTGAACTCCAAGCTGCATGCCGTGTGCGATCAGGCCGGCCGGCCGATCATCCTCAAGCTCAGCGCCGGGCAGGTCAGCGACCACAAGGGCGCTGCCATGGTGCTCGACGAACTGCCTGCCGCCTCGCATCTTATCGCCGACCGCGGCTATGACAGCGCCTGGTTCCGCCAGGCGCTCG
>Ga0172380_10003240_pt1 | contig 22864 bp, 22 predicted proteins | sample Leawe162metaG_FD_119747 | JGI IMG/M metagenome (GOLD analysis project Ga0172380, IMG submission 119747) | Leachate microbial communities from a municipal landfill in Southern Ontario, Canada - Leachate well 162 metaG | ecosystem: Engineered > Solid waste > Landfill > Unclassified | place...
GATCAGCATCTGTTGCCAATCCACTGCCAACACGATGAGGCCATTGACCAGCAAGCGCATGACGATGGCGAAGGCAGCCAGCTTCGGTGCAGAACCGATGAGCAGCGTTACCGCAGTCGGGGCGCCGTGATAGACGTCGGGTATCCACATATGGAACGGTACGACGCCGAGCTTGAAGGCAATACCGGAAACCAGGAACACCAGCCCCAGCGTCAGCACGGTCTTGTTGGCCGTGCCCATGGCGAGGCGCTCGGCAACGCCGGTGATCTCCAGGGTGCCGGTCGCACCGTAGATCATCGACATGCCGTAGAGCAGCAGGCCGGAAGCGAGTGCGCCAAGGACAAAGTATTTCATTGCCGCTTCCGTTGCCTGTACCGAATCGCGATTGAGCGCGACCATGGCGTAGAGGGAGAGCGACAACAGTTCCAGACCGAGATAGACGGTGACAAAGTGGTTCGCCGAGATCATCACCATCATGCCAAGCGTGGCAAACAGCGTCAGCGTGTAGAACTCACCACGAGCATGCGGCGCCCGTTCAAGCATGTAGCCACGGGCGTAGAACATCACCACCAGCACAGTCAGGTACAACAGCAGCTTGAGGAAATCGGCCATCAGGTCGTCCACAAACATGTTGCTGAAGGTATAGGTGATTTCGGCGCTACTGGTGGCGAAGGTTATGAACGCACAACAGAGCAAGGTGACCTGGGTGAGCACGAAGGTCATCGTGCGCTTCGGGTTCTTGCTGAAAACATCGATGAGGAGGATGGCACAGGCCATCACCAGGAGAAAAATCTCCGCAGCAGCCGGACGCAGGTCCGGCAGTACGAAACTCATTTCGGCAAGCGTCATATCGATATCCGATTATTGGATCTTGGTCACGGCCACGTGACGCAACAGTTCATTGACGGAGGCATGCATGACCTCGGTAAAGGGCAAGGGATGAATACCCATGTACAACGTACCGACAGCCAGCAGGGCGAGAATCAGGAACTCGCGGCCGGAGATGTCTTCCATCTCTTCCACGTGATGATTGGTGACGTTGCCGAAGACAACGCGCTTGTACATCCACAGCGAGTACGCGGCACCGACGATCATGGTCGTGGCGGCGGCGAATGCTACCCAGAAGTTGTAGCTGACCGCCCCCAGGATAACCATGAACTCGCCGACAAAGCCCGAGGTGGCTGGCAAACCGGCGTTGGCCATCGTGAAAAGCATGAAGAAGGCGGCAAATTTCGGCATCTTGTTCACGACGCCGCCGTAGTCGGCGATCTGACGTGAATGAACGCGGTCATACATGACACCGATCGAGAAGAACATGGCGCCTGACACGAAACCGTGCGAAATCATCTGCACCAGCGCACCTTCGATACCCATGGCGTTGAACATGAAGAAACCGAGCGTGACAAAACCCATGTGCGCGACTGACGAGTAGGCCACCAGCTTCTTCATGTCGTCCTGCACCAGTGCGACAAAGCCGATATAGACGATGGCGATCAACGACAGGGCGATGACCAGGCCACCGAGTTCGTGCGAAGCGTCTGGCGTAATTGGCAGCGAAAAACGCAGGAAGCCATAGGCACCGAGCTTGAGGCCGATAGCGGCCAGCACGATCGAACCGCCGGTAGGCGCTTCAACGTGGGCATCCGGCAACCATGTATGGACTGGCCACATCGGCACCTTGACGGCAAAAGCAATCAGGAAGGCAAGGAAAATCCAGATCTGGGCACCCATCGGGATCGGCAGCTGGTGCCAGTCGAGAATGGAGAAGCTGCCACCTGAATTGATAAACAGGTACAACTGGGCGACCAGGAACAGCAGCGAGCCGGCCAGCGTGTAGAGGAAGAACTTGAAGGCCGCATAGACACGGTTCGGCCCGCCCCAGACACCGATGATCAGGTAGAGCGGGATCAGCGAGGCTTCGAAGAATACGTAGAACAGCATGCCGTCGAGCGAAGTGAAGATGCCGTTCATGAGGCCCGACATGATCAGGAAGGCGGCATTGTACTGGGCCACCTTCTGTTCGATGACCTTCCAGCCAGCCAGCACCACGATGATGGTGATGAAGCTGTTGAGGATGACGAAGAGCATCGAAATGCCGTCAACCCCGAGGTGGTAGTTGATGTTGAAGCGCGGAACCCACGGTGCCAGTTCGACGAACTGCATGGCAGGGGTCGAAAGATCGAAGCCGGTCCAGAGTGGAATCGTCACCAGGCAGCCGATGACAGCACCGGCCAGGGCCAGCATGCGGGCCAGAGGCGCGTTACGGTCCGAGCCGGTTGCCAGCGTCAGCAGGCCGGCGAGGATCGGAATCCAGATGGCGAGGGATAGAAGCGGGTAGCCAGACATAGTGTTCCCAGTTTCGTTCTTTTTTAGGCGCGGACAACCCAGAGGGTCATGAGCACGACCAGGCCAATGATCATGGTGAAGGCGTAGCTGTAGATGTGACCGGTCTGGAAGTAGCGGACGATCGAGGCAACCCAGCCGACCAGGCGGGCCGAGCCGTTGATGGTGCCGTCGATGACGGCAACATCGCCGCCTTTCCACAAGCCCCTGCCCAGCATGCGTGCGCCGCCGGCAAAGAAGGCTTCATTGAATTTGTCGAAGTAGTACTTGTTGTCGAGAATGGTGTACAGCACCTCGAAGCGCGCTTTGATGGCAGCAGGAATGTCCGGGCGCTTCATGTAGAAGAACCACGACAAAACCACACCGGACAGAGCCAGCCAGAATGGCGCCGTCGAGAAGGCATGCATGGCCATGGCAGCGGCACCGTGGAAATGCGTCGCGAATTCAGCCATTGCCGGGTGGGCGGCGTTGTCGATGAAAATCACCGGGATTCCGTTCGTGCCCGGGATGATCATCTTGAAGTAGTCGCCAAAGACCAGCGGGCCGACCCCAATGAAACCGATGATCACCGACGGAATGGCCAACAGGACCAGCGGCAAAGTCACAACCCAGGGCGACTCATGCGGTTTCTGACCGGGAGCCAGGCCATGGTGGTGGTCGTGCGAGACTTCCTCGTCATCATGATCACCGTCGTGGCTGTCATGGCTAGCATGGTCATCATGGGCTGCCTTGGCGTGCGCAGCGTGGCCGTGATCGTCATGGGCCTTGCCAAAGCGCTCCTCACCGTGGAAAACAAGGAAATACATGCGGAAGGAATAGAAGGCGGTAACGAAAACACCGGCCATAACGGCAAAGTAGGCGAAGCCGGAACCCGGAATGTTCGAGAACTTCACGGCTTCGATGATCGAGTCTTTGGAATAGAAGCCAGCGAACAGCGGCGTACCGATCAGGGCCAGCGAGCCAATCAGCGAGGTGATCCAGGTGATCGGCATGTACTTCCGGAGCCCGCCCATGTTGCGGATGTCCTGATCGTGGTGCATGCCGATGATCACCGAGCCGGCACCGAGGAACAGCAAGGCCTTGAAGAAGGCGTGCGTCATCAGGTGGAAGATCGCTACAGAGTAGGCCGAGGCGCCCAGCGCAACCGTCATGTAGCCAAGCTGCGACAGCGTCGAATAAGCGACGACGCGCTTGATGTCGTTCTGGATGATGCCAAGGAAGCCCATGAACAGCGCGGTGATCGAACCAATGACGATAACGAAGGACAGTGCCGTCGTCGACAACTCGAACATCGGCGACATGCGCGCCACCATGAAGATACCGGCGGTAACCATGGTTGCCGCGTGGATCAGTGCAGAAATCGGTGTCGGGCCTTCCATGGAGTCTGGCAGCCAGACGTGCAGCGGAACCTGTGCCGACTTGCCCATCGCGCCGATGAACAGCAGGATGCAGGTCACGGTCATCAGTGACCATTCGGCCGAGCCCCAGATATTGATCGTGGCGTTGGCGAACTCCGGTGCTTTCTGGAAGACGGTGGCGTAGTCAAGCGAACCGAAGTGCGCCAGAACCAGGCCGATGCCAAGGATGAAGCCGAAGTCACCGACGCGATTGACGAGAAAGGCCTTCATGTTGGCGAAAATCGCTGTCGGTCGGGTGTACCAGAAGCCGATCAGCAGGTACGAAACCAGACCCACTGCTTCCCAGCCGAAAAACAGCTGCATGAAATTATTGCTCATCACCAGCATCAACATCGAGAAGGTGAACAGCGAGATGTAGCTGAAGAAGCGGTTGTAGCCCGGGTCTTCCTGCATGTAGCCGATGGTGTAGATGTGCACCATCAGCGATACGGAGGTCACCACCAGCATCATGGTTACGGTCAGCGAATCAATCAGGAAGCCAACTTCGAACCTGTAGTCGCCGGAGGTCAGCCACTGGTAGACCGTACCGTTGAAGGTATTGCCAGCCATCACATCCTTGAAGATAACAATGGAGGTAATGAAAGCAATGGCAACACCGGCGATGGTTGCCGTGTGGGCGACCCAGCGCGGGATGATGCGGCAGAACAGGCCGGCGATGATGGCACCAACGAGCGGTGCCATGGGGACCAGCAGATAGAGGCTCTTCATTTCCATGCTTAACCCTTCAGGCTATCCAGATCATCCACATGGATCGTCTGCAGATTACGGAACAGGACGACCAGGATGGCGAGACCGATCGCGGCTTCAGCGGCGGCCACGGTGAGGATGAAGAAGACGAACACCTGCCCCGCGAGGTCACCGAGGTAGTGCGAAAAAGCGACGAAGTTCATGTTCACCGCCAGCAGCATCAGCTCGATTGCCATCATCAGGACAATCAGGTTCTTCCGGTTCAGGAAGATGCCCACGACACCGATCGAAAACAGGATCGCGCCGAGGATCAGGAAATGCGAGAGTGTCAGCAAGTTGCCTCCCAGTGTTCATCTTGCAGGATCACGCAGCCATCGTAGCTGCGCCATCCGGTTCAGTTTCAATCCAACAGCCGTCGTCAGTCCTGCTTTTCAGCGAGCATCTGCAATACGCGCATGCGGTCTTTCGCACGAACACGAAGCTGCACGGCCGGGTCGGTGTATTTTGTTTTCTTCGGGCCACGGTAGGTAATCGCAATGGCGGCGACAATCGCCACCAGCAGGATCACCGAAGCCAACTCGAACGGATAGACGAAATCGGTGTAGATGAGGCGGCCGAGGTCTTTCGTGTTCGAGGCACCGGCGACTGCTTGCGGCGCGTCGACCTCAAGTACGCCAAGGTAGTTGGCAGCGATCACAGCACCCAGTTCGGCAACCATGACCAGACCGACGATGGCCCCCAGCGGCAGATAGCTCCAGAAACCTTCGCGGATACGATCAAGGTTGATGTCGAGCATCATCACCACGAAGAGGAAGAGCACCATGACCGCGCCGACATAAACGAGAATGAGCGAAATCGCCAGAAACTCTGCCTGCAACAGCGCCCAGACGCCCGCTGCGGAAAAGAAGGCAAGAATCAGGTTGAGCGCCGCATGCACCGGGTTGCGAGCGGTAATCACGCGCAAACTGGCAAAGACCAGAATGGCGGAGAGAAAGTAGAAAACGGCAGTCTTGAATTCCATTGTTCTTTCCCGTCAGCGGAACTTCGCGTCCGCTTCACGATCAGCGGCGATCTGTGCTTCGTAGCGGTCACCGTTCGCCAGCAGCATCGGCTTGGTGTAGTAAAGGTCTCCACGCTTCTCGCCGTGGTACTCGAAGACACGCGTTTCGACGATGGCGTCAACCGGACAGGCTTCTTCGCAGAAACCGCAGAAGATGCACTTGGTCAGGTCGATGTCGTAGCGTGTCGTGCGACGTGACTTCTGTCCGTTCGCATCGTCGCGTTCGCCCGACTCGATGGTAATGGCCAATGCCGGGCAGACGGCTTCGCACAATTTGCAGGCGATACAGCGCTCTTCGCCATTCGGGTAACGGCGCAAGGCGTGCAGCCCGCGAAAGCGGAAACTCTGCGGCGTTTTTTCTTCCGGGTACTGAATGGTGATTTTGCGGGCAAACATGTAGCGCCCGGTCACCGACATCCCCTTGAGCAGCTCCTTGAGCAGGAGGCTGTTAAAAATTTCCTTCATCGATCCCATCGCTAGCCTCTCACTTCCAGATGTTCCAGGGCGACATCATCCAGCAGCCAACAACGACCAGCCAGACAAGGCACAGCGGAATGAACACTTTCCAGCCCAGGCGCATGATCTGATCGTAGCGGTAGCGCGGGAAGGTGGCGCGTATCCACAGGAAGAAAAACAGTACAGCGGTAATCTTGCCGAAGAGCCAGAACAGGCTATCGGGCAGGAAGCCGACCGGCGAGAGCCAGCCGCCGAGGAACAGGATCGCAGTCAGTGCAGAAACCAGGATCATGTTGGCGTATTCGGCGAGGAAGAAAACCGCGAAAGCCATACCCGAGTATTCGACGTGGAAGCCGACGATCTCGGATTCGCCTTCGGCCATGTCGAACGGCGCACGGTTGGTTTCGGCAACGATCGAGATCAGATAGACGACGAACATCGGCAGCAGCGGCAGCCAGTTCCACGACAGGAAACCCAGCCCATTGTCGGCAAACATCCCCTGCCCTTGGGACTTGACGATGTCGCCGAGATTGAGGCTGTTCGAGACCATCAGCACGACGACCAGCGCAAAGCCCATGGCGATTTCATAGGAAATCATCTGGGCTGCAGAACGCATGCCGCCGAGGAACGCGTATTTGGAGTTGGACGACCAGCCAGCGAGGATGATGCCGTAGACGCCGATCGAGGTGATTGCCATGACGTACAGCAGGCTGGCGTCAATACTGGCAAGAAGCAACGTATCGTTGAACGGGATCACGGCCCACGCCGCCAGTGCCGGGGCGAACGCAAACATTGGCGCGATCAGGAAGATCCCCTTATTGGCGCCCGACGGAATGACGATTTCCTTGAGCAGCAGCTTGACGCCATCAGCGATTGGCTGAATCAAGCCCCACGGACCGACACGGTTGGGACCGATCCGGACCTGCATCCAGCCGATGACCTTGCGTTCCCAGAAGGTCAGATAGGCGACACCGAGAAGCAGGGGGGCAATGATGAGAACGATTTTCAGCAACACCCAGACCAGCGGGAAAACCGGTCCGAATATGCCTTGCAGGAATTGCTGCAGCGCATCCACCATTACGCACGCTCCACGGTAATCTGGCCGAACATGTCACCCAGCGCAGCTGTGGCAGCATGCGCTGCAGCTACGCGGACACAGCCCGCCGGAACGGTTTCATCAATTTTTGCAGCCAGCCGCGCTTCACCCTGCCCTTGCCGGACACAAACCTGAGCTCCATCTGCAACGCCCAGCTGGGCTGCAGTGGCCGCGTTCAGGCGTGCCGTTGGTGCGGCGGCATCACGCGTCAGCTGCAGCGCCGGCGAACGACGGGCCAGGGTATCGGCGAAGTGAATCGGCACATCGGCAATCCGCTGCAAGCCGCTAACATTGCTGCCAAGCGTCAGGGCGAGATCTCGAATTCCGTTGTCCAGTCCGGAAACAAATTCGGTGCCAGCAGGAATGACGGAGTCGCGCACCGCTTCACTCGACTGGAAGTCAAAGCCTGGCAGACCCAGCACGTTACCGAGCACACGCAGCACCTTCCATCCCGGACGGGCATCGCCGAGCGGCTTGACGACGCCGTTGAAGCTCTGCACACGGCCTTCGGTATTGACGAAGGTGCCGGAAGTTTCAGTAAAGGGCGTAATCGGCAACAGCGCATCTGCGTATTCAGTGACAGCGCCATCCTTGAATGCGGTCAGCGCCACAGTCAGCGCCGCTTGCTTCAGTGCCGCAACAGCCTGCCGGCCGTCATGCGCATCGAGATCAAGTTCGGCACCAAGTACCACGTATGCCTTGCGCGGCTGCGCCAGCATCTCGTAAGCCGAGAGGCCGCTACCGGCAGCACCGGCGACATAGCCGCCGACACTGTTAGCTGCTTCGCCAAGGAAACCGAAGCTTGCACCGGTGAGGCTGGCCAGTTCCTGCGCCAATACCTGGAGTTGCGCTGCATCGCCATGCTGTTCAGCAACATTGCCGAGGAAAATAGCGCGTTTTTCACCTTCGATCAGGCTCGCAGCAATCGCCTTGCTCTTGTCGCAAGGCTCTATGCCCTCCAGGCCGACGGGAACTACGGCACCCTTGGCCTGTGCGGCAGCCTTGACGATCGCTGCCAGCGCAAGCGTCAATTCGGACGGCGCAACAACGACATTGGCGTGCAACTTGATCAGCGGGTCGTCGCCGGCAACGCTGACGAGACTGACTTTCGTATATTTCTTAGCGGCCTGGCGCAGGCGCTGCGCCAGCAGCGGATGATCCTTGCGCAGGAAGCTGCCAACGACGAGTGCTGCGTCGAGATCCTGAATCTCTGCAATCTTGAGACCCAGCCACGGCGTTCCGGCACGCTTGCCATCGGCCGAAAAGTCACGACGACGCAGGCGGAAATCAACGTTCTTCGACCCCAGGCCGGAAGCGACTTTCTTCAGCAGCGCCAGCTCTTCCAGCGTGGCGTGCGGCGAGGCGAGGAAACCGAGTTCGCTGGCCCCCTGCTCCTTGACGACATCCTTGAGCGCGTGTGCAACGTAGTCGAGGGCGACATTCCACTCAACCTCGCGTAGTTGACCATCAACACGAATCATCGGTTTTTGCAGGCGCGCATCGCTGCTCAGCGACTCGTAGGAGAAACGATCCTTGTCGGAAATCCAGCATTCATTGACAGCTTCGTTCTCGCGTGGAAGAACGCGCATGACGCGATTGTTCTTGACCTGGACAACGAGATTGGCGCCGACGCTATCATGTGGGCTCACCGACTTGCGGCGCTGCAATTCCCATGAACGGGCGGCGTAACGAAACGGCTTCGAGGTCAGCGCACCGACCGGGCAAAGGTCGATCATGTTGCCCGACAGTTCGGAATCGACCGAACGGCCAACGAAGGTGGTGATCTCGGAATGCATGTTGCGGTTGCCCATGCCGAGTTCCATGATGCCGGCAATCTCCTGGCCGAAGCGAACGCAGCGCGTACAGTGGATGCAACGGCTCATCTCTTCCATCGAGATCAGCGGACCAACATTCTTGTGGAAGACGACGCGCTTCTCTTCCTGATAGCGCGAGGCGCTGCCACCATAGCCGACGGCCAGATCCTGCAACTGACACTCACCGCCCTGATCGCAGACCGGGCAGTCGAGCGGGTGGTTGATCAGCAGGAACTCCATCACCCCCTTCTGGGCTTTGACGGCCAGTTCGGAGTGGGTGAACACCTTCATGCCGTTGGTCACTGGTGTGGCACATGCGGGCAAGGGTTTCGGCGCCTTCTCGACCTGCACCAGACACATGCGGCAGTTAGCGGCGATTGAGAGTTTCTTGTGGTAGCAGAAGTGCGGGATATAGGCCCCAACCTGCTGCGCAGCATCCATGACGGTGCTGCCGTCCGGTACCTGCACCTGCTTGCCGTCGATTTCGATTTCCAGCATGTCTCTACCTTAAGCCTTAGCCGTGAAGAACCCGCTGCCGGCGCGCTGGACGTCGACAGGTACGAGGCACTTCTTGTGTTCGATGTGGTATTCGAATTCGCTGCCGAAGTGCTTGACGAAACTTTGCACCGGCAGCGAGGCGGCATCACCGAGGGCACAAATGGTGCGGCCCATGATGTTGTTGAGGACGTTGTTCAGGGTATCCAGATCTTCCGGACGACCATGACCGTTCTCGATACGATGCACCACCTTGTACAGCCACGAAGTTCCTTCGCGGCACGGCGTGCATTGGCCGCAGGACTCTTCGTAGTAGAAGAAGGACAGACGCTCCAGCGCCTTCACCATGCAGGTCGTTTCGTCCATGACGATCACCGCGCCGGAACCGAGCATGGAACCGGCCTTGCTGATGCCGTCGTAGTCCATGGTGGCTTCCATCATGATATCGCCTGGAATCACCGGCGCCGAAGAGCCACCCGGGATGCAGGCCTTGAGTTTCCGCCCCCCGCGCATGCCGCCAGCCATTTCGAGCAGCGTCGCGAACGGCGTACCGAGCGGAATTTCGTAGTTGCCGGGACGATTGACATGGCCGGAGATCGAGAACAGCTTGGTACCGCCGTTGTTCGCCTTACCGGCCTCAAGGAAGGCCTGGCCGCCCATGTTCAGGATGAACGGGATGGCGCCGAAGGTCTCGGTGTTGTTGATCGTCGTCGGCTTGCCGTAGAGGCCGAACGAGGCCGGGAACGGCGGCTTGAAGCGGGGCTGCCCCTTCTTGCCTTCGATGGACTCGAGCAATGCAGTTTCTTCGCCACAGATGTAGGCGCCGTAACCGTGATGCGCGAACAGCTCGAAGTTGAAACCGGAGCCAAGGATATTCTGACCGAGGAACCCAGCGGCACGGGCCTCATCCAGCGCTTCCTCGAAGCGCTTGTAGATTTCCCAGACTTCGCCGTGGATGTAGTTGTAGCCGCGGTTGGCGCCCATCGCGTAGGCAGCGATGGCCATGCCCTCGATCACCGAGTGCGGGTTGTAGCGCAGGATGTCGCGGTCCTTGAAGGTGCCGGGCTCGCCCTCGTCCGAGTTGCAGACAACGTACTTGTCGCCCGGAAAGGAGCGCGGCATGAACGACCACTTGAGGCCGGTCGGAAAGCCGGCACCGCCGCGGCCGCGCAGCACCGAGGTTTTCACTTCGGCAATGACCTGTTCCTGCGGAATTTTTTCTTCGAGAATACGCTTCAGCGCCTTGTAGCCGCCGCGCTTGACGTAGTCAGCCAGATGCCAGGCATTGTCGCCATCGAGGCCGGCAGTCAGGACCGGATTGATTGCTCCGAGGATCGCCATTATTCAAGCTCCGCCAGCAATTTGTCGATCTGCTCCGGATTCATCCACGAGCACATCTTGCGGTTGTTGACGATCATCACCGGTGCATCGCCGCAGGCACCCATGCACTCACCCTGTTTCAGGGTGTACTTGCCGTCCGCAGTCGTCTCGTTGTAATCGATACCAAGCTTCGTCTTCAGGTATTCGCCTGCATCAACCCCGCCAGTCAGCATGCACGGCAGGTTGGTACAGACTGTCAGCTTGTATTTTCCGACCGGCTTCAGATCGTACATGTTGTAGAAGGACGCAACCTCCCACGCGGCAATCGGTTCGATGCCAATGTAACGAGCGACAAATTCAATGGTCTCGGGTGCTAGCCAGCCTTTTTCTTCCTGCGCAATCTGCAGGCCGGCCATGATCGCCGACTGGAACTGCTCGGCAGGATACTTGGCGAGTTCACGGTCGATCTTCTTGAGGCTATCTTGTGTCAGCAGGGGAGTCAGCATCAGCGGTCGATCTCACCAAAAACGATATCCTGGGAGCCGATGATCGTTACGACATCGGCGAGCATGTGGCCACGCGCCATCTCGTCCATGGAGGAGAGATGGACATAACCCGGCGCACGGATTTTCATGCGGTACGGCTTGTTTGCACCATCCGAAACAAAGTAGATGCCGAATTCACCCTTGGGATGTTCGACAGCGGCATAGGCCTCGCCTTCAGGTACGTGAATACCTTCCGTGCAGAGCTTGAAGTGATGGATCAACTCTTCCATGTTCGACTTCATCTGCTCACGCGGCGGCGGCGCCACCTTGTAGTTATCCGTGATAACCGGCCCCGGATTCTTGCGCAGCCAGTCGATGCACTGCTTCATGATGCGGTTCGACTGACGCATTTCTTCCATGCGCACCAGATAGCGGTCATACGAGTCGCCGTTGACACCTATCGGGATGTCGAAATCAAGGCGGTCATAAACTTCATAGGGCTGCTTCTTGCGCACGTCCCAGGCAATACCCGAACCGCGCAACATGGCACCAGTAAATCCCAGCTGCAGTGCGCGCTCAGGCGAAACGATTCCGACGTTAACCAAGCGCTGCTTCCAGATACGGTTGTCAGTGAGCAGTGTTTCGTACTCAGCGAGATACTTCGGGAAGCGGTTGGTAAAGTCTTCGAGGAAGTCGAGCAGGGAGCCGGAACGCGCTTCGTTAAGCACCTTCAGATCGGCGGGCTTCTTCCATTTGTTCTCGGTATATTGCGGCATGCTGTCCGGCAGGTCGCGATAGACGCCGCCCGGACGATAGTAAGCCGCATGCATGCGGGCACCCGACACGGCCTCGTAGGCATCCATCAGGTCTTCGCGTTCGCGGAAAGCATAAAGGACCATGGTCATGGCGCCGACGTCGAGGCCATGGCAACCCACCCACAACAGGTGGTTCAGAAGCCGCGTAATCTCATCGAAGAGCACGCGAATATACTGCGCACGCAACGGCACCTCGATCTGTAGCAACTTTTCGACGGCCAGACAGTAGGCGTGTTCGTTGCTCATCATCGACACATAGTCGAGACGATCCATGTACGGCATTGCCTGAATCCACGTCCGCGTTTCGGCAAGCTTCTCGGTGCCGCGGTGCAGCAGGCCGATATGCGGATCGGCACGCATGACGACTTCACCGTCGAGTTCGAGCACCATACGCAACACACCGTGTGCTGCCGGGTGCTGCGGACCAAAGTTCAGGGTGTAATTGCGGATCTCGGCCATCTCAGAGATCTCCGTAGGTTTCTTCACGCACGATGCGTGGCGTGTTCTCACGAGGCTCGATCGTCACTGGCTGATAAATCACGCGCCGCTGATCGGGGTCATAACGCATCTCGACGTAACCGGATATCGGGAAATCCTTGCGGAATGGATGACCAATGAAACCGTAGTCAGTAAGGATGCGACGCAGATCGTTGTGTCCGGGGAAAACGATACCGTAAAGATCGAATGCTTCACGCTCAAACCAGTTGGCACTGGCCCACAGCGAAATAATCGACGGGATCGACGGAAAATCACCGCTATCAGCAAACACGCGCACGCGCAGACGCTGATTTCTGGCAACCGACAAGAGATGAACAACCACCGCGTAGCGAAGCCCCGACCACTCGCCAGTGCCGTAGGTCGAATAATCAACCCCGCAAAGGTCGATCATCTGATCGAAAGCCAGTTCAGCTTCATCTCTCAGCACCTGCATGACACCAAAATAGTCTGCAGCAGCAACCTCGATGGTCAACTCGCCCAGGGCGAGCTTCTTTGACTTCATGCGCTCGCCGAGATGTTTTTCCAGGTTCAGGCCAAGCGCTTCCAGCTTCGCGGACATGTGCAGATCTCGATGAAATTAGCGGGCGATGGTGTTGGTGCGACGAATCTTGTTCTGCAGCTGGATCAGCCCGTAGAGCAAAGCTTCTGCCGTCGGCGGACAGCCGGGAACATAGATATCTACCGGAACGATCCGGTCGCAACCACGGACAACGGAATAGGAATAGTGGTAATAGCCACCACCATTGGCACAGGACCCCATGGAGATAACCCAGCGCGGCTCGGCCATCTGGTCGTATACCTTGCGCAGCGCCGGCGCCATCTTGTTGGTCAGCGTACCAGCAACAATCATGACGTCAGACTGGCGCGGGCTGGGACGAAAAACGATGCCGAAACGGTCAAGGTCATACCGCGAACAACCCGCCTGAATCATCTCGACAGCACAACAGGCAAGACCGAAAGTCATCGGCCACAACGACCCTGTGCGGACATAGTTGATCAGCTTGTCTGCGGTAGTGGTAATGAAGCCTTCTTGCAGGACGCCTTCGATACTCATTGCCTACCCCTTATTCCCACTCCAGGGCGCCCTTGGCCCAGGCATACACGTAGCCAACGACGAGAATGGCAACAAAGACCATCATCTCGACAAACCCGAACAGCTTGATAGCCGGTGTTTCGACAATTTCCTTGAAGATGGTCGCCCACGGAAAGAGAAAGGCGATTTCAAGGTCAAAGAGAATGAAGATGATCGCAATCAGATAGTAGCGAACATCAAATTTCATGCGAGCGTCTTCAAAAGCCTCGAAGCCGCACTCATAGGGAGAAAGTTTTTCGCTGTCGGGACGGCTGGGAGCCACAAGCCAGCCTAGAAGAACCGGGAGTATGCCAAAGGCGACACCCACGAGGATGAACACCAAGATCGGGAAGTAATTTTCCAGCATGATCCGCCACGCTTTCGCTGCATTTCAACCCGGAGCCATGCGCACTACAACCCCCCGCATAACTCCCGCTCGTTGGTGCCGACGATGAGACTCGAACTCATACGACCGAAGTCACTACCCCCTCAAGATAGCGTGTCTACCAATTTCACCACGTCGGCACTGCTTGCCACAGACTGCGGAAACAATCGAGGAACTACTTTCCCGCGCCTGCTTTGTATTTTCTATCTACTTATGACTGTTTACTTTGGAATATCTTTCGCCTTCGAGTCACTCGAAGCGGGGGCGGCAAGCTTGTTTTCAACCGCTTGATCACCCTTCGTCACAGGCACCGAAAGAGGCTGCGATTGTACCGCATTCTCCATCACGCTGCCAGACGTTTTTGGCTTGTTTGAAGCGATGTAGGCGAGGGTCAGACTCGTCACAAAAAAGACCGCAGCCAATACTGCAGTCGTACGGCTCAGGAAGTTGGCAGAGCCCGTCGCTCCGAACAAACTGCCCGAAGCGCCACTGCCAAAAGCCGCGCCCATATCAGCGCCTTTACCGTGCTGCATCAGCACGAGGCCGCAAACAGCCAAGCCGATCAGGATGTGTGCAACCAAAATTACAGAAAACAAAGCTTCCATTCTTTCAACCTCAGCGACTTGCCGCCTGGCAAATCGCCAGAAAATCATCCACCACCAGAGAAGCGCCACCAACCAGACCGCCATCAATATCCGCTTGCGCGAAAATCTCGCCTGCATTCTGCGACTTGACGCTACCACCATACAAAATCTTCAACCCGGCCGCGACAGACCCATCACAACGAGCAAACTGCGCCCGAATCGCCGAATGAACCTCCTGGGCCTGCTCAGGCGTCGCCGTCCGGCCAGTCCCGATGGCCCACACAGGCTCATAGGCAACTACCGCACCAGAAAAAGCCACCACCCCAACCCGGTCAAGCACTGCGGCTACCTGTGCCGCCACGACGTCGGCAGTTTTTCCCGACTCACGCTGCGTCAGCGTTTCGCCGACACAGAGAACAGGAACCAGCCCCGAAGACTTCGCAGCAACGAATTTGGACGCTACCAGTGCATCACTTTCGCCGTACAGCGCACGCCGCTCAGAATGCCCGATAAGCACGTAGCGACAGCCGAAATCAGCAAGCATTGCCGACGACACTTCGCCGGTAAACGCACCTTGCGCATGTTCGCTCAGATTTTGCGCCCCCCAAGCAATCGGGGTTGCCGCAAGCATCGACTGCGCCTGTGCCAAGTAAGGAAACGGCACACACACCGCCAACCCGACGTCGCCAACACTTGAAACACCTGCAAGCAGGCCGCGTAGCAAGCTACCGTTTTCGGCCAGACTGCCATGCATTTTCCAGTTGCCGATCACAAGTTTGGGTCGCATGGGAGCCGTCTTCACAAAACCTTCGAATTATAGCGATAGACGGTAAGCACGGTCAATCCTGTCGCCGCCTGAGGCTAAGCCCCACAGGCGAGGCGCACGGCTCCGGCAAGGCGTTCTGCCGCTTCGGACACCAAGGCCGCATCGCGCCCTTCGACCATGACTCGCAGCAAGGGCTCAGTGCCTGAAGCGCGCAGAAGTACGCGCCCCTTGCCTGCCAGCAGCGATTCCGCCTCATGGCAAGCGGCAGTGATCGTTGCATCATCTTTCCACGAGAAACCCCTGTTCACGGGAACATTGATCAGGCGCTGGGGATAAAGCTCGAGCCCGGACAGCAGTGTCTTCAGGCTCTGTCCCGAGAGGCGCATCGCGGCCAGCACCTGCAATGCTGAGACGATTCCATCCCCCGTGGTATGCCGATCGAGGCACAGGATATGTCCCGAATTCTCACCACCAAAGAGCCAGCGTTTTTCCTGCAGCATCTCCATCACGTAGCGATCCCCGACAGACGCTCTGGCAAAGGGCACGCCAAGCCGCTCCAGCGCATGCTCGAAAGCCAGGTTGGTCATTAGCGTTCCGACGACCCCATGCACCGAACCTTGCTGCAAGCGGCTAAGAACAATGGCGTAAAGTAATTGATCGCCATCGTAAATATTCCCCTCGGCATCGGCCATGATCAAGCGATCGCCATCCCCATCAAGAGCGATGCCAAGATCGGCGCCACGCGCCACAACCTCCGCGCAAAGTGCCTGCGGCGAAGTTGCACCTACACTGGCGTTGATATTGAGGCCGTCTGGCGATGCACCGATTGCATGGACCTCTGCGCCGAGTTCATGCAGAACATGCGGCGCGATGTGATAAGCAGCGCCATGCGCACAATCAACAACGATGCGCAAGCCGCGCAAGTCGCTGTCGCTGGGGAAGGTGCTCTTGCAGAATTCGATGTAACGACCGGCAGCATCCGCAATACGGCGGGCCCGCCCCAGCTCAGCGGAGGCTACACACTCGATTGGCGCATCCATGCCAGCCTCGATTTCCGCTTCCACGGCGTCGGGCAACTTCGTACCGTGAGCTGAAAAAAACTTGATGCCGTTATCGTGAAACGGGTTGTGTGACGCCGAGATGACAATTCCGGCCTGCAAGCGCAATGCCCGCGTGAGATAGGCAATCGCCGGAGTCGGTAGCGGCCCGGTCAGGCAGACATCAACGCCCGCCGCAGAAAAGCCTGCCTCAAGCGCCGCCTCAAGCATATAACCGGAAATCCGGGTGTCCTTGCCAATCAGGACCGCTGGGCGTTCACTGTGCGGCAGATGCTCGCGTGCAACCAGGACACGGCCAGCGGCATAACCAAGGCGCATGACAAATTCAGGGGTAATCGGTGCTTGGCCGACGAGGCCGCGCACACCATCGGTACCGAAATATTTGCGTCCCATCTTGTCCCTTTGCGTCCCTTATCTGAAGCGGCCCCTGTCACCGAGGCGGGTATTCTAGCCAATCCGCCCCGAGTCCGCGAATCCAGCAAGATCGGAGATTCAAAATGAGTTCAGGCTGCGCCTGCAGCTTGCCAGACGGCCAGCGCATCCCGAGTCGCGGCGACATCGTGCACCCGCAGGATACGAGCACCTCGCGATACTGCCATCAACGCAGCGGCGATACTCGCCGATTCACGCTGCTCGACTGGTCGCCCGGTAATCGTCCCCAGCATCGATTTACGGGACAGGCCCGCCAGCAACGGCAGGCCCGCCACACTCGTTTCGTTCAGACGGGCCAGAAGCGCAAGGTTATGTTCCAGCCTTTTGCCAAAGCCGAAACCAGGGTCAAGCAGCACGCGCTCGGGGCTAATACCGATTCGCTCAAGGGCCACCAACCTTTGCGCAAAAAAATCCCTCACTTCCAGCACCACATCCATATAGACAGGGGCTTTCTGCATGGTCAATGGCTCCCCCTGCATATGCATCAGGCACACAGCGCAATCATGTTCCGCAACGACTTCGACCGCTCCGGGCATGCGCAAGGCATAGATGTCGTTGATCATTGCCGCACCGGCAACGAGCGAGGCACGCATCACTGCCGGCTTGTAGGTATCGACAGATACGGGAACGCCGCAGCCACGAAGTTCTTCAAGGACTGGCAGCAGGCGTTTCAGTTCGTCGTCAAGAGACGTCGGCACGGCGCCCGGCCGCGACGATTCGGCGCCCAGGTCAAGCAGATCAGCTCCTGCAGCCAGCTGGACGTGCGCATGCGCAATTGCCCGGTCAACGTCATTGGCAAGGCCATCACCCGAAAACGAATCGGGTGTCAGATTGACGATCCCCATCACCAAGGGATGCGCCAAGTCGAGAGAAAATTTTCCGCAGTGCAGTTCCATAAATAAAAACGGGAGAGGCGAACTCTCCCGTCTCCTGAACGGACGATAAAATCAGGCGGCAGCGGTTTCCGTCGGGGCAGCCCCAGGCGAGCTGTCCGTTGACGGTTTTTGTGGCGCTTGCGGTTGCTTCGGTGGACGTGGCTCCTTGCCTTCCATGATGTCGCTGATCTGGTCGGTATCAAGGGTTTCCCATTCGAGCAGCGCCTTGGTCATGGTTTCGACCTTGTCGCGATTCTCCTCAAGGAGGCGCCGGGCCAAAGCGTACTGCTCATCGATGATGCGGCGGATTTCGGCATCGACCTTCTGCATTGTCGCTTCGGAAACATTCTTGTGCGTGGTAACCGAGCGGCCAAGGAACACTTCACCTTCGTTCTCACCGTAGACCATTGGCCCCAACGCATCAGACATGCCGTAACGCGTCACCATGTCACGGGCCATCTGTGTCGCACGTTCGAAGTCATTCGAAGCACCAGTTGTCATCTGATTCATGAACAACTCTTCCGCTATACGGCCACCGAAGAGAACTGCGATACGGCTCATCAGATAGACACGGTCATATGCATACCGGTCTTCTTCGGGCAGCTGCATGGTAAGTCCAAGTGCTCGGCCGCGCGGAATGATGGTGACCTTGTGCACCGGATCGGATTTCGGCACCAGCTTGGCAACGACAGTATGACCAGACTCGTGATAAGCAGTGTTCCGCTTCTCTTCCTCGTTCATGACCATGCTGCGGCGCTCGGCGCCCATCATGATCTTATCCTTGGCTTTTTCGAAATCTTCCATATCGACCAGACGCTTGCTGGCCCGCGCGGCAAACAGCGCGGCTTCATTGACCAGATTGGCCAGGTCAGCCCCCGAGAAGCCGGGGGTACCACGGGCAATGATGTCGGCCTTGACGTCCGGCGAGAGCGGCACCTTACGCATGTGTACGACGAGAATCTGCTCGCGGCCGCGAATGTCCGGTAGCGGCACCACGACCTGGCGGTCGAAACGGCCCGGGCGCATCAACGCTGGATCAAGAACGTCTGGGCGGTTGGTGGCGGCGATGACGATAACGCCCGTCTGACCTTCGAAACCATCCATCTCGACCAGCATCTGGTTCAAGGTCTGCTCACGCTCATCATTACCACCGCCAAGACCTGCACCACGCTGGCGACCGACGGCATCAAGCTCATCAATGAAAATGATGCATGGCGCGTGTTTCTTGGCGTTCTCGAACATGTCACGGACACGCGCAGCACCGACACCAACGAACATCTCGACGAAATCGGAACCGGAAATCGAGAAAAACGGCACCTTGGCTTCGCCGGCAATAGCCTTGGCAAGAAGCGTCTTACCGGTACCCGGGTTGCCGACCAGCAGCACGCCCTTCGGAATACGGCCACCAAGCTTCTGGAATTTGGTCGGATCGCGCAGAAAATCAACGAGCTCGGAGACTTCCTCCTTGGCTTCGTCGCAACCGGCGACATCGGCAAAGGTAATGGTGTTGGTGGATTCGTCGAGCAGGCGAGCCTTGCTCTTGCCAAACGAGAAGGCGCCACCACGGCCACCGCCCTGCATCTGGCGCATGAAGAATACCCAGACGCCGATCAGCAGCAGCATCGGGAACCAGGACACAAAAATGTTCATCAAGAAGGAGGGCTCTTCCTCCGGGCGCGCCTCGATCTTGACACCATTTTTCAGCAGGTCGGAGACCAGCCACAAGTCCGGCGGCGCGTAGGAGGTTATTTTTTTGCCATCTGTAGTGACAGCCTTGAGCGTCCGCCCTTCCATCGTCACCTTGGTGATTCTGCCCTGCTTCACCTCTTCGATGAACTGCGAATACTCCATTGAGCTCTGTACAACCTGACGACCATTAAACTGGTTGAAGACAGTCATCAGCACTAGGCCGATCACCATCCAGATCGCCAGGTTCTTGAACATATTATTCACTTCGCATTCCTTATCGCCACAAACGGCATCGAATGGAACATTTTAAACCGAATTCAGGAACCCCGCCGAACGTTGGCGCAACTCCTTCGAACACCGTCCAAGCCGTTGCGACGCGAGAGGACAGCCAAAAACATCAAGCCCGGAGGCCTTTTCCAAGCAGGTACACCTCAGCGCTACGGTCACGTGAAGCATCTGGCTTGCGTGTAGAAACGACCTTGAAAACCTTGCGCATAGCGACGACGAAGTCCTCGTAACCATAACCCTGAAACAATTTGACAAGAAAGGCACCGTCCGGTTTCAACCAGTTTTGGGAGAATTCCAGCCCGAGTTCTGCCAAGTGCATCATCCGCGCCTGATCTGAAACCGGAATACCCGATATATTGGGGGCCATATCCGAAAGCACAAGGCCGACCCGATCTCCAGCGAGTTTTTCTTCGAGTTGCACCAATATGGCCTCATCGCGGAAATCGCCCTGAAAAAAGTCTACGCCATGAATTCCCGGCATCTCCAGCAGATCAAGTGCGATGACGCGGCCTGTCCCCTTTAACCGCTGCACAGCGACCTGCGACCACCCTCCGGGAGCGGCACCAAGATCGACGATAATCTCTCCTGGGCGGATCAGCTTGTCACGATCATCGATTTCCATCAGCTTGAACGAGGCGCGCGAACGCCAGCCTTCCGTCTTGGCCCGCTGGACGTAGGGATCATTCACATGTTCTTGCAACCATGCCTTGCTGGTCTTGGTACGGGCCATAGTGATAGCGAGGTGATAGAATTCGCGTTTTGTTGAAGGTTTTACGATGCTGCAACTGACTTCCGACGAGCGCCGCACACTCCGCGCCCGCGCCCATGACCTAAATCCTGTTGTCTCTATCAGCCAGAACGGCCTCTCCGAATCCGTACTGAAGGAAATCGACAACTCGCTGACAAGCCACGAACTGATCAAGATTCGCGTCTATGGCGACGACCGTGACGTTCGCGCCGCCTATCTTGCCGAAATCTGCGAAAAGCTGGAAGCCGGTGCCGTGCAGCAGATTGGCAAGCTGCTGGTCATCTACCGCCCCTCAGCAGAACTTGCTGCAAAAAAAGCCGCGGCAGCCCGCCCGGCTCGCAACAAGGCCTTGCCCCGTCGCACAAAGCGCAGCTTCCAGGGAAGCAACAAAAAAATCTGAGACGCGCCAGCCTCTCCCGCTACCCGCTCACCTGCCACCTGTAACCTCCCTAGCGCTGACCGCGTCCAGCCCCCAGGACCGCGAACACACCGAGCAGACTCTGAACCAGGTACAGCACGCTGGCCACACCATGCCAGGTGGCAAAGCGGGAGCGTGCTGCGGCTTCGGCAAGTTCGCGCGGTACGCTTTGGCTACGCAATTGCGCGATCAGCGGCTGCAAACCAAAGAGTTGAGCCGCCGACAGCACGAGCATCAGCAAGACGACCCAGAATATCGCCCGCTTCATGGCGGTAACGCCGAACCTAAGCACCATGAAAACAAGCAGATAGGCACCACAGACCAGGCCAAGCCAACCAAGAACTGAAAACATCTTTCCGGCCAGGGTTCCTGCCAGGATACGGTCGTCAATGCTGGAAAAGAGAATTGGCGCAGCGATGTAGCCGATTGCCCATAGCGCCCCGACCCACAGGGTCACGACGATCAAATAGGAAGCATCAGCCAGTCGCCGCATCAGGCCTGGCTACTCGTAGCGCACATCAAGGACTTCAAATTCGCGGAGCCCGCCTGGTGCCTGCACTTGTGCCACATCACCAACGTATTTCCCGATCAGTGCACGCGCCATAGGCGAGGCAAAAGACAGCTTTCTCAACTTGATGTCAGCCTCGTCCTCGCCAACGATCTGGTAGGTAACGGCATCACCGGAATCCTGATCTTCCAGATCAACCGTTGCGCCAAACACCACACGACCGTCGGCATCCAATGCCTTCGGGTCGATGATCTGCGCATTAGAGAGTTTTCCTTCGACTTCCTGAATGCGCCCCTCGACAAAGCCCTGCCGCTCTTTCGCAGCATCGTATTCTGCGTTTTCCGAAAGATCGCCGTGCGAACGGGCTTCGGCAATCGCCGCCACCACACTCGGCCGCTCAACGGTTTTCAGGCGATGTAGTTCGGTGCGCAGCATCTCGGCACCATGCAGTGTTAGTGGAACCTTGCTCATTTTGCTCTCTACCAAAGCAAAACCGCCGGAACCCGAAGCGCAAAATTTCGAGTCTGCCCGGCGGCCAATAAAAAGAAAAACTCAGTGCAACTGCTTGTGCAGCGCCTGAATCGGATAGACCACGAGTTCACCCCGGTTCTTGATACCCTCGGCAGCAGCTTCAGCTCCCCAGATCGTAGTGTAAGCCGTCACACGGGCCTGCAGCCCGGAAGTACGGATAGAACGTGAATCGGTGATCGCCTGGCGCTTTTCTTCAACCGTATTGATGATCAATGCGATTTCATTGTTCTTGATCATGTCAACGATATGCGGGCGACCTTCAGTGACCTTGTGCACCGGCATAACCGGCACCCCTGCAGCCTCAATAGTCGCAGCAGTACCCCGCGTAGCGACGATGGAGAAGCCGCTGGCAGCGAGATTACGTGCAATATCGACCGCCTTGCTCTTGTCCGAGTCTTTGACGCTGATGAACACCTTGCCGGCACTTGGCAACTTGACGCTGGCCGCCATCTGACTCTTGACAAAGGCTTCCTCGAAACTGCGGCCAACCCCCATCACTTCGCCGGTCGACTTCATTTCCGGGCCGAGGATGGTATCGACGCCCGGGAACTTGTTGAACGGGAAGACGGCTTCCTTGACCGAGAAATACGGCGGAATCACTTCCTTGGTCACGCCCTGATCCTTCAGGCTGCGCCCGGCCATGCAGCGGGCAGCGATCTTGGCCAGTTGCAGGCCGGTCGCCTTGGAAACGAAGGGCACTGTGCGCGAGGCACGCGGATTGACTTCCAGCACGTAGACGTCGTTGTCCTTGATGGCGAACTGCACGTTCATCAGGCCGCAGACGTTCAACGCCTTGGCCATCAGCTTGGTCTGGCGACGCAATTCGTCCTGCACGGCCTGACCCAGCGAATACGGAGGCAGCGAGCAAGCCGAGTCGCCGGAGTGCACGCCGGCCTGTTCGATATGCTCCATGACGCCGCCAATGATCACTTCATTGCCATCGGATAAGGCATCGACGTCGCATTCAACCGCGTCGTTGAGGAAGCGGTCGAGGAGCACCGGCGAATCGTGCGAAACCTTGAC
>Ga0172380_10003242_pt1 | contig 22854 bp, 16 predicted proteins | sample Leawe162metaG_FD_119747 | JGI IMG/M metagenome (GOLD analysis project Ga0172380, IMG submission 119747) | Leachate microbial communities from a municipal landfill in Southern Ontario, Canada - Leachate well 162 metaG | ecosystem: Engineered > Solid waste > Landfill > Unclassified | place...
TGTGATTCGCTGGTGCGGGCGCCGATGGCGGTCCAGGCGATCAGGTCGCCAAGATACTGCGGCGCGATCGGGTCGAGCGCCTCGGTGGCTGCAGGCAGCCCGATTTCATTGACCTGCAGCAGGAATTCGCGGGCTTTTTGCATGCCTTCCTCGATATGGAAGGAGTCGTCCATGCGCGGATCATTGATGAAGCCTTTCCAGCCGGTCGAAGTGCGCGGCTTCTCGAAATAGACGCGCATCACCACCACCAGGGTATCCGCCACTTCGTCGGCCAGTTGCTTGAGCCTGCGCGCGTAATCGAGACCAGCGACCGGGTCGTGGATCGAGCAGGGGCCGACCACCACGAACAGGCGCCGATCCTCATGGTCGAGGATGCGCTGTAATTGCGCGCGGCCGCTGGCCACTGTTGCGGCAGCAGAATCGGTGAGCGGCAGCGAGGCGTGAATCTGTTCCGGTGAGGGCATCAGATCGAAGGCATCGATGTTGAGATTTTCTAATTGGGCGTGCGTCATGGTCAGTTCTTGAGATTTTTAAGCAACTCGCGGATGGCCTGTGTGCGTTCGCGCAGGCTGGCGGTGGCACGGCGCCAGACCAGTTTTTCCGGTCCGGCGAATTTGAGGCTGCGATCCTTCTGTATCAGTTCGATGATGCATACCGGGTCGATCGGTGGATTGGGTACGAACTGCAATTGTATCGCTTGCGGCGCAGCGTCGATCTTGATGATGCCCAAACTTCGTGCAGCAACCCGCAGGCGATGAGTTTCCAGCAGTGCCTGAGCTTGCGGCGGCAAGTCGCCAAAACGGTCGATCAGTTCCTCCTGGAGTTCCTGCAGATGTTCCGTGCTCTCGGCATTGGCCAGACGCTTGTAGAGGGTTAGCCGCTCATGCACGTCAGGTGCGTAATCGGCAGGCAACAGTGCCGGCAGATGCAAATCGATGGCAGAAATGACATCGAGCGGCTGGGACAAGTCAGGTTCCTTGCCGTCCTTGAGTGACTTCACTGCGGCGTTCAGCATGGAGGTATACAAGGCAAAGCCGATTTCGTGGATTTCCCCGCTCTGGCTTTCGCCGAGGACTTCTCCGGCGCCGCGGATTTCCAGGTCGTGCATGGCGAGGAAAAAGCCCGAGCCGAGTTCTTCCATCATCTGGATGGCTTCCAGGCGTTTCTGGGCCTGTGCCGAAGGCTTGGCGTCCTCGTGGGTCAGCAGATAGGCATAGGCCTGGTGGTGGGATCGGCCAACCCGGCCGCGCAACTGATGTAATTGCGCCAGGCCGAACTTGTCGGCGCGGTTGATGATGATGGTGTTGGCATGGGGGTTGTCGATGCCGGTTTCGATAATCGTTGAACACAGCAGCAGGTTGTGTTTTTGCTGGGTGAATTCGCGCATCACGCGTTCAAGTTCCCTTTCCGGCAACTGGCCATGGCCAATCACGATGCGCGCCTCGGGCAACAGTTTCTGCAGGCGCTCGTGCATGTTGGCAATGGTGGCAACTTCGTTGTGGAGGAAATAGACCTGGCCGCCACGCTTGAACTCGCGCAATACGGCTTCGCGCACCAGGCCCGTCGACCAGCGCGAGACAAAAGTCTTGATGGCCAGCCGCCGTGAAGGCGCGGTGGCGATCACCGAGAAATCGCGCAGCCCTTCGAGCGACAGGCCGAGCGTGCGCGGAATCGGCGTTGCCGTCAGCGTCAATACATCGACCTCGGCACGCAAGGTCTTGAGAATTTCCTTTTGACGCACACCAAAACGATGTTCCTCATCGATGATGACCAGTCCCAGACGCGAGAACTGCACATCCTTTTGCAGCAAGCGATGAGTACCGATGAGGATGTCAATCTTGCCGGCAGCCAGATCGACTATGGCCTGCTGTTGCTCCTTCTCGCTGCGGAAGCGCGAGATTTCAGCGACTTTCACGGGCCAGTCGGCGAAACGGTCGTCGAAAGTGCGGTAATGCTGCTCGGCCAGCAGCGTGGTCGGACAGAGCACCGCCACCTGTTTGCCGCCCTGCACCGCAATGAATGCGGCACGCAGCGCCACCTCGGTCTTGCCAAAGCCGACATCGCCGCAGACCAGGCGGTCCATTGGCTTGCCCGAGCGCATGTCTATCACCACTGCATCGATGGCGGCCAGCTGGTCCGGCGTTTCCTCGAAACCGAAGCCATCGGCAAATGCTTCCAGGTCATGCTGCCGAAAATCGAACGGGTAGCCCTGGCGCAGGGCGCGTTGGGCATACAGGTGCAACAATTCTGCAGCGGTGTCGCGCACTTGCAGTGCGGCCTTCTTCTTGGCTTTTTCCCATTGCCCGCTGCCCAGCCGGTGCAGTTCGACTGCTTCCGGATCGGCGCCGCTGTAGCGGCTGATCAGATGCAATTGCGCTACCGGGACGTAGAGGGCGTCACCACCGGCGTATTCGAGATGCAGGAACTCGCTGACTTCCTCACCATCGCCGACGGCGAGATGAGCGAGTCCGAGATAGCGGCCGATGCCGTGCGATTCATGCACGACCGGGTCGCCGATCTTCAGTTCCGAGAGGTCGCGCAGCCAGCCTTCGAGATTGCTGCGCCGTGCATCCCGCTTGCCCAGGACACTGCGTGGGCGTGCGGTAGCGGCATACAACTCGTTTTCCGTAATCAGTGCAAGGGCACTGTCGGACAACAAAAATCCGCCGGAAAGCGGCGCCACGCCCAACATCAGGTTTTCATTGCTGGCCAGAAAGCTTGCGAAATCATTGCAGGATGCGACCAGCAGTCCGTATTCCGCGAGGTATTCGCGTATCGTCTCGCGTCGGCCGGCCGACTCGGCGAGCAAAAGCGTACGACCAGGAAAGCCGGAGAGGAAGGCCTTGATTGCAGCGAGCGGGTCATCGGCGCGGCGATCGACGGCGACTGCCGGCACGGCAACGGCCAGGTCCGAACTGTTATCGACAACGCTTGCAGCCGACAGTTGCAAGCGGGGAAAGACGCCTGCAGCCAGAAAAAACTGTTCCTCTGAAAGAAACAGATCCTGTGGCGGCAGCAAGGGGCGGGACCGCTCGCCGCCCATCATGCGGTGGCGTTCGCGGGTATCGCGCCAGAATTCCGCGATGGCGGCAGGCACGTCGTGATGCTGGAGCAGCACAACCTCCTTCGGCAGGTAATCAAACAGCGTGGCGGTGTGCTCGAAAAACAGCGGCAGGTAGTATTCGATGCCGGCTGGCGCGATGCCGTTGGAAACATCCTTGTAGAGGGCGATACGCGACGCGTCACCTTCGAAAGTTTCGCGGCAGCGCAAACGGAACTGCGTACGCCCGGCTTCATCGAGGGGAAACTCGCGCGCGGGCAGGGTGCGAATTTCTGCGACCGGATACAGCGTGCGCTGGCTGTCGGCATCGAAAGTACGGATGCTTTCGATTTCCTCGTCGAGCAGGTCGATGCGGTAGGGTAGTGCAGCACCCATCGGGAACAGATCGATGAGGCCGCCGCGTACGCTGAATTCACCCGGTGCAACGACCTGCGTGACGTGCTGATAACCGCCCAGAGTCAGTTGTGCGCGCAACTTGTCCAGTAGCAGGCGTTCGCCTTTTTTGATGAAGAAAGTGTGGGCAGCGAGAAAAGAAGGCGGTGCAAGACGCGTCAATGCGGTGGTCGCGGCGGTCAGCAGGATGTCGCATTGCGCTTGCGAGACGGCGTACAGGGTCGCCAGGCGTTCCGATATCAGATCCTGATGCGGCGAGAAATTGTCGTAAGGCAGCGTTTCCCAATCCGGCAGAAGATGCACGCGCAATTCAGGCGCAAACCAGGCAATTTCATCCTGCAAGCGTTGGGCGGCGAGTGGGCTCGCTGTGATTACAGTCAGCATCTGCCGAGTGGCAAGTTTGCGCGCCAGTTGAGCGATCGCCAGTGCATCCGCAGAACCGGCCAGGTTGGGCAGGTCTAGACGCGTGCCCGGTTTAGGCAAAACCAAGGCATCAAGCGGCCTCAATAGCGAGGGCGAACGGTCGGACATGCTTGAGAAGGGAAAGGCGAAGTAAAAGGCGGATAGACAGCGAACGTTGAGCGATTATAAGCTTCGATCAGGCGCTACCGAGCAGTTCGAGAAGTTCGTTGAAAGATTGGTCTATGCTCTTGCCGGCAGTGTCGAGGACAGCATCCGCCTCGTTGTAGAGCGCTGCGCGTCCGGCCAGAATGCGGTGCAGATCCAGCATGGCTTCTTCGGTATCGCCTCCTGGGCGGGTGTCTCCCTGCGCGGAGACCCGTTCCATGTGTTCCTCCGGCGAGGCCTTGATCCAGATGGTATGGCAGGATGAAAGCAGAAGATCAAAGGTGGCAGGCTCGGAAACAATGCCACCTCCTGGTGCAAGCACGAAGGCTTGATTGCTTTCGATCACTGATTCCAGGCTGCGCCGCTCATAGCGACGATAGGCTGCCTGGCCGTAGAGCGCAAAAATTTCCGGAATGACCATGCCGGCTTCACGCTCGATGGCTTGGGCAAGCTCCAGAAAAGGCGTGCCAAGACGTTTCGAAAGCAAGGTACCCAACGTGGTTTTACCTGCACCGCGCAAGCCGATCAGGGCAATCCGCCGGCGCCGGCTGAGCTTGCCCTTGCCATCGAACTCGGCAATCAGGAGATTGCGTGCCCGTGCCAGTTTTTTTGGCGGCAGGCGCGAAAGAAACTGAGTCAGCAGGGTGAGTTCGACCGGTTGTTCGGGTTCTTCACGGACCAGGTCGGGCAACTGATTACCCATGGCCTGGGCGATCTGGCGCAACAAAATGATTGAAATGTTGCCATGCCCGGTTTCAAGCTGTGCCAGGTAGCGCTCCGAAACGCCCGAATCCTGCGCCAGTGCCTTGCGCGTCATGCCATGACGCGCTCGCAGATCGCGAATGCGTTCGCCGAGGATGCGCAGATAATCGTTTTCGGCTGCGCTCAGATCCGGTCGCTGCAACTTTTCGGGACTTTCACTTTTTGGCATGTGGTCCTTGCTGCGGGCGTTATCGATACGGGATGAATTATACTTCCTGAGGATCGATTCTATTGCACTATAGTGATTTTGGCGCAGCAGGGTTTGGTTCTACAATTGCGTCTGGTTCGCATACTCTCAAGGAATAGTTCCATGACCACACTGGAAACCTTCACCCGTCGAGTGGCCGAAGTCACGGCAGCGATCGCGGGGCAAGCTTTGGACCAAACCCTGCAGGCTCGGCTGAATGCCCAGTATCCAGCGGGTGGCGATTTTTTCAGGGAAATACACCTGGCTTGCGAAGCCGCGATGCAAGCCGGCTGGATGTGCCAGCAGGGGGAAGGGGCGCGACGCTTCGGCCGAATCGTCCAGCCGAGTCCGGCGACCCATGGTTTCAGTATCGATGTCGTAGACCTGACCGACATCATCGGGCCGCACCATCGACATCCTACTGGCGAGATCGACATGATCATGCCATTGACATCCACCGCACGGTTCGACGGGCGCGGCGAGGGCTGGCTGGTCTATCCCCCGAACAGTGCCCACCGGCCAACAGTCAGCGCAGGCAGAGCATTGATTCTGTACCTGTTGCCGAACGGCGAGATTGAATTTACCGATAACAAATAAGCCAAGGAGAAAAGCATGGGCTACACGTTGTCTTCGGCGGATCATGGGACCAACCCACCCGCCGTAAACATTCCGCGTGACTATAACGCAGCCGATGATTTGATCGGACGAAACCTGGCTGCTGGCCGCGGCAGCAAGGTTGCGATTTGCGATGATCGCGGTGAATACACTTATACGCAACTGGCGGACAGGGTAAACCGCTTTGCCAATGTGTTGGCGGGGCTCGGTGTCGGCATGGAAAACCGGGTGTTTGTCGCCCTCTATGACACGATCGACTTCCCCTCGGCATTTCTTGGCTGCATCAAGGCGGGCGTGGTGCCGATCGCCGCCAACACTTTGCTCACCGAATCCGATTACGACTTCATGCTGCGCGATTGCCGAGCGTCCGTGCTCGTCGTGTCGGCAGGCTTGCTGCCCACCTTCCAGCCGCTGCTGGCTAGCTCGCCATTCCTCAGGCATGTGATCGTTTCAGGCGAGACCAATAATCTGCCGGCGGGCATGCTGCGCCTGGCCGATTTGATGGCGCAGGCCGCGCCCGATCACAAAACCGCCCCGACCTGCTGCGATGACGCATGTTTCTGGCTGTATTCATCCGGCTCGACCGGCAAGCCCAAAGGTACCGTGCATATCCAGAGCAGCCTGATCCTGACCGCTGAACTGTATGCAAAGCCGGTGCTGGGTATCCGTGATGACGACACGGTGTTTTCCGCCGCCAAGCTATTCTTCGCCTATGGCCTGGGCAATGGCCTGACTTTCCCTCTTTCCGTCGGCGCCACGGTGATACTCATGGCCGAACGGCCGACGCCGGCATCGGTGGGCAAGATCCTGCGCCAGCGCCAACCGACGATCTTCTACGGTGTGCCGACCCTGTATGCGGCGATGCTGGCCAGCCCGGACATGCCGCGCCGTGAGGAACTGCCCAGACTGCGTCGATGCACCTCTGCAGGTGAAGCCTTGCCGGCAGATATTGGCAGACGCTGGCAGGAGCAGACCGGTATCGACATTCTTGACGGCATCGGTTCCACGGAGATGCTGCATATCTTCCTTTCCAACCGCCCAGGTGACGTGCGCTACGGCAGCACCGGCAAGCCCGTGCCGGGTTACGAACTGCGCCTGGTCGATGAAACAGGACAACTCGTTTCTCGCGGCAATATGGGCGAGCTGCAGGTGAATGGACCAAGCGCGGCGATCATGTACTGGAACAACCGCGAGAAAAGCCTGGCGACCTTCAATGGGCCATGGACGCGTTGCGGTGACAAATATGTCGAGGACGAAGACGGCTATTTCATTTATTGCGGGCGCTCCGATGACATGCTCAAGGTGGGGGGGATCTATGTCTCGCCCTTCGAGGTGGAAGCCGCATTGATGACGCACACGGCTGTGCTGGAAGCTGCCGTGGTGGGCGCTGCGGATGTGGATGCCCTGATCAAGCCGAAGGCTTATATCGTCCTCAAAAGCGGTCTCGACGCTTCACCGCAGCTTGTCGAAGAGCTGCAGGCGCATGTCAAGAGCAAGCTCGCACCGTACAAATATCCGCGCTGGATCGAATTTATTCCCGAATTGCCGAAAACCGCGACAGGCAAGATTCAGCGCTTCAAATTGCGCGGCCAGAGGCAGGGCACTTTCGCAACCCCGGAAGCCTAGGGCTTGCCATGAATGCAACCGCTGACCTGCTCGCAACAGGCGCCGAGGACAGTGTCGCGCTGGAATGCGGTGAGCGGCGGGTCAGCTATGGTGAATTACGCAATGCCGTGTACCGGTCTGCAGGCGCCTGGAGGCAACTCGGCTTGCAGGCTGATGAGCGGGTTCTGGTTTTTGCTCCGGACGGCATTGATTGGGTCATTGCTTACCTTGGCGCAATCGCCGCTGGCGGAGTCGCGGTCGGCCTGAATTCGCGGCTTTTCGAAAAAGAACTGAGCATCATCCTGAACGAAAGCGGTGCGCGCTTCATCTGGTGCGAAGCAGAATCCGTGGCGCTGCTGACGCGAATTTGTACCTCGGTGCTAAATGCCCCACAGATCGTGGTCGGCGGTGACAACACGTCGGCATGGCAGCAATTGCTCGACTCGGCAACTCCCTTGAAGCCAGTGCCACGCGCAGCTGAGGATATGGCACTGTGGATATATACCTCGGGAACCACCGGCAAGCCCAAGGCCGTGATTCATGCACAGCGCGTCGCAGGACACTCTGCCCTGCTGGGACAGCAGATACTTGGCCTGACTTCCGGCGATCGTCTCTATGCTTCCTCAAAGCTGTTTTTCGCCTACGCCCTGGCCAACAGTCTGTTTGCCGGATTGAGGCTGGGCGCCACGGTCATCCTTGACGGCGAGTGGCCGACGGCAGAGCGTGTCGCCGAAATCTGCGAACGGCATCGCCCGACCGTCTTGTTCAGCGTACCCACGCTGTACCACAAGCTGACCCAGGGCGATATTCCGTGCCGACTCATGGCCGCGGGCGTGCGTCATTTCGTTTCTGCCGGCGAATCCTTGCCGGCTTCGGTGCGCAGGGAACTGCAACAGGCTACCGGAGTGTCACCGTTGAGCGGCTATGGCACATCGGAGACCATGAGTCTGATGCTGTATTGCCAGGATGATTCCGGCCTGCTACACCCCACACCCCTGACTGAGGTGCGCGCCGATAATGTGGACCAGGATCTGCCGCGACGGCTTTGGCTGCGACATCCCTCGGTTGCGACAGGTTATTGGCAACGTCCGGTTGAGCAGCACGACTTTGACAAGGGCTGGTTCTCGCCCGGCGACATGTTCCTGCCCCGGGCGCACAATAGCTGGGAATTTTCCGGGCGCACCGATGACATGCTCAAGATATCAGGCCAGTGGGTCAGCACCATAGCCGTCGATCAGACCTTGCTGTCCGCCTGTGGCGACAGTGTCCAGGACATTGGCAGTGCCGCGATCCAGAACGAGCAGGGCTTGACGGAAATTGCGGTTTTCGTGGTTGCTTCAGCGGGTTGCGAGGAAGATGCCCGAATCCGGCTTTCTGACGGCATCGCCACTTTGCCAGGCTTCAAGCGGCCACGGCGGATCTGTTTTGTCGATCAGTTGCCGCGTACGGCAACCGGGAAACTGCAGCGTAACAAGCTGGCGGGCATGATTCGGGAATTGGGGGCGACCTGAGACGATCCGGCAATCCTGTTATGCAGGATATTGCGATCGGTTGCGTAAAATCACACTTTACATGTAATATATTTCATCTCCCGTTGGGGCGACCCAACTTCAAATTGTGTGATCTCGATGCCGCGCGGCCTTTTCATATCGCATTACCCAATTCGCTTCTCGCATACCGACATGGCGGGCATTGTCTATTACCCGAATTTTTTCGACATGTTCCAGACCGTCGTTGAAGACTGGTTCGATCACTGGTTGGGCATACGCTATGCCACCTTGATCAGCGAGCGCAAGGTGGCCTTGCCCTCGGTTCGGGCTGCTTGTGATTTTCTGAGCCCGGCGCGAATTGGCGACACGCTCGATTTGACCGTGCGTCTGGATAAAATTGGTCGGACATCCATCGCCATCCGAATCGACGGCGCGGTCCGTGGCGTGCCGTCTTTGCGCGGCGAGGTTGTGCTGGTGACCCTGTCCCTGGAGACTTTCAAGTCGATTCCGATTCCTGCAGATATTGCCGCGCGTCTTGAGGATTATCGCAATTCCGTATCAAGCGAAGCCTCAGCGACAGGTGGAGATTCAAACGCCAACTGACTTTGGTTTATAGGAGTGTGACCATGATCAAGGTTCCTACAGCACATGAAGACCGGTTTGCCCGCGACAACCTGCCGCCACCCGAACTTTGGCCGGAACTTAGTTTTGACCTGCCTGAGCTGGATTATCCCGGTCGGCTCAATTGCGCCGTCGAGTTGCTCGACAGAATGGTGGACAAAGGCTATGGCGAGCGCATTGCCTTGCGCACTCCCGAGGGCAAATGCACTTATCGCCAGCTGATGGTGCGCGCCAACCAGATTGCCCATGTGCTGCGCGAGGATCTGCGGCTGGTACCGGGCAACCGGGTGCTGCTGCGCGGCCCCAACAATCCGATGATGGCCGCCTGCTGGCTGGCCGTGATCAAGGCCGGTTGCATCGCCGTTGCCACCATGCCGCTGCTGCGTGCCAAGGAACTCCAGCAAGTGATCGACAAAGCCAGGGTGGGCGCCGCACTCTGCGATGTGCGGCTGGTGGAAGAACTCGAAATTGCGCAAAAAATCTGTCCCGCCTTGAAGCAGGTGGTCTGCTTCAATCAGGGAGGAGCCGGTTCGCTGGAAGGTTTGCTGGAAAACAAGCCGGCTGATTTTGAAAATGTCGAGACCGCCATCGACGATGTGGCACTGATCGCATTTACTTCAGGAACGACCGGACAACCCAAAGGCACGATGCACTTTCACCGCGACGTGATGGCGATGTGCGACTGTTTCCCGCAATCGATACTCAAGCCTGATGCGAACGACATATTTTGCGGCACGCCGCCGATCGCGTTTACTTTCGGCCTGGGCGGTATGCTCTGCTTCCCCTTGCGCTATGGCGCTTCCACGGTACTCGTGGAAAAACTGATGCCAGATAGCCTGTTGCAAACCATACAGGATCAAAAGGCGACCATCTGCTTTACAGCGCCCACATTCTGGCGGCAGATGGCAGCCCTGGCACATAAATACGATATCTCCAGCCTGAAGAAATGCGTGTCAGCTGGCGAGGCGCTGCCTGATGCGACGAGGCAACTCTGGAAAGAGGCAACCGGCATCGAGATTATCGACGGCATCGGCGCCACCGAGATGATGCATATCTTTATTTCGCATAGCCCGGAGAAAGTCAGACGCGGGGCGACGGGCTACGCCATCCCTGGTTACCAGGCCTGCGTGGTGGATGAATCCGGCAAGGCGCTGCCGCCCGGGGAAGTGGGTCATCTGGCAGTCAAGGGGCCGAGCGGGTGTCGCTATTTGTCCGACGAACGACAAAAAAACTATGTCAGCAACGGCTGGAATATCACGGGCGATGCCTACAAAATGGATGCTGACGGCTATTTCTTCTATCAGGCACGCACTGACGACATGATCATTTCGGCCGGTTACAACATCGCCGGACCGGAAGTGGAGGACGCTTTGCTCAAGCATCCCGCGGTAGCCGAGTGCGGCGTGGTGGGCATCCCGGACGAGGAACGCGGCCAGATCGTCAAGGCGTTCGTGCTGTTGCGCCCCGGGTTTGTTCCGGAGGCAAATTTGGTGAAGGAATTACAGGATTACGTCAAAAACAGCATCGCACCCTATAAATACCCACGCAGCATTGAATTTGTGACCGTCTTGCCGCGCACGGAAACCGGCAAGTTGCAGCGCTTCAGATTGCGAGAGCAAAAATCATGAGGTCTGGGGCGTATTCACATTCGGCGACAGACATCATCAACCACTTTTAACCGCACTTCTCAAGGAGTATCCATAAATGCAATTTATACAACCACCAGGCTGGGCTCGCCCCAAAGGTTATTCGAATGGCATCGTGTGCAAGGGGCGCATGGTTTTCGTCGCGGGCCAGGTAGGCTGGGATGAACAGGAAAAATTCCAGACCGATGACCTGGTCGGCCAGGTGCGCCAATCCCTCACCAATATCGTCGCGATTCTGGCGCAGGCCGGCGCCAAGCCTGCAGATATTGTGCGCATGAACTGGTATCTCGCCGATCAGAAGGAATACAACGCGCACCTGGCGGAGATCGGTGAAGTTTATCGAACGATCATCGGCAAGCATTTCCCGGCCATGACGGCTTTGCAGGTCGCCGGTTTCGTCGAGCACGGCGCCAAGATCGAAATAGAAGTCACGGCCATGCTGCCGGACTGAACCTGGCAGCGCCTATGCAAACATAGGCTTTCACGGCAATTCGGACTGCGACCCTAGGGTCGCAGTTGTCTTTCTGCGCGAAGCTTGAATGCTGCCGAATACCGGTAAACCGGTATTCCAAAATACGGCAGTCTGAGTATATCCACGCCCGTCGCTACCGCATATATTGTCTTCAGGTTGTATCTCCTTCGTCCTGCGAGGATTCGGGTTTTGGTGGATGTCACGGCAAGAGAAAATCGGATTTCTGCTTCGATACCGGCAACGGATCGCGAGCCCCCTTGTGGTGATCGCGGGACAACCAAGGAAGGCGATTGCGGAACCCTGATTCTGGACGAGCTAGGCAATATCCGCAGTTGCGGGACCGCTGCCGGGAAGCTGTTCGGTGGAAATCTTTCCGACCACATGGGTAGGCCGATTTCAACCCTGATTCCCTGCTTCGCACTGCACAACACGTCACAAAGCTACAACGCCCGATATTTTGCCCATCTCTGTACAGATGGCGGTTGGCGGAGATTTACCGCGATTGATGTCCTGGGGCGCGAGTTCCCAATCGAAATCAACCTGTCCTTGGTGGAGACAAAAACCCAGGGCGTGTTCCTGTTGAATGTTAGGCGGCTGAAGCAGGATCAATGACGACACGAACAACACGCCACGATCCGGAATCAATCAAGAGAGGAGCAACATCATGCTAGCGCAAAAGGAATTACTCAAGCTTGCCAGGAAATTTCATATTCCCGCCAGTGGCTTGTCCAAGTTGGAATTGATCAGAAAGCTGCAGGTGGCGGAGGGTAATTTTGACTGCTATGCCAGGGCTAGCGGCGGGGTTTGCGACCAACCGGCATGCTTGTGGCGCGAGGAGTGCTTGCAGGACTCGCTGGCTTGCGCTTGAATTTTCCGTGAAGCCTTGCCAGGTTCAGGGCTGCGTTACGTAGCACGGAGTAGCGCTGAGTTGCTGAACTGATGCAGAGGCTTGCGGCGTTTTGCCTGGGAGGAAAGTGGACAGGCGTAAAATGTGTATAAATGCTGTCCCGACTATTTCCTTTCATCCATTCGGATAAGACAACCCAGGCACTTTTCGTTGTCTGGCTGGTCATCGCCACTTTCATCGGCTATCTGGTTGCCAGTCTGATCAGTTCGCGTCAGCATGCCGAGCTGCGTGTCCATGATCAGGCCAGAACCTATGCCCGTTTAGTTGAGGAGCATGCCTCCGCGACATTCGATCGCGCCAACATTGCTCTGCTGGCGGTTGCCGACCAGTTAAATCCTCTTGATCTGTCACTCTCCAAACCGCTTCCTGAAGCGCGGCGTCTGGTGATCGAAAAATTGATACAGACCCATGTGCAGAGAACGGAAGGTATTGTGGCGATGCCTGTGTTCAATGCCCATGGCGATGTGATCGCCGATCCGCTCGGTGCACCCGCGGGAACCAATGTGAGTGACCGGGAGTATTTTCAATTTTTGAAGCGCAGCCCGCTGGGGAGCCCAATGATTTCTTCTGCCATCTTGGGGCGGGTATCGCACAAATGGGGCGTCAGGCTGGGACGGCGCATCGATCTTGCCGACGGTAGCTTTGGTGGAATGATCAGCGCCAATCTGGGCCTGGACGAGAATTTCAACTACTTCTATTCAACCCTCTCGCTTGGCAAGGATGGCGCAGTGTCGTTGCGCGATCCGGAAGATCGACTGCTGACGCGTTACCCCGTGGTGGAGCAGATGCTGGGCAAGCAGATTGCATCCAGTGGTCCGATCAAGGAACGTCTGCACGCGGGCGACCCCGAGGGGTTGATCGTGATTACTTCTGCGATCGACAACATTGAGCGTGTGTTTGCTTTTCGCCGCTTGAAAAAATATCCAGTCTATGCCGGGGTGGGTTTGTCCCTGGACGAAGCCTTGTTCAGTTGGCGGAATGACCGTAATGCCGCTGTGCTGGGAGCGATGCTGGTAATCTTTGCGGGAATTTTCATCACTATTATCTTGCGGCGCCATAATGTGGCAGAAGATAAACTCAAGGCTCTGGGCATCGTGGTGGAGTCGTCCCAGGACGCAATTACGACGGCGAACCTGGATGGCATCATCACCAGCTGGAATGCAGGGGCTGAGCAGCTGTATGGCTACACGGCTGAGGAAACGGTCGGCAAGCCTGCCACATTGATCGTTCCACAAGACCAGAGTGAGATATACAGAAGTTGGCTGGAGAATTGCCGCAACGGCCAGGCTCTGATCAATCTCGAGGCAATTCGCGTCAACAAGGAGGGCAGGAAAATTGACGTCTCGCTGACGATCTCCCCGATAAGAAATTCAAAAGGATTCGTCGATTCCTATTCCGTGATTGCGCGCGACATCACGGAAAAAAATCGGCTGGAAGCCCAGGTCCAGCAGTTCAACATCGATCTGGAGCAAAAAGTCCGGCAGCGCACCGCGCAATTGCGTACCCTGTCAAAAAGACTGACGATGGCAGAGGACAAAGAAAGACGAAATCTTTCACAGGATTTGCATGATGACCTGGGACAGATTCTCGCCATGGTCAAACTCAAGCTCACATCACTTGAGTTGCTTAGCGCTGAAGACTCCCGGGAAACTTTGCAGACACAAGTTAAGGAATTGGAGGCATTGGTGGACCAGGCCAATCGCTCAGTGCGTTCCCTGTCTCTGCAGCTCAGTCCTCCCGTGTTGCATCAGCTTGGACTGGTGCCTGCGCTGGAGTGGCTGGCGGAGGAGCTGCAGCGGGCTCATGATCTGAATATCAATGTCAGCGATGATGGGCAACCGAAGCCATTGGGACAGGCTTCCAGCAATGCCTTGTTTCGTGCTGTGCGAGAACTGCTCCTGAATGTCTATAAGCATGCAAAAATTGACAGAGCGGACCTGGACATTTCCGTTGTGGATGACAGGTTACTGCTCAGTGTGAGCGACCGGGGGGTCGGTTTCGATGTGACCAAAGCCGTGACGCCCACTGCAGCAGGTGGTTATGGTCTATTCAGCGTGCGCGAACGCATAGGGTACATTGGCGGAGAAATGCACATTGATAGCAGCCCGGGTGATGGCACTGTAGTGGTACTGTCGCTTCCGTTGGAACGGCGAAAAAACTGGAGAACGGAAAATGATACGACTGCTTCTGGTTGATGACCACAAGATTGTGCGCGAGGCGCTTTGCTCGGTGCTGGAGCGGGAAGCGGACATCACCGTGGTTGGTCAGGCCGGCGATGGCGAGACCGCACTGGAATTGGTTGCGGAGTTGAAGCCACAGCTTGTCCTGATGGACATCGCGATGCCTGGCATGGGCGGCATCGAGGCGACACGGCAGATTCAGTCGAAGTTTTCCGGCGTCAATGTGCTGGCGTTATCGACTTATTTTGACCGGCGCATCGTCACGCAGATGCTCGAAGCAGGCGCCGGAGGATTCGTCAACAAAGCAGCAGGCCGCGACGAACTCCTGCAGGGCATCCACGCAGTTGTCGCGGGCAAACCCTACTTGTGCCAGGAAATTGCATCAATGCTGGTAAAGCCGCAAGGCGGGGCGGAAACTCAGCTGGGACGCAGGGAAATCGAGGTGCTGCAACTGCTCGTCGATGGCAGCACTTCTGCCGAGATCGCCGATCGGCTGCATATCGCCACCAGCACGGTTGAGGTTCATCGCAGGAACATCATGCGCAAACTTGATCTGCACAGCGTTGCCGAACTGACCAAATATGCAATACGCCAGGGACTGATTTCAGCTTGACGCCTGATTTCCCTCAGCCTGCGGATTTCAGGCCGGCGAGCATCTCTGACGTATCTACATCTGCAAAAATGGCCTCGGCTGCCAGATCCAGGTGGGTAATCTGGTCGGCATGCCGATCCAGCAACTGACGGGCTCCCTGGTCGCCCTGGATGGCACGGATTTCCCTGAAGAAACTCCGCGGCCAAAGAACCGGATTGCCGCGCTTGCCATTCGTTGTCGGTACGACGATGCCTGGACGAACTGTAAATTCCTCGATCAAGGCATCGACATGTGCGGCATTGATCAGTGGCATGTCGGCCAGCAGGATCACTGCGCCATCGACGTCTGCCGACAAGGATTCGATACCGCGGCGCAATGAGGATGCCATGCCGTCCGCGTGATCCGGATTGTGAATCACACGGACGTTTCTTGCTGCGATCTTTGCTTTCACCTGATCTGCTGCATGGCCTGTGACAACAGTCACCGATGTTGCAAGTGAAGCCAGCGCCGCATTCACGGTGCGCAAAACCAGGGGAATGCCATCGAGCGGCTCGAGCAGTTTGTTCTTGCCGTCCATGCGACTGGACCGGCCGGCGGCAAGCACCAGCGCCGCAATGCGGGGCTTGTTCGGATCGGGCGGCGGCAAAGGCGGCAGCAATTTCTCGGTTTCCTCGTCATCGCTATCTTCGGGCGCATTGCGGATCAACCCCCCCACGCCCATCGCTGCGATGTCGTCCGCATTCAACGGCAGCTTGGCCAGCAGGCGCCGCAGCACCCAATCCAGGCCGTTGAGTCGTTGCGAGCGGGCACAACCCGGCAGGACGATGATTGGCACGCCATCAATGTGGGCGAGAGTCAGCATGTTGCCCGGTTCGACGGGCATGCCCATGCGTTCGATGCGACCGCCGGCTGCAAGGATCGCAGTCGGCGCCACATCGTTCCTGTCCTTGGTCATGGTCGCGCAGAACATCAGAATCAGGTTGCAACCTGCAACCAGGGACTGGCGCAGTGCGTCTTTCAGGCTGTCGACGCGGTGCGGGCAGCGCACTTCAAAGGCCAATCGGCTGCCGAGAGTTTCCAGCCGCTGCCGGGTTGAGGCTGTGGCATGTGCAAAGGCATTTTCCTTCGTACCTGGTAGATCGCTCAAAATCAATGCGGCCCGGTGCGGCAGGAGTTCGGCCACGACAAGCGGCGGTTTGTTGATGGCGAGACGGCAGGCATCGACAAGCCGGCGGTTCACACCCAGAGGAATGATTTTCACCGTGGTGATGACTTGCCCCTTGCGCACCACGCTCCAGGGGGGCAGGGTGCCTACCGTGATGGCTTCGTCAATCCGATTGACCCGTCCGATGCAGTCCACGTCGATCACGACGACACCTCGTGTGCCTGCGTGGAGGTTGCAGCGGCCGGTATAGGACTTGCGCGGCGCCGCATTGTTTCCGGCCAGCAACGCCGCCACGCTGGCGGCCGCGTCGTCTTCGGATAACTCATCGGGATGCAGGCGCGCCCCGGTGATGCGGGTGATGCCAGCGAGTTTCAGTTTTTCAACATCATCTGCCGTGAGCACATGGCCTTTCTTCAGCTTGTGCTCGCCCAGCATCAGGCTATGGGCAAGTGTGATGCCCAGAGCGGTTTCAATGGAGAATTCGCCGAAAGCAATTTTGTCGCGATCGGGCATACCGTTTTGCCGCAAGTCAACTTTCGCGAGTCGCTGACCGACGCCGGCGCAGTGAGCGTGTTCGGCAACCTTGTCGAGCAGTTCGACGATGCCTTCGCCGCTGGTGGCAACCGTACGCATCACCGGCACTTGCCAGCCGTTGGCTGCCGGGTGCCGCAGTTCGCGCATCACCTGCAGATCGAGTTGGGTCCTTTGCGCGAGGGGCAGGTCACCCTTGTTAACAACGAGGATATCGGCGATTTCGAGTATGCCGGCCTTGATCGCCTGAATTTCGTCGCCCAGGCCGGGTGGGCAGACGACGATGCGTGTATCGGCATAGCGGCTGATCTCGACCTCGGATTGGCCGGTACCGACAGTCTCTACTATCACCGTGTCGTAACCTGCCGCATCAAACAGGTCGATGATCTTTCCGGTGGTGCGCGACAGCCCGCCAAGGTGTCCGCGTGACGAAACGGAGCGGATGAAAATAGCATCATTTGAGCCATGATCCGCCATTCTGACCCGGTCGCCAAGAATGGCGCCGCCGCTGATCGGGCTGGAAGGGTCGACAGCCACAACGGCAATGCGCCGACCGCGTCGCAGCAACTCCTGGAGCAGGACGTTGATCAGGGTCGATTTGCCTGCGCCGGGCGCGCCCGTGATGCCGATGACGTGGGCACGGCCGCAATGCGACAGCAACTGAGAGTGAAGTTCGACAGCCCCCGACCGATTATTTTCGATGAGGCTGATGCCCCGTGCCAAGGCCAGACGATTGCACTCAAGGATGGCGGAAAGGTCATAAGAAGAGTGTGGTTTCATGCCTCATATTGTGCCCGTTTTCACTCACTGTTGCTCAATGCGATCTGGCATAATCAACCCATCGTCGTGGCTTGCGATTCTCTCTGCCTGCGGCATTCCTAGCAGAGCGCCTTCATCAAACGAGCAACTGGAAAACATGGAAAGATCATTCAATACCGAAGTGGAAAAGCTTCGCCTGGGCAAAGGACAGACTTTTGTCGGCGAAGGCATACTTGCTGTTACCAAGGCGCTGCTGCAGTCCGGGGTCAGCTATGTGGGAGGCTATCAGGGCGCACCTGTTTCGCATCTGATGGATGTCTTGAGCGATGCGCACGACGTGCTCGACGAACTGGGCGTTCATTTTGAGGCCTGCGGTAATGAGGCAGGCGCCGCGGCGATGCTGGGAGCCTCGGTCAATTATCCGCTGCGCGGGGCGGTAACCTGGAAGTCGGTGGTGGGCACCAATGTGGCCTCGGATGCGCTTTCCAACCTGGCCTCATCCGGAGTCAAAGGCGGCGCGCTGATCATCATTGGCGAAGACTACGGCGAGGGAGCCTCGATCATCCAGGAGCGCAGCCATTCCTTTGCCATGAAGTCGCAGATGTGGCTGCTCGATCCACGCCCGAATCTGCCCAGCATCGTGAACATGGTGGGAAAGGGCTTCGAACTTTCCGAAGCGACCAATACCCCGGTGATGCTGGAATTGCGCATCCGGGCCTGTCATGTGCACGGCAGTTTTGAATGTCAGGACAACCTCAAGCCGGAATTCTCCAAGCTGAATCCGATCACCAAACCGGAATTCAATTTCGACCGGATTCCCTTGCCGACTGCCAACTATACGCAAGAGCGACTGAAGGTCGACATTCGCATGCCGGCGGCCCTGAAATTCATTCGCGAGCAGGGACTTAACGAGTTTTTTCCCGGGGAATACGAGGATATCGGCATCATTCTGCAGGGCGGCATGTACAACACCCTGATTCGGGCGATGCAGCAGTTTGGACTTGCGGATGTGTTTGGTGCCAGCAAGATTCCCTTGTATGTGCTCAACGTGACCTATCCACTGTTGCCAGAGGAAGTGACGGGCTTTTGTTCCGGCAAGCGTGCCGTGATGATCGTCGAGGAAGGCCAGCCGGCACACCTTGAAGAAGCCATCAATTCGATCCTGCGGCGCGCTGGTATCAATGATCCGCTGGTTTTGGGCAAGGACATTCTCCCAATCGCCGGAGAATATACCGGTGAGGTATTGCTGGGCGGCTTGGGGCGCTTCTTGAAGTTGACCGCCCCCGGCGGGGTCGATCAGTCCGAAGTTCATGAAGTGCTCGAGGAAGTGGTTCAGGTCAAACAGCGTGCTGCAGAACTGCTTGGCGAACCAGTGCCCATGCGTCCTCCCGGTTTCTGCATCGGTTGTCCCGAGCGGCCGGTTTTTTCCGCCATAAAAATGATCGACAGGGAACTCGGTGGGATCCATGTCAGCTCGGATATCGGCTGCCACACATTTTCCACGCTGCCACCATTCAATCTGGGCAACACCGTGATGGGTTTCGGCCTGTCCCTGGCCGCTTCCGCAGGTATCGCACCCAACATGGGACAGCGCGTGATCACCGTGATGGGCGATGGCGGCTTTTGGCATAACGGTCTTTCAACCGGGGTTACCAATGCCATATTCCGCAATGACGACAGCATCCTGCTGATCATGGAAAACGGCTACACCTCGGCGACGGGAACCCAGAACATTCCTTCCACACCGGGATTGACGGAGAAGGAAGGGAGCGGCATCAGCATCGAAAACACCCTGCGCAGCATGGGATTGCAATGGGTCGAGCGGGTTGACAACTACTCGGTCAGCACGGTCAGCGATGCCCTGCGGCGGGCCATGAAAACGCCGCAAAAAGGTCTGAAGGTCATCATTGCCGATGGTGAATGCATGCTGGAGCGTCAGCGCCGCATGCGGCCTGTCAATGCAGCCCGCTTGGCCGCTGGGCAGAGCGTGATTCGTACACGCTTCGGTGTCGATGAGGATGTGTGCACCGGGGATCGCGCTTGTATCCGCTTGTCGGGTTGCCCGGCCCTGACGCTCAAGGATAATCCAGATCCCCTGCGCGTCGAGCCGGTCACCTCCATCAGCAACTCCTGCGTCGGTTGCGGACTGTGCGGCGAGTTGGCGCAAGCGGCGGCACTCTGCCCATCGTTTTACCGGACCGAGGTGATTCAGAACCCGGGTGTAGGTGAACGGTTCATGAGCAGTTTACGACGACGCGTTATTGAAGCCCTGTCCGGTAGCGCGAAGGAACTGTCATGAGCGGAACGAAAGATACAAGCATGCCGCGGCCTTTCACAATTCTGATTGCGGCATTGGGGGGGGAAGGCGGTGGCGTTCTTGCCGATTGGCTGGTCGATGCGGCGACGCATTCGGACTTTCCGGTGCAAAGCACATCGATTCCCGGTGTATCGCAGCGCACTGGGGCCACCACCTATTACGTCGAGATTTTTCCGGTAAGGCAGGCCGAATTGGCGGGCAAGCGACCCGTTCTGGCACTGGTGCCGACTCCGGGCGCAGTCGATATGGTGGCGGCCTCAGAGTTGCTGGAGGCCGGCCGCGCCATGCAGAAGGCCTTCGTCACTGCTCAGCGCACCACGCTGGTCGCATCGACCCATCGCATCTTTGCGACTTCGGAAAAGATGATACCCACCGATGGGCGTTACGGATCAGAAAAAATACTCGGTGCATCGACCAAGATTGCCAAGCAGGCGATCCTGTTCGACATGTTGAGCCAGGCGCAAAAAGCCGGCACCGTGATCAATTCGGTGCTGTTTGGTGCCATGGCGGGTTCCGGTGTGCTGCCATTGTCGCGCGCAGCGTGCGAAGCGGCAATTCGTGGTGCGGGCAAAGGTGCCGAAGCCAGCTTGCGCGGTTTTGCTCTGGGTTATGAGCATGCCTCAAGCGCACATGCCCTGGTGCCCAAAGCTCCGGAGAAACTGCCTCCGCCTCCGGCGAAGGAAAATCAGCGTGTACGGAATGAATTTCCTGGCGCCCTGCATGAATTGCTCAACCAGGCCGTAGCCCGCCTGATTGATTATCAGGATGCCGCCTATGCGAATCTCTATTTGGATCGCATGCGCAGCGTGGTCGATGTGGACAATGCTACGACAGGAGCGGCTCAAGACTATCCGCTCACACGAGAAACAGCCAGGCTTTTGGTGCTGTGGATGACGTATGAAGACATGATTCGCGTCGCCGAACTCAAGACGCGTCCGGAACGATTTGCGAAGTTGCGCAAGGAAGCCGGCGCACAGCCTGGTGAGCCGGTCATGATTGTTGATTTCCTCAAGCCAGGCCCGGAAGAGTTCGCCGATATCCTGCCACCGGGGCTGGCGAATTGGATCAAGGCCTGGGAATTGAAGCGTCGCAGTCAGGGGCGAACGCTAAGCTTCCCCTTGCGCTTGCAAAGCAGTTCTCTCAAAGGCTTTCTTGCCTTGCGCTTCCTGGCCGGATTAAAACCTCTGCGTCGCCGCTCGGCACGTTTTGCCCTGGAGCAGGCGACCATCGAGCGCTGGCTGACGGTTATCAAGCGTCATGGGCTGGCGACGCTGGACATCGAGTTGGTCCAGGGAATCATCCAGTGCGCCGCGTTGCTACGTGGTTATAGTGGGACGCAAAGGCGCGGCAGAAGGGCATTCGAGCACATACTGGATACCCTGCTTGAAAAAGAAACCGGCGGAGCGGAGGAAATTGCCGCACTGAAGCTCGCACTGAATACAGCCCGCAGCAACGCACTGGCCAATCCGGATGCGCCTGCAGCTCCTGCTGCTGCAGGGAAGCCAGTGGTCTGGCTTAAGGCAGGCTGAGACTAATTCAGCTTGGTGGGAACTGTTGGAGGAGGGGGCCGCCCCTCCTCCGGTCAGGATTTGTATTTGAACGACAGGCTCACGCGGGCACGATAGGCGACGACTTTGCCATCCACCACTTTCATATCGAGTTTGATGATTTCGGCAACACGCAGATCGCGCAGAGTTTTGCTTGCAGTTTCAACCGCTTTCTTCGCCGCATCCTCCCAAGAGAGTTTGCTGGTTCCAACGATTTCCACTATTTTATAAATGCCGTCTTCCTCGGATTTCTTCGCCATTATTTTCTCCTTGTGAGTTCATCTCTGGTTGTACGCCCATGGGTCCGGGCGTCTGCGGATGATACGCCTTGAGTCCGTGTCCGGGGCTATCGGCCAAGAGATTGATCCATGTCAAGCAAAACCTGAAAAATGACCCATAGAATCATCGGCCATGCAGTATTTAGCATTGCGGGTTTGAAAGAGGCAAAATAATGCATAATCCGCTGCGGTTGGTCAGGCGCTTACGGCGCGCACTCCTACCAACGGTCGCTTCTGGTCATTGACCATGAAGTTGTCAAGGTTAATGGACCCGGCTTAGAATTTCGCTACAACATAACACCTTAGAAGATCTGAATGCCTTGCTCGACAAAGCGCCCAAATCGCCAAGTATTTTGTCGTGGAAGATGTGCTTTAGCGCCAGATTGAATCTTTTATTGGGGAGGTAATACAGCGTGTCAGAATTCAAGTTTCTCGAATACACCTTTGGTGAAGGGCTGGTCACAATCGCCATCAATCGCCCTCCCTACAACGTGCTCGACATCGCCGTGATGCAGGAACTCAACCGGGCACTCGATGTTGCGGCAAAGGAGGACACGGCCAAGGTTGTGATGATCACAGGAAAAGGCGAAAAGGTATTTTCTGCGGGTGTCGATGTGCTGGACCATACGCCGGACAAGGTGGATCAGATGATCGAGGTTTTTCACGGCATCCTCAAGCGCCTGATGGTGTTCCCATTGCCGACGCTTGCGGCCCTGAATGGCTCGGCCATGGGTGGCGGTTGCGAATTGGCGATCGCCTGCGACATGGTGGTCGCCACTGAAGACAGCAAACTGGGACAGCCGGAAATCAAGCTGGGCGTTTTCCCTCCGATTGCGGCAATCCTGATGCCGAGAACCATGCCCTTGCCCAAAGTGATGGAATTGCTCCTCGGCGGCGGTCTGATCAGCGCAAACGAAGCGCTTGGGTTTGGCATGCTCAACAAGGTTTTCCCCCGCGCAACATTTGCCCAGGATACTCGGGCCTTTCTCGAACAATTCCTTTCTCTGTCACGCATTGCCCTGCTGTACACCAAGCGGGCTATTCGCGAAGCTTCCGGCAAGCCGTTCTTTGAAGCCTTGTTCACGGTTGAGCAGATTTATCTGAAGGAACTCATGGGCACTGCCGATGCGGTGGAGGGGCTCAACGCCTTCATGGAGAA